>OFRE01000079.1_pt1 | contig 27154 bp, 39 predicted proteins | sample 1543061 | NCBI WGS metagenome assembly OFRE01 (sample SAMN07774218, study PRJEB24372) | wastewater metagenome | isolation source: Exp Tend NO 50WW | collected 2016-02
CGCTGCTCCACCTGATCGCCACCCGGCCGCAGTTGCTCGTCGACCACGCACAGGCCTACGCCCAGCTTGCGAACGCGGATCTGGACGTGGTCACCGGCGCCTGGAAGCGCCAGCTGCTGCTGGCGTCGACGGCGGGGTAGGTGGGACATCCTCATTCGGATCACTACTCGCCTCTTACGGCGGCGGCGGTGGCAATGGTGATGCTGGGACGACCGTCAATAACTCGGGTGGCGGCGGTGGCGGCATCCACGGCGCAGGACAGAGCGGGCAGGGAGATAGTGGAGGTCGAGGCGGATACGGCGAAGGCGGGTCAGCGACCGGATCGTTCGGCGCACAGTCCTCGACCCCGTCCGACCCTGGATACGGCGGCTCGGGTGGTGCGGGTGGAACGTCCACGAACGGCGCTGGAGGCGCTGCGAATGGCACGGGCGGAGGTGGGGGCGGCGCGTCCTACATTTCGACTCCGCTCGCGTATGCAGGCGGCTCGTCCGTCACTGGTGGGGCTGGCGGCGGTGCTGGAGCAACGATGGTCGGTGACAACGTCGAGAAGGTCGGCGGTGCTGGTGGGGCGTCTGGCTCTGGCACTGGCGGCGTTGGTGGGGCGGTGAACGGTGGCGCTGGCGGCGCGGGCCTGACTGCCTTCCAAGGTGGCGGCGGTGGTGGCTCGCAGGACTCCGGCACAGGCGGTGCCGGTGGCGCAGGCGGCATCGCAGCAGGCGGTGGTGGCGGAGGTGGAGGAACAACGGTCGGTGGGGCCGGTGGGGCCGGTGGCGCTGGCTACATCGAAGTCATCACGTTCTTCTAATGGAGGTTTCGATGGCACGCTGGGCAGTCATTCGCAACGGGGTAGTCGAGAACGTCATTGAGTGGGACGGCGGCGATGGGTGGGAACCGCCCGAGGGGGCAAAGCTCGTCGAGGACGCGATGGGCGTCGCCGGGCCGGGTGACCTGCACGATGGCAAGGACTTCACGCGCGTCAAGGCCGAGCTGCCTGCTGTGGACGCGGAGGTGAAAGCCATCCTCGAGAAAGACGACAAGGACGTGACGGTCGACGAGTTGAAGACTGTCACGCTCGCACTGGCTCGGAAAGCCTTCTAGCTCATGCCAGCAACGACGCCAGACTACGAGTTCCACGTACACGACGTACAGTCACTGAACGAAGACCAAGAGCTTCGTCCAGAGTCCGTACTGCGTGCTAAGTGGACTCGTAGTGCGTACGGCGCAGGTTCGTTTGAGTTGCTAATCCCACGCGCAGATCTCAACTTGGAATCTGCAGAAGATCACCACCTCATCGAGATCAATCGCAACGAGCAGATCGAGTTCGTTGGAGTCATCGAGAAGCGCACCATCGACCCACTTGGTAAGTTCTGGACCCTGTCCGGACCGGACCTTACGTCCTGGTGGCTCAACTCTCGCGTCGTGGGTGCCATCACCGGTGAAGACCGCTCTGGTAACGCAGAAGACGTAATCGTCGCGTACATGCGCGCACATCTTGGCGTAGACGCGTCATTCGACCGCCAAGCGGAAACGTGGCTCGGAGACATCACCTTCCAGATTCCGACGTCGTCCAGGCGCGGCACTTCTATTGTTGTTGCAGCACAAAGACGTCCGCTGTTCGACGTGGTGATGGAAGCTGCGCAGTCTGGCGACATCCTACCATACGTCGCGCTCTTCCCAAACTATTCCGGCTACTATCTCGGAATCGACGTACCGCGTGATGCTACACTTACAGGTGGAGGCGTTCCATTCTCCGTGGACTGGAACAACGTCGAAGCCTTGGCCTTTACTGAAGACTACACGCAATACAAGAACTACATCTACGTAATGGGTGACGGCTCTGGCGATGCACGCAACTACACAGAGGTTGAGGACGCCGCCAGCGTAGCCACACATTTCCGTCGCGAAGGTGTTACGGACGCACGCGACGCGAACTCGGATGCCCTGCGTACGGCACTTGGTACGCTGGAGCTCCTCAAGCGAAACAATGCGCTCGTTGCAGTCCAAGCCACGCCGTTCCGTGGCGCTGCGAATAGCGTGTACCGTGAGGACTGGGACGTCGGTTGGTACGTAACGTTCTCGGAGAGCGCATTGCGTTCCTCCTCCGTTGACGTTCAGGTTGCAGCGGCATCCGTGGAGCTTACGCGCGGCCAGGGAGAGAGGATCACCTTCGAACTAGGGCAGCAACGGGCAACGTCACAATTGCGGCGCATCGAAGATGCCATTCGCCAGTTGAGAGTAGCGGCTAACGCATGAACGAGCGTGACCTCTCGCACGTGTTCGACCGCTTCGGTGTCAACGACATCGCACTTCGGAGCGAAGTACGTGAATTCGCGTCAATGGACACACAGTCGCAGCTCGTGTGGCTATTCCTGGCTGTGCAGCAGTCGAGCAAGTCAGGTCTGTCGAAGCGGTCTATCGCGACTGCGACTACTCTTGGCGTAGCAATCATGGCTGCAGCGACATACTTCATCGAGCACAGTGGCGCCTTCGTGAAGTTTGGGGGAGGTTAGTTTAGTGGACAATGCAGGTAAGAACAGCCGTGATGCTGCGATCACTACGCTCGCATCGGCTATCGGCGGCATCGTTGGCATCCACTACGGGAAGTCGGCCGAAGAGGTCGTCCTGATCGTCACGCTTGTGTCTGGGGCCGCGGGTCTCGTGTTATCGGGCGGCTGGCGGATCATCCGGCACTACTTTCCATGGATCACCGACGAACCGACGGACTAGTCTTACGGCTTCGCCGAGTCTGTGTGCATCCCCTGTGCAGCCATTCATGTTCCCTGCGGCGGGAGTAGTTATGCCATCAATCGAGCTTACTCAAAGTGCAGAAGTCAAGGAAATCTCCCTAGAAGCAGTCGTGACACGTTGCGGCTGCACGGGTGACTTCCGCGACTTCCACGAGGACCTTGGAGACGGTCAGTATGGGCCCTGCCCTACGCCACGGAAGGTTGAAGACCTTGGTGTGATCGCATACCGCTCCAACAACTTCTTCAAGCAAATGGCCTGGACCATCAGCCAGACCGTGAAAGGACGTCGAGCATGACCACGCCGGCAGGTCCGGGCTACTCAGAGCCCTTTACTGAGGAAGGATGGGTCGACGCACTGTGCTCGTGTGGCGACTCCGACTCGCACGCCGGGCTTTTCTGCCCTTCTCGTGCACCAGAAGAGCTCGTCGTCGACCGTGTCGACCACGACGCTGAGGTAGCCGCTGCACAGGCGGCCCTCAGCGAAGCGCAGAGCCGATTGGATGAGGCTGAGCGTGCTGCGAAGGGCGGTAACTAGCCATGGCGTCTGTTATCGTTAACGGTGGCTTCGCCATCATCACCAACCGCATCATCCAGGCCGGTACCGCTCCGAAGAACATCGGCTGGGGCACGGGCGCCGGTACAGCTGCTGCAGGTGACACCACGCTCTTCACGGAGAAGTTGGTCGACCTGACCACGTCAGCTGGTACCGACCACACGGTCGGCACCGAGTCGCGTACCACCACGACCCAGACGAACGACACGTACACTGTCACCGGTACACGTACCGCCACTGGTGCAGGCACTGTCACGAACGCCGGCCTGTTCGACGCAGCGTCCGGTGGAACGCTGTTCGCAAAGGCGGACTTCACGGGCATCGGCCTCTCATCCGGCGACTCCATCGCGTTCACGTTCAACATCAAGTTCGCCTAGTAGGGAGTATCCAATGGATACATCGATACTCCGCTCCGAGATCGAGGCCGACCCTACGGGGCTCGGCCTCGGCGCGCTTCTGGCGGAAGGGCGTGACTCGGCCATCGCCGACGCGCTCAACGACCCCGGCCACGGCGCCGCCGTCCCGGCCGCGGTGAACCCCGAGGCGCTGCTCCCGCTCATGCGCCCCGGCGATATGCCGAAGCCGGACACTGCCGAGCGCACGTACCTCGACGCCCTCCTCGCCCCGCGCCGCGGCGAGATCGTACTGACGTCGACGGTGCTCGACAACCTCGCGGCTGTGTTCGGCGCGGGCTCTGACACGATGACGGCGATAGCGCTGGTGGCGTTCCGTGCCGGCTCACGGGCCGAGGAGCTATTCGGCGCCCGCGCCCGCGTGAACCCCGACGACGTGTCGGCCTGCTACGCCGCCGAGCGCGAGACCGAGTACAAGGCCGCGCAGGCCCCCCTCGACGCCGTCAAGGCCGATCTCGACGCTGCGGTCGCCGAACTCGTGGTCGCCTCGCGGGGCGGTGACGACGCTCGCAGGCAGGCCGCGGTGGCGGCCGTAGACGCTGCACGCTCTGTAGTGACCGCCGAGTTTGTGAAGGCCGGCGCCAACTTCGAGGACACGGCCGGCCCGTTCGTGCTTCCCGCGCCCGAGGAGATTCCATGACCGCTCCAACTCTCCTCGAGATCGTCGGGCCGTGGAAGCGTGGTAACCGGCTGTGGACGCCGGATGCGGGGTGGCGCCCGTCCCACGGGCAGGACGTGCTCTATCACGAGCAACTCGAGCAGTGGGACCATTGGCGCCTCGCTACGCTCGCGGCCGACCTCGAGCGCAGGCGCGCGGAGCTCCGCGGCGGCCCCTTCGACGGGTTCGACTGGCGATGCGCTATCGAATCGATCCTCGGGCCGGCCGAGGTGGCGTTCGCCGCCACGGCGACGACGCACAAGGCGTACGAGACGATCGCTTCAATCCTCACGACTGAGCTCAACTCGCTCACGAACACGAGCTATTGCTCGCTGGGCGCGGCGCAGGGAGCGGATGGCACGGGTGGCCCCCTGGCGGGCGAGTTCGAGTTCGTGACCGGCGGCGCGCAGTCGGCGACCAACTCGCTGATCGGCACGCTGTGGGTGCTGCGCTCAGCTGACGGCACCAACTACGAGGAAACCGTTTCCTCGACGAACCCCGGCCCCGAGGCGATGGCGGGGTCGTTCTACGGTGCATCAGGCTCGACGACCAAGCGTTCGATTCTGCCTGACCGCCCCCTCCCGCCGGGACTGTGGAAGGCGATCTATCAGAACTCGAGCGGCTCAACGCATGCTGCCTCGAGCAACACCTGCAAGGTACGCGCGCACTCGCTGGCGAACGCGTAACCTATGCCAGCGCCTGCTCGTCCGGTCGCCCCTCGGTATGCACGCTTGTCGCGACCGGCCACGCCCGCTGTCGCGTACAACTTCAACGCGGCAGCCGATCACGTTTCGTTCAATCACCGAGGTACGTACCCCGACGGCGACGTCGACTTCACGGTCGAGATCGTCCTGCGCTTTACGAGCATTGGCAGCTCGGACCTGAGCCCGCTCGGTAAGGGGTGGCTCAACGGCTGGTATCTCGAGAACGCAGCGGGCACGTCGACGTGCAAGCTGTGGTTCGACGGCACCGGCAACGCCGTCACCGGCACGCTCAACTCAGGCTCGTGGTGGTATGTGTCGTTCGTCCACCGCGCCTCGGCGAACACGGTCGATGTGTTTTACGGGAAGCTCGACGGCAAGACGGCGAACCCCACGAAGGGCACGCAGGCTACGTCGGTCACGGGGCCGTCCGCTGGGGGCGAGAACGTCGATGTTGGGGCCAGCGTCGGCAACGGCGACGCTTTTAACGGCGACATTGCGTACGTGCGGCTGTGGAACAAGGCGCTGACCGACGCGCAGATCAAAGAGCAGTGGTCGCGCCGCCTCATCCCCGGCGAGAAACTCCCGTACGGGCTCGTGTTCTGGTGGGACGCCTCAGACCTGCGGCGTGAGCTGGCGAACGTGGATGGGCGTGGGACGCTCACCGGAACGGTCGTTGCCGTCACGGGCGTGCCGACAGACCTGACCAAAGCTCTGTGGTCCTCGCAGGACCGCCGCGCGACGGTTCCTCTTGTCGGATGGATCCCACCTATCGCCGCCGGCGGAACGACTAATCCGCTCACTTTAAGCTTCACGGCTACAACTACAGCGACTCTCGTAAAGAGCGTAGGAAAGATCGTCAATGTAACGACGACGACTTCGCTTACTCTTGCACGCATCGTGAATAAGATCGTCGCTGCAACAGTCACTACGACAGCTACGGCTCTCAAGCAGATCGGTAAAGTCGTTGCAGCAACGGTTACAACCTCTCTCACGACGGCACAGATCAAGGTCAAGACGCAAGCGATCAACATTACCGTTACGACGACGACTACGCTCTTGAAGACGGTCAACAAGCCGCTCGCTGCGACTGTGACGGCCACGCTTGCTGTACTCAAGCAGGTCAACAAGATCGTCGCTGCGACTGTAACGACATCCCTGACGACCTCACAAATCAAGGTCAAGATCCAGACCATCGCAATTACAGTCACAACTACGCTGACGTCTACTCGCAGCGTCGGGAAGGTCATTGCTGCTACTAGCACAGCGACTCTGAGCATGGCGAAGTCCCTCAGCTTTAGCAAGGTTGTGGCTATAACAGCCGCTACGTCGCTCACCGTTGTGAAGTCCGTCAGTAAGATTATCGCACGTACGGTCACGACTTCGCTTACGACCTCACAGATCAAAGTGAAGACTCAGGCTATTGCGATTACCGTTACGACCACACTGACGTCGACTCGGTCCGTTGGGAAAGTGATTGCGATCACCAGCACAGGGACGCTCAGCGTAGCGCGTACGGTCAACAAGATCGTAGCCGCAACCACGACAACCACACTCGCCGTTGCCAAGTCGGTTGGAAAGATCGTCGCGCGAACAGTTACAACAACGCTAACTGTGGCGCAGATCAAAGCGCGCAATCAGACGATCAACATCACCGTGACGACTACCGCTACCCTTAGAAAGCAGGTCGCCACGACGCTGAACATTCCTGTGACGGTTACAGCGTCGCTACGAAAGACGATTGGAAAGGCTCTCGCGTTCGTCGCGACGGCGACTCTGAGCGTCCTACGAACGTTCAATCCCGCGGGCGGTAACGTCCCAGGCCATATGGACGTGGACGACGTACGGGCCTTCGACAGCCGTCCATCGGACATTCGGGCGTTCGATAGCGACGCGTCGGACATTCGGGCCTACGACAGCGAATTCACGGATGGAGAGCTCGAGTGAACACCTACGACTACGGCGACACTGCACGCTTCCGCGCGACCATTCGCAACGCCTCAGGTGTGCTTGCAGATGCCTCATCCGTTGTGATCAAAGTGAAGGACCCGGCAGGCAATGTTACTACACCTGCGGTCGTGCACGACGGTACGGGGCTGTACCATTGCGATCAAGTGGTAAACCAAGAGGGGACGTGGTTCTATCGCTTCGAAGCCACGTCCCCTACATCTACGGGTGAAGACCGAGTCTTCGTCCGCAACAGCGCGTTCTACTAGCCCGCGCTGGGTGTGAGATTCATGCGCTCACCTTCAACGAACGCTCTGCAGTGCTTACACGTCGAGAAGATCTTGATCCGCCTCGCCCCTTCGTCGAGCGCGACGATGTCGATCTGCCACTTGTGAAACGGCCTGTATCCACCCGGTTGCAATGCATACTCAGGGGGGCACCGAATCAGGTCGTCAGGCAAGAGCCACCAACCTCTCTGCGATAGTGTCGTCCGGGTCCATGAACGGCAGTGCGACGACTTCACGTACGACTTCGAAGTCCCGAGCCTCCGCCCAGCCACGTAACTTGTCGAGCGTACTGTGCGTGAAGCACACATCGTCGACCAGCACGATGCCACGTCGTCGCGCGAGGCGCAGGTCGTTGGGGTTGAGAACCTCCGGCCCCTCTACGGGGCCACGGAGGTTCACCAGCGCTCCTCGACCGATCAGCCCTAGGATGAGCGCACCACTCCTACCGGTCATGAGTGGAATGCTAGGGCCGATACGGTCGTTGAAGTACGTACGCCATGTGCTCGGCATCGCCATGATCAGCGCGTGACCGTCTAGGTACCGTGTGGTCGGACCCGTTGAGGTCTCCACGGTCTCCCCGAGATCGTACTCGAACCAGTGGCGAAGCCTCCGAGTGCGATCCCAGTCGGTCATCGCGACTCGACCATACCGGCGATGAGCACCAGCCGCTGCTGCATCTGCTCCATCCGCGCATCCCACGCTGCCGAGGGTGCAGGTGGGTTGTTCCGCGTGTCCGTCAGCAGGTCGTAGAACAGACGCCACGGCTGCGGTACCAAGTCGGCCTGGCCGGCGACCACGGCCGTCCCCTGTGCTGCGGGCTCGGTGTACTCCACGGCGGTGGCGTCCGGGTCAATCCACTCCACGTCCGGTCCGAACGGATCGATGAACCGTCCGGCCGCGATGTCTAGGATGCCGAGGTGCAGATGTGCACCCGTGGATGCACCACGTCCCGCATCCCCAACCGCGCCCCCACTAAATCCGATGAAGCCGCCCGGCACGATGGGCGAACCGGATGCCGCAAGCAGTCGGTCCGTGTGCAGGTGGTAGTAGTGGAACAGGTACCCCTGCTGGTTGTCCACGATGACCGTGCCACCAGTGTTCCCGATAGGGAACTCCCCACCGAAGACGACCTTGCCGGGATCCGCACCGATGTACGGCACGAATGACCAGCCTGCGAAATTCAGGTCCGCACCGTCGTGCTGGTTGTACCTCGTACCATCTGGTCCCACTCGCGAGACCGACAGGCCCAGCCCAGCCAGGTCACCAACGAGCGCCCGCTCACCGAACCCGAAGTTGATGTTGACGGCAGGCGTATCCTTGCCGAAGTCGACCGTGTTCGCGGCCCAGTCGACTTTGCCGATCACTCGGACAGTCACTTTGTCTCCAATACAGGCGCCGGGAATAGCGCATCCGCGATGGCGAGGTAGCCCACGCCATCCACCAGGTTGTCGTGCTTGTGCGCGTGAACCTCACGAGCAATTTTGAGGTCTGCCATCAGGATAGCAACCTCCTCTGGTTCGATGACCGCCCCTTCCTTCAACTTGCCACGCAGGTCCTGCGTCCACCGCACAGCGATGTCATGGAAGTTCTGCGTCCAGTCACCGTACGCGGCTTGGCGCGCACCGTGAATGATCTCGTCTGCTTCTAGAAGTAGCGGACTCTCCACTTAAACCTTCCCCTGCCTTTCAAGTGCTTCATACACCAGCAAATGTGCCAGTGCATCTACTTGGTGATCCGTGTGTGCGACCTTCAGCGCATTCATGTATGTCCGTGCTTCGTGCATCATCGGGTATCGCTGCGCAGGCGTGCGCCGCATATACTCAATGTCCAGCATCCACGCCAGCCCTCGTAACGACCCGACGATCTCGACCGTCTCCAACCCTGGAGCCGATATCCGGCCCGACGTGGCGAATCGCTCCACGACCAGGACCTCAGGTCGCAGATCGCGAATGGTCCGCCACACGTCGTCGATACGGTTGTGGATCATGATGGCGTGGATAGCGTCATCGCTATCCCGCCACGCTAGTCCCGTGTGCGGCCCTGGGTCAACCGCTACTACTCGCCGACGCGCGCCCGTCATGGTGCGTATTCGGTTCGTGCCAGTTGGACCCCGGCCGCCACCAGCACCTTCAAGCACTCGCGGCACACCAGGCCATCCCTCGACATGTATAGGTATAGGCGAGCTCCTTTCAACGATACACCTTCACGCGCCGCGTACGCGACGGCATTTACTTCGGCGTGGATGGCTCGCTGGCAGTGGCCATCCTCCATCGCGCAACTACCCGCCTCATAGCAGTCGGGCTCACCTGAAGGCGCGCCGTTGTACCCCGTAGCGAGGATGCGGTTCTCGCGAGAGACCAAGACGGCTCCGACCGATGCCCGTGGGCATGAGGCTCGCGTCGACACCATCACCGCGATCTGCTCGAAGTACGTATCCCAGTTCGGGCGTTCGTCAACAGGCACTGTAGCCACACAGCCTGCAAACCTCGCACCCCTCGACGAGCTGGAGCGAGACGTTCTCGCAATCCGGACAAACCATTCCATCGACCATCAGAACGGCCTGCTCGATGGGTCCGCCGAACTCAAGCTCCAGCCACTTCGCGACGAAGTCCGAGATCGATGTGGCGTGTGGAATCGGTGCGTAGCCCGTCAACCCGGATGGCTCGAACCGACGGTTCTTGAACTTCGCCGTGAACTGCGTGAACGGCACGCCGACCTTGTGGGCCATCTGGAGCGTGATGGAGAAGGTCTGCGCCCACCAATCTGCGAAGCCATCCAACGTTGAACCGCCACGTGACAGCTTAAGGAAGATCTCCGCTGGCGCGCCATCCTCGAACACATTGGCGGTGATGAATCCTTCGGTCTCACCAACGCGGAACTTCTGCGTTCGACCACCCGGTGGCCGCCTGTCAGGGAGCACGTCGCGCCACGCATCGCCGTTCCGCAACAGCACAGGGGCATCGGCAGAGCGTAGCGCGGCCTGACGGGGCTCTTCCACCGTGGAAGTGAGCACCTGCTCGCTACGCGAGCCATCTCGGAAGATAGTCACGCCCTTGCAGCCGAGATCCCAGGCTTCCACAAGGGCCATGCGGATATCCTCCGGCGTGGCGTCATGATGCATATTGACGGTCTTGGACACGGCCAGATCTGTGTTCTTCTGGAACGCAGCCTGGTGACGCAGGTGCCACGTCGCAGCAATGTCATGTGCGACCTTCGGAGTGTGGCCTGGCGCGACCTTGACGGTAGCCCAGGCATCCTCCTTAAGGATGGTACCGTCGCCCATACGGCGGTCGTTCTGTGCTGCGAAGTACGGCTCGATACCGGACGACGCCTCCATGATGATGGCAATGGTACCCGTCGGCGCAATGCACGTCACCGTAGCGTTACGCCTCGGCCGCGTTACGTTTCGACCTTCGTAGGCCGGTGCCATACCCTTCTCGACCATCAGCTCCTCAGACCGTGCACGGCCGTGCTTGCTGATCCACTCCATGACACGTTCGCCCAACGAGACGGCCTTCGCGTCGTCATAGTTGAGCCCTAGCTGCGCGAGCATGTCGGCCCAGCCACAGACACCTAGCCCGAGCTTCCTCGTAGTCCGTGCCGCAAGGTCGATAGCCGGATCCGGGAACTTGTTGCGGTCGAGCACATCGTCCAAGTACTCGACGGCCAGCCGCGTGACCTCCCTGAGACGCTTCCAGTCGATAGACAGGCTGGGATCTACACGGTCGACTTCACCTCGGCCATTCATCGCCGGTACCACGAAGTGTCCGAGGTTGATGGACCCGAGGTTGCATGGCTCGTTGTTCAGCAGCGGGACTTCGCCGCACGGGTTCGTCGCCGTCAACTGGCCAAGCCACGGCGTCGGGTTCTCCCGCTCCGCCGCATCGATGAAGTACAGACCAGGGTCGCCAGTCCTCCACGCGGACTGTGCCATCTCCGTGAGGATCTGGTACTCCACGGTTCCAACTTGGCGCGCGGCCTGCATCCATTCGTCCGTAGCCGCGACGCTGATGTTGAACGTACTCAAGGCCTCAGGGTTGTTGTCCTTCGCGTGGATGAACTTCAACAAGTCGGGATGAGTACAGTGCAAGATACCCATCTGCGCCGCATCTCGCTTGCCGCCCTGCGTGATCTCCTTTGCGAGCACGTGAGCCATGCGAAGGAAGCCAATCGGCCCGAACGCCTTGCCGTGCGTCGAGTGGACGACTGCACCCTCAGCACGGATCTTCGACAATGCATACCCCACGCCGCCACCTGCACGAAGTACGGCGGCTGCCTTGTTCAACGTCGCCATGATGCCATTGCCATCAGGGTCGTCGAACATAGTGTCTTCAGGGTCGAACTTGAAGCACGCCGAGAGCGTCCCGTCGAAGAGCTCATTGCCGAGGTTCATCAGCGTCGGGCTGTTGGGTAGGAAGTCCAACGACGTGAGTAGTGCACGGTAGTCGTCACGCCCCATAGATACACGAGTCCAGAAGGCGTCTGGTGTCTCGTGGCTCTCATGGCAGTATTCACACCTGGCGTCCTCGAGTGTCCCCCGCAAGTAGTAGCGCTTGCACATGATGATCTGTGCGTTGGTCGAGAAGATACTAATGGTCGCGGTCACGCACCTTTTCCTTACTGCGCTTCGCTTAGCCGATGTCCCTGTGCTGTTTCACTTTTTGGCCGCAGGAGTCTCGAGACTGTATTCGTGTGTGTCCTTGTAGTCGGTTGCCTCTCCCCAGTTTGCGCCTACCTTGATGTCTACGGGTAAGCCGAGCTCGAAGTACCTCGGCTTGGACATGACGGACCGGATCATTTGAACGGCATCGTGTACACGGTCGGGTGGACACGAGTAGTAGATCGCGTCGTGGCCATCCCACAACGGCCGCGCTGGAAGCTCTCCCCGCTCCCACATTTTCCATACCTCGACGTACGCGAGCGCAAGATGCTCGTGGCACGTGATCTGCACAGGAGCGTTCGCAACCTGCGAGGGTAGGTTCCGTACCAGCGATGGAGCCGGCCAACGTCGCTTCCAGCCTGATGGCGTCTGGAGCTCGCCAGTCTTCTGGACCTGCGCGATGTTTCGCAGGACCCACTGGTAGTGATCATCGTATCGCTCGTGCCAACGTCGACAGATCGCCTCAATCTCTTTCAAGGTGAACTTCGTGAGCTCCCCTTGCTGGCCCGGACCTGGGTCCTTGAGCGACTTGGCTTGGCGCCAGAATAGCAATCCGAACGTGACGTACTTCGATTCACGTCGAACCTGCGCCCACTGCATTGGCTCGAAGTTGCGACGGTCGATGACGAACATGCTCTCCGCTGCGGACGAATGGAAGTCGCCCTTGAACAGGTCTTCGAGCATCATATCATCGTTTGACAGGAGCGCGGCGGGCCAAAGTTCTGCGCCAGCGAAGTCCGCTTCGATGTACAGATCGCCAGGATCTCCCGACACCAGTCCACGTACCTGACGATACTCCCTGATCTCCGCCTCGATGCGAGGATCTGCTGCATCGTCCGGATCGTAGTACTGGAAGCCCGTTGGCATCGTCTGCAGCGCAGGCTTGTGGTACGTCACGCGAGCGTTGGCCGTGCCATGTACATGGACTTCGGGATGGATAAAGCCGTTCTCGTCTACGTGGTTGCTTAGGCCAAGCACGTAGGTATTGAGGTTCTTGTCCAACCGCTTCCACGACTGGAATTCCTCAATCCACTTGTGGCCGAAACGGAACGCCTTGAGTGTGTCCGCTTTGGTATCCGGAACGGATACACCCAAGTAGTCGTTCAGGAACTTCTTAAGCTGCGCGGGCGAGTTGAGGTTGAACCTCGTCTTGCCTTTCCAGCCATAGTGCTCCTCAGCCTCGGTGACGAGCCACTCCTCCATTCGAAGCCAGCGCTCGCCCCAATCCACTGCGAGTGCGTGAATCTTGTCGGGTGACATGTAGATGCCGTACGGTCGCTGTGCGGCGAATACTCGTGCGTTCTCCATACGCACGTTCAAGTAGTTCTCGCGGACGCCCTCCTCGATCTGGCGAGGTACCATCATACGGATGATGCGAGAGGTATACGCGGCGTCCTTGGCGTTGTACTCCCACAGAAGTGCATCATCCTTTGTCTTCGTATCCACCTCGTAGAAGCCCGCTGCCTGCCATCCGCGTGCGGCGAGCTTCAAGCCGTGGATACCGACGCCCAGGTCACCATACTCCCGACCCTCATCACCTCCACCCGACCGTTCGTCGAGCGAATGCGACATCAGCATACCATCCTCGGCGACGTTGACCACGGCGCCTAGGTCATGCTTCATCACAGGAGCGTCGAAGGCAACGCCGTTCCACGTTCCCCACTGTGTATCTGCAGGCCAGTCCTCAGGGCGTAGTTGCTCGAGGATAGCTTCGGGGATGACGTAGGTCTCTGTACCGTTTGAAACAGCAAGACATCGAACATCGTCAACGTACCGCTCGTTGATCTCGTCCCACTTAGTCTCGATGTCGATGGCTGGGAAGTCCCATTCGCGCGTTCGCTGTAGGACTGCCTGTGCTGTCGCCTTGGATGTGACCACTTCGTACGGAACCGCACTGAAGTCACGTTTGAGCGGCAAGTAGTACGGAATCTTCGAGAAGTCACGTACCAGATCTGAGACGGCTGAGGCGCCTGGTACGGGCTGGAACGCAGCTGCTGGTTGCCACGTCGCCATAACCCAGCAGTCGAACTCCTCCGACCATACCACTGCGCCGAGTGATTTCTTAACTCCAGCACTCCCGAAGAACCGCTGCACAGGGAGCGCGCCTAGCGCAACGATCAGACGGGGCTTTAGGGCTTTCAATTCTGCCGTGAACCTGTCGTTACAGCGAACAGCATCCGCCCACGTAGGCTCGCGTTTGTACTCGCACAGCAGGTTGGTCACGTACGTACGGTCACGTGACCATCCCACCGCGGCGAGACACGCATCGGTCAGCTTGCCAGCCTGACCGACCATCGGATACCCGGTGCGCATCTCAGAGCGGCCGGGCATCACACCAACGAGGACTACACCGTCGGCGATGTATCCGTAGCCGGTGATTCCTCCGACGTGGCAGGTTGGTCCACGTTGTGGTTCAGCTTGCTCTGTACCCATGCGAGGTTACTCCAGAAGAGCTCTTTACGTTCGCGAAGGATTGTGGCGTACCCTGGCCATGAGAGGAAGTTCGGGAGACGCTGAACGTCCGCTGGCGTGAACCCTAACGCCATGTCGACACCGAGGATGGTTGCCGTAGTGGGCTCTGCGGTATCGCACGTCTGGACTTCCGGTGGCATGACGCCGTTGTAGTCCTCCAGCCCGAGCCAATGAATACGCTTACTCCCGAGTCGAGACGCCACCATGCGGTACACGTACTCACGAGACATCGTCGCATTGGGCTTGATGGGCGTCGAAACCCACTCTACCGCCGAGCTCGCCCAGTAGCGGGCGCACTCGATAATGTCCGCCGAAGTCTGACCCTGAACGACGCCACACAGATTGACGTGCTTGGGAAGCAACGCGCGCATACGCGGTACGTACGCTTCGGCACGTGCACGCGTTTCCGCGAAGTCTTGACGGACGTCCGGCACGATGACGACCTCGGGCTGCATAAGCCCAATAATGAAGATCTCATCGTCGATGTCAAGCCCGCGATTGCCTTCGTAGATCTGGTTGTCCATGATGACGTGCGGTCGCAGGATGTACTCTCGGACGTATGAGGGATTGCGGAACGCAATGTCCGCAAATGCCATCGCGTAGTACTCTTCCGGAATGAGGTCCGCGCATCCCGGAGGAACGATTGCCGCTAATCGCATCCGCTACTTACCCCCTCGAAACGTGTTCCAAAACAAGTTGTCGCCCGTCGCACGTACGGTTGCGTCGCCCGGCGTCGAACTGTCGAACGTGTTGGTCTGCGCATGTGCCTCGCGTACGCCACGAGCGCTGATACAGCCGTGCTCCACGTCGTACAGGTACACCGCTGCGTAGTACGGATCGACAGTGTTTTGGAGCGTCCTCAGAACGCTATCCGTGATGTGCTCCTGCAGCGTCACACGCTCGCCGTAGAAGTGCACGAGACGTGCGAGCTTTGACAGCCCGAGGATCTTGTCGTTGGGGATGTATCCCACCGCCGCACGCCCGTGGAATGGAAGGAGGTGATGAGCGCACAACGCGGTGAACTCAATATCCTTCACGAGCACGATGCCTTGGTAGCCCTCGCCCTTGAAGATGGGCCCGATGATGTCCTCGACATGCGTTCCGTTCTGACTGTACTGGAGCAGCCAGGATGCGACGCGCCGAGGCGTATCTGCGAGGTGCGGGTGGTTCGCTAACGTCTCCGGCGGAACGAGGACTTCCAACAAGTCACGGATCAATGCCCGCGTGCGGAGCTCCAGATCGACACGTGTAGCCGTGTCGTCATGTTCCATCCCCGCTCCAATGCCATCGGTGCTATCCATGCGAACTTGGCCTCCACACTTTCCTTTGTCACGCCCTCCGGCATGATCCATACGCGGTCTGCTGGGATACGAAGCGACTTGACGAGCTCTTCTACCTCCAAGATGTCTACGGGTGACGTCACCACGAACTTGAAACGGGCGCTGTGGATGATGGAGAAGTCAATCAACGCCTGCTGGATGCGCCTACCGGGGAACTTCTGTCCGGACGACAGGAGCTTCGGCGATACGTTGAACGACAACGCCGTACGCGCGACCATCGCTTCCGTAGGCGCTATCGTCCCGTTCGTCTCGATCTCCACGCGACGATACGTGCGTACGTACGTCGGGCGTTCCTCATCTAGGAACGCTAGGAGCGCGTCGATACGCGACGCCTGGAGTAGCGGCTCGCCTCCAGTGATGACGAGCAGGTCGCGCCACGTGTACCCCAGTTCCACGAGGCGTTCGTACACCTCGAGGATGGTCATCGTGGTGAGCTCTTCTTGGAGGTTGTACCTTTCAGCATTCCACGTGTACTGGGTATCGCACCACGAGCACGTGAGGTTGCATCCGCCTAGGCGAAGGAAGAACGCACGCTGGCCCAGCGAGGGACCTTCGCCCTGGAACGTTGGGCCGAAGATCTCCGCTACGACGAGGTGGTCGTTGTTCATTCAGTCACCGTCCAAGGCCCCAGCTCCCACGCTTGCGTAAGCGCTTGGAGAATAAGGTCAGCGTTGTCTACGCCCCACGTGACGTGGCGTCCACGTACACCTGGAGAGCTGGCGAGTACCACGGCGCTTGACGGAACGCCGAAGTGCTCTTCGAGCCGCTTCTTCTCCCTCGCAGTGAGGACTAGAATACCGCGCTGCTCGGGATTCTCTTTGTACCACGCGACGAGTGCCGCGGTCTTTCCACCTGCACGCGGCCGTTGGATGATCTCCATCTACAGTCGGTATTCCGCATAGGCGGACTCGGTTTCCCATACACGCACGAACGCTGGCCGTACGTCGCGTGCGTCGCCGTCGTACTTCCACGTCGTGCCAACGAATGCAACGAGCTTCGAGTAGATGAACGCTGCGACGTTCTCCGCAGTGGATGGCTGGAAGTCGAACGGAAGCACACCGTTCAGACCAGCGTCGTTGTGGTCGAGCCAGCCTTCCATCTCTGCCTTCCACCACTTCGACAGGTCGCCGAAGTCAATGACCATTCCCGACTTCGGGCCGGCCAGATCGACTTCCGAGCGGGAGAGCCCGACCTCTACACGGTACGAGTGGCCATGTCGATTCCTGCATTGGCCATCGTGGCTGGGAAGCTGATGCCACGCTTCGAACCTGAACTGCTTGACGACTGTGTACATCAGATGGAGACCCCCTCGGGCGTGAATCCGTCCTCAGTTAGACGTTCAATGATTACACGACGAATCCATGCGGCCATTGACATCTCATCGAGGTCAGATTTCTGCTTGATCATTTCGTAGACGGTAAGCTCCACGTACGTTGAGACGGGAATGCTCTTCCCCGTTCGCGTAAGGAAGTCAGGATTGAGAACCACTGGGTGTTATGTTTCCTTTCCAAGGGATGTACGCTCTGTGCGCACATTCACCGGTGCGCGTACGCTCGCCGTAACAAGCGCCGCATACAAACTTCCCACAGGAGCGACAGGAATACGGATCCTCGTCGCCACAGAAGGCACACGCGGGCCACTCGACCTCCACCTCTACTCCAGGACGGTGCGAACGATGCGCTCGGTCAGCAGCCCGTGTGACGTGAGGTCTTCGAGAAGGAGGCTACGGACGTACTCCGATGTGGACTTCTCCTTCTTCGCTGCAAGCTGGTGAACGAGTTGTGCGATGGTAGGCTCTATAGCCGAGACAATTTGTCGACTCCTTCGCTCAGGCATTCTGCTTCTCCTTAAAACGCCACTGGCGTACGCCTCGCACGGAGTCATATGTGTACTCCACGTCAAAGATCGTCTTCAACGTCTCGTACATCGTCCACAGCTTCTTACTAAGTATCACAGGGCTGCGGTAGAAGCGTGCGAAGCCATCGTCCAGGTTCACCCAGTGCTCGTGTAGACGAGCAACGTGGAAGAACTCATCCTTCTGTTCCGCCCGGAGCCCACGGATATGTCGCTGGATCACGTCAACTAGCAAGTCCTCTTCGCTCAAGTTGAACGCAATCTGTGCCTTATGCGTATCCGCAATGACGCGTCGGAAGTTCTCTTCGAGGCCCAACGCACGTGCGATGCGTAGACCTATCGCTGCGAAGTCAGCGATGCGGAACTGCGGAATCTCGCTATGTGTGGGAGCCGGAGTTCTAAGTACAGTCTGAATGTCTCGGACAATGGATGCCCAGATGGAGTTTCGGTTTCGGGCCACGCGGTCGAAGAGTGTACGCTCGTCTTGGAAATTCGCCAGTCGCTTGAAGTTGACGAGAAGGAGTCGGTCGACCACATCCTCACGGCCGAACTTCGGGTTGTGCGCGCTGATGCCCAAGACCGCCTGGCGGCGAAGGACCACCGTATCAGCGTCACTATAGAGCCGACGCTTGACGAGATCGGACGTCGCAGCACTGAGAGCGAGCCGATCAGGTAGCCAACCAGCCCAGCTGTCCACGTTATCAAACACCACAAAAGGATCACCGCTGACGAGATAATCAAAGTTGTCAGCACTTGTGACAGCATTGAGCGACTTCCGTGGACCGTACATCAACGCGTAGAGGAGTCGGAACGTCGTGGACTTACCCGAGCCTGGCTGGCCGAACAACGCGAGGATAGGTCGTGCCTGTGCTGCCTCCCGCATCAGCACAAACAGCATCCATATCCGCATGAGCGCGACAACATCCTCACGACGCATATCCATGAGGTTGTCGAAGAACCCCTCGAACATGAAGTCGGCCCAATCATCAAGCGGAGGTGCAGCCTCGATGTCAAACGGCTGATCGCCTTGACGGTAGCCGAACATTACACCGTACTGGCCGTTGCGGATCTTCTCCACATTGTCGCGTGAGATCGCCCATACGTCACGACGGCCGCCATGAAGCAGGACCGTGTTCGTCGCCACGTCGAAGTACGACAACGTCGCAGCACGAACAGAGCGCCCACGCGAGATAGTCTGGTTCATCAAAGACTGGATTACAAACACCGTGGCTTGCTCAGACGAATTGAGACCAAACTTCTGCTCGAGGTAGGCGTTCAAGTACTCGCTGTGACGAGCCAGCAGCACAGGGCGTCCGGTATCGTGGCGCAAAAAGAAAGGACGGTTTTCGTCTGTCACGACGAACTCACCGTCCCGATTCATCCGATCTTGCACGACTTGTGCGATTGCCATTCGCTTCTCAATCAGCACGCCAGGTGCGACCAAGAGCTGCATGACAAACGACTTGTCGTCCGTCCGCTCTGCGACTGCGTACCCTTCCGCACGGATGACATCCTTCGCGAGGTCCTCATCCGCGTGGTACTTAGCATCCTTGAACTTGTTGTTGACGCTGTGCTTCGCTACCCAGTAGACCTCGTCTCGTGACGCGCCAGCACGGAACAGTCCGCGCTCGAGCGCCCACAGAGCGCCACTGCGGCCCTCGGGGCCTGTTCCTGGGTTGGCGAGGTATCGTGCAGTCTTAGCGCCAAGCGCCTTCTTGTAGCGTTCGACGATGGTGTGCGGACCATCCTCCAGGACGATCTGGTGAGCCCCTGAGATCCACGCATCGTCTAGGTCACCCTTCGCACGTGGAGGCGGTGCGGAGGTAACCTCGCGAATGTCGTAGGATGTGTACGTGCGACGGGAGACGTCTACGACACGTACAGCGGGCATGTTCTCGTACTTGTAGTTGATCGTGTCGGGCACGCGGAAACGATGACCCAAGGGCCAACCCGACCGATCACACATCGGCGTGGAGTACGTAACGCGCCTGGAGAGCTCTTCAAGCTCCTCTATGGCAAGAGGGTCTTGGAGAATCCAATACGCCTGGTGACGTCCAGGAGAGGTCTCGATAAGGAACGACGGTGTGACTGGGGTGTCCGCAATATCCGCGGTGTCCAAGTCGGCCGCGATAGTACGCGAAGGTAGAACGAACTCTTTATGCGAGTCCTTCCTCGAGAAGAGATGCGGTGCGAAATAGACGTTGCACTCTTTGCTAAGGAGTGTAGCGCGTTCCGCGGCTCGGTCTGCCTGTGCTGGCCATTCGTACCATTCTTCTCGGAATGGCGGCCCGACTAGCAGACAGAGGTATCCCGAATCCTCCGACGTGATAACCTCATGCAGGAAGCGTCCTACTTCCGTCGTAGCCGTCATTCAGTCTCCATACAACTAGAGGTGAGCGGACGGGAGAGTCCGTCCGTCCGCCCACCCCGCTAAACTGGCGCACGCTTCGTGGCCTCTAGGCTGGATGTTTCACCAGCGAATGAGCAGCCCCAATACCAGTAGTTCCTACGTGCCTTATCCGGTACCCCGGCCAGCTCTACTCGCTAGACGATCACCGTCGGTGCAAGCACCTTGGTGATGTCGTTCTGGATCTTCTCCTCTTCGGTGTCCGGGTCCTTGTAGGTGCGCTGCTTGACGACGAGCCGAACCGGCGCGCCATCAGCCTCGTCCCACAGCTCGTCCGTGTCCTGCGAGGCGGAGACGTCCACCTGGCATGCGCGAAGCGCAGCCTTCATCGCGAACAGCGCCTTGGGGTTCATCGAGTAGTTGTCCCACAGCTTGCGGCCCGCGAACTCGCCCTCGTCGATGGTGAACTCGACGGAGTAGTACTGGTACTGCGACGACTTCGAGTCCTTGAGCTCGTGACCGCTCTTGCGGGCCTCGTACGTGCCCGCCGGAAGTGCCTCAAAGCCTTCGGGAACGGAGTCAAAATCAACGTGCGGCATAAGTCTTCAGGTTCCTTATTCATCATCAAGTCTCGACACTTTACGGGACGTGACAGATTCCAGTTGGTGCCGCCCGCTAGCACCGCTTATGTATGTACCGCGCATTACTCACGCGCAGGCATCACAACCTCCTTTCCGTCCGTCTGGCCCGCGAGGGCGCGGATCTCGCGGCGACACGCCTCGATAAAGTCGATGTCGTGCTGCCACATCTCGCCGCCATCGCGATTGCCGATGATGCTGCGCTGCTTCGCCTCGTACGCCTCCAGCGCAGCCACCAGCGCCGCGATGCGCTCCTCTGCTACGCCCATCCCATGAATGAACGAGACTTCGAGATGATCTCGGATGCACGGGCAGTCTGCGGGGTGGTCGTCCGAGACTACCCGCCGTGCCATTGTCCATTTATCCTCGTGTAGCGTTTGCTCGCGCGCTTCTTCTAGGCTAGGCATCTCGCCACACTCCTCGCGTAAGAAAGCCGTGGTACGCATTACCGGGAGTGTTGATGACAATCGAGGGCGTGACGGTGATGGTTCCGTCCTCGTGCTCAGTCACGACGTGGTTGCTTTTGAGCCGCCCCTCAGCCCCGTTCGGCGCGACTACCCACCAGCTCTCGTCCAGCGGCCACCACACGTAACATCCGGGGGCCAGCTTCTCCCGTGGCACATTCCCGTACTCATCGACATAGAGCCGAGTCCCTGTCGCCTCACTCACTCAGGCACCTCGTCTCTCGCCACTACCTCAATATCTGCATCATGGAACACCCGCAGAACGGGGCGATGCTCGCGGCAGAACGCGATGATGTCGCCGTACGTTTTCTCGTGGAGGACAAACACTGCCTCGCGGCGACAGGTGGCAATCCAGCACCGCATCGGTATCACTCAGGCACCTCGTCTCTCGCCAGCCACAGGCGCGCTTCTACCCACGGGCAATCGTCGGTGTGGTCGAGATAGAACTCAAACGCCTTCGCGTGCTCCATATGACCGAAGCAGTGACGGCACACCGGCTCGCCTCGCAACGAGCCCAGCGGGAACGCGGCGGTGAGTCCCTCGACCAGAGCCCGTACCTTCTCGCGCTCGGTGGCGCGCCCCTCAGATACACCACGGTGATACGCGCCATCCTTACCACCCAACCACGCGGGTAGGTCGTCGTGCTGCCTTCTGGCATCCCTGAACTCACGCTCCATCCATTCAGGTAGCCTGCGCGCTTCGGCTTCGGCGGGGTCAGGCATCGTAGTGCCGCATCTGATGCCAGCCCTGGAAGTTGCCGAGCGTACGGTCGTGCGGATGCGCCGGCGTGGCGACGTGCTCGAAGGGCGACCAGTGGCCGTTACCCCATAGCATCCTCGCACGTGTCAGGTCCTTCTCAACGTCACGTGCGCTGTTGTGCTTGTCGTAGCTAACCTGCGCACACCGTGCCGCGGAGACCTCCTTGATACGCTGCGTCGACAAGTGGAGGTCCTCCATCGAGGTTAGAGGAAGATGCCATCCGCTGTAGGGAATGAGGTGCGGCGTGCTTTCGTTAAGAGCTGCACGCATGGCCTTCGCAACGAGCTCCATGTGCGCCTCGGCGAGCGGCGAGTCGCGCTGCTCAAAGAAGTTCTCCCACTCGGTGGACGTCACGAGGACCGTGTGCCACATGAACGGTTCGAGTAGTCGATTGACAAGCGACTTGTGGACACCCAACGCATGTAGGCGGCTGGCGTTATCCCACGCCGCGAACCTAGCGTCGAGCCACGCAGCTTCTGCGTCCTTCGCAGCCTGACCCGTAAGCGCCTCGCCACCCTGCATACCCGACTGGTTGGACGGCCACGTCACCGGGATGAACGGGTCGTCTTGGATGCGACGTGACGTCACAGCGAATGGAATGGCTCGCGATGACGCCGAGTTGCGCGAGAACACTCGATGCGTATTGAATTCGCTGAGGATGATGCGAGGCATGATCACCTCGAGCGTTGTCAGCCGCACACCCGCAGGTGAGACGGAGTCCAACACGACCTTGGCGCTAATCTCGGTTGTCATGCCGCTACTTCCGCTCGCGGTCGGGGTACTTGCCCTTCGGGAACTCCACATCGGCACGGAGCGCCTGGAGGATGTCCGAGAGCGGCAGGTTGTCCAGGCCGTAGTAGATCTGGTACGGAACGGAGCGCGCTGCCTTCCCCATGTTGCGGCGCAGCTTCGCGTCCGTCTTGGTCGAGATCTCGAACGAGAGACGTCGGTGGTCAGGGTCGCCATCGATGGGCATGATGTAGCCGATGACGTCCACGATACCCGGCAAGTCCTTCTGGACTGCTGGCGTGAAGTTCAGACGGTACATCATCTTCTGCGTGTCGTCCTTGTCGTTGACGTCCCAGCAGAGGAAGATGATGTTCGGCGCGCCTGGTCGTGCAGCGAGGTTGCGGAAGTATCGCACGAAGTCAAGGAGCTGTCGCTTGAGCTCCCCGTACTCGGGCCACGTGGGCTGGTCCGTCCCTGCAATCTCACGGAGCGCGAGTTCGGAGAACTCCGACATGTTGTCGAAGACAATAGTGCCCCACGGAATGTCTTCAACCTTGAGCTGCTCCAGGGACTTGCGGAAGTCCTTCGCAGCCTTCCACGAGGTCGCTGGAAGTACGTCGATGCCCTCCATGTGGGAGATAGCCTTCGTGCCGCCCTCAGCGTCGAGGAACAGCACGGGACCGAACTTGTCGGCCGTGGACGCCGCGAGCGTGGTCTTTCCGCCACCGCCCTTGGAGTACAGGAACATGCATGCGCCTGTATCGGACATCGCCGCAACGGGTACGATGCCGAGCTTCCCAATGAGGATAGCTCGCTGGGAAGGCTTCTCCTCCGCGGGCTCAGGTTGCCCCGTGGCTGGGATCTCTGGTGTAGTCGTCATTAGTCTTCCTCCACCGTCAGCCACTCAGCGCCTTCGCGGTGAGTGTACTTCTTCGCACGAATCCAGTCCGAGTCCTCGCCACGGTACTCCGCGAGACAGATGGGCTTCGACCCGCAGTCCCAGCAGCCCTGCCACTGGAAGTTGCGGTAGACGTACTTATCCGGATCCGCCTGGGCGGCGGCCATCATGTTCGCTTCGATGGCGAGCTCACGCTCGAAGTTGAGGAACTCCTGCGGTGCTCGAGTCAGGACGTGGCGAATGAAGAGGTCGTCAAGCGTGCGTTTGCCTTCCTTACGTCGCCGCCACATCCCATCGTACACCACGCCACCTACGGGCCCGAGATTGAGCTTCGACACGACCCAGGAGTAAGCGAGGAACTGATCGTTGGTCTCGAGGTTCTCGAGCTGCGGTCGCTGACCGTAGGTCTTCCGCTCCAGCACAAACAGCAGGCCCGCATCATTGCGGAGTAAGGCATCGAGCGTGGCCTCGAGGTAGTGGTACGCCGTACCTACACCTTCGCACTCACTGCACGTGAGAGATCCGCCGCCGGGAAGGAGGACATCCCCAACGCCTACACACTTCTCGCACTCGTGAAGTGTACCGGGGATTGGAGTCAGGATGGTCTGCTCCGGCGCGACCAACGTGTAGCCTTCGGGAAGCGAGGAGCCCCAATGCTCCTTGTAGTTCCCGATGACGTGAAGAGCCGTCTCGATGTTCTCGTACACACCGGCGAGCTCTTCATCGTCAGGTGGAGCGCCCACGACCGCAGTGTATGAAGCTTTGACCTTTGCGAGAGTCGCAGCGGCAATATCCATCATGATCTCGCCCACCGGATCTTTGTCGGGGTGGAGGAGCCACTGCTCGTGTGCTTCGTGGAGCATCGTCCCGAAGCCCATTGCCTGCGGCGGCAGGAGCGGCGTCAACGACTCACCGTTGCGAGACTCGTAGCGCCACTTCTGTGGACAGCGCTTGAACGTGCCTCTTTCCGTAACGGAAATTATCACTGCGGACCTCGGTTCTCGGAGTATCGCCCATCGGTAATGTGAACATGGCTGTAGTACGTGTGCATCAGACGCGACAGCGAGTCCGTGACGTCCGTAAGCACGTTCGCTACGTCTACAAGGCCACCAACGCGCACCAACTCGATTGCACGCCGTGCGCGCTCCAGCGCTTCAAGTTCTTCTGCTGGAGGGATCATCGGCGATCTCCATGCGTCAGGTTCGCGTGCCATTCCTCGTACCACTGAGCTTCGGCATTGCGAAGCTCTTGACGCTCTCGCTCACGCTTGAACGCGCCCGGGTGTGCGTTGCGGTGCGGCTCAAGGCCACGGCGAGCGATCTCCTCAAGCACGAGCTTCTCGTGAAGAGCGAGATTGTCAGTCATGTCCTCAGGCCGGAACTCGAGATCGCCACGCCCGGTGAGGTACCGCTCCAGGTTCAGGAGGTGTGCATCACCGATAGTGTCCATGGAATCGATGTGGCCATCCACAGACTTCCACAGCCACGTCTCCCGCGTGATACCGTAATGCTGCCGTAGTAGCAGCTTAGCAAGCATGTCGTTCCGTGCAAGTGGCGCGCACCGCGCGTCGTGGACGTTCGAGAAGTCGACGTTAGGCACGGTCGTACCCCCGCTGGTACAGCGCGGACCAGGCCTTGCCTCGTGGCAGCTGACGCGGATTGGTCATGAAGTACCGCAGACGCCCAGACGGACGCTCGATCTCCTGATTGATGCGCCAGCCCTTCATACGTAGGGAGTAGATGGCGCCTTGGATGGACCACGCGCCTGTACGTATTGCGAGGTCCCAGCCCGTGAATGCCTCGCCCGTCTTAAGCAGATCGAGGATCTCCTCTTGGAAGGACTTGGACTGCGGCTCTTCGCGCTCGGGAACGATGCGAAGTGGGTACTTACGTGCGACGGGCATCATGCCACCCCCACACGTGAACTGCTAGGCCGGTAGGGGTGGTTACCGAACCGAGCCACTCGCCACCCTCGGGAACAGAGTCCCCCGTAAAGCGAGACTCAAACTGATGAAGTGACTCATGAATCCCGTCGGGATCTACTAAATAGTAGGCAGCCGGTTCGCCTCTACCGTTCACTCCGATTTGAAGGAACTCAGAGCCCACTGGAATGTAGTAATCCCTATCACCTCGAAGAGGAAGAGGGTATTGATAAATGACGCTAGTCACGGTACCACCGCCCAGCGCTCTCGCCATCCTCCGAGACTTCGACCATGAGCACGTTGTAGCCGTCGCCGTTGAGGCGGTCGGCAATCTGCTCGGCCATCATCTCACAAGACATGAACGAGCCGCCGCTATTGCGGCGACGCATCGGCGTAAGCTCGAGCGCCCAGTCGCGCATGTGGGACTGGAGGATAAAGAACTCCACGTCACGATTGCTGTGGTCGACTGCAACCTCAGCAGTGATATGGAACATGTGGCGGTGAGAATTGCGGAGGAACGCAACCTCATCCGGGGCGTCTACCCAGTAGTGGACGCCCCATTCCTTAATGGTCGTTTGAACGGTCTGTCTTGGCACGTTGGACTCTCTCAAACTCTAGGCGCGTGTGTCCTACATCGCGGTGAAGATCGCCTCTCGGAGGACCTCCTTCAATGTTGCACCACGTCGCTTCGACGTCTTGTAGATGACCTCGTCGATGGTGTCTTTCACCATGACGTAGTGCACGAGTACGGGGTCGCTGTTCGCGGCCTTCGCGTCCGACACGCTATCAGTAGCAGTCTGGCGCTCGCGCACCACACGGGCGAGTGACTGGATGGCCGAACCCGGCACCCAGTTCTGCTCCGCGAAGATGACGTGACGCGCCCATGACAAGTCCACACCTTCGGACAGTGCGGAGATAGTCGCCACAACGATAGCCTTGCCATCGGCTTTCTTCACGCGCTCCGCGGCAGGCATGTCGCCGTTAATCAGCACAACAGCCTTCCCTTTGGCACGTAGTGCATCCACAAGGGTTGCCGCGAGATCTCGGTACCACGTAAAGATGACGACTCGGTCATTGGTGTACGCGGAAGCTTCGTCGATAAGCTCGAGACACGCATCCACCTTGCCTTGGTAGCCCGTAAGCTGGCGAAGGGTGTGCATGACCGCGGAGTTCGACATAAGGAGCAAGTCCTCGCCGTTCTCGGCGGCGAACTGGACTCGGAACTCCTCAACAGCCTTCTTGTAGATGCGCCGCATGCCATCATCGAAGTCGAGGATGATTGGCGTGTCGATGGTCGCCGGAAGCTCACGCCCCGCGTCCTTGTACGAACGCCCGATGCGCATGATGTCCAGTAGCTCGTCGAGCTCCTGCTTCATCTCACGCTTCAGGCCTAGTACACGCGGACCGTACAGCGACTGGTCCACGACGCACCACGTCTTGAGGAACGCGTTGTACGACTTGAAGCTCTCCGGGTGAAGTAGTCGGAAGAGCCCGAACAGGTCGTCAACCTCGCGCCAGATCGGCGTTGCCGTCAGGAGGTACACACGCTCGATGGCCTGCGCCAACACCAGCGCGCCCTTGGACTGCTCGGTCCTCGAGTTGCGCATGTGGTGCGCTTCGTCGATGACCAGAGTATTGAAGCGCGGCGCTACGAGCGAGAGCTGAGGCAAGTGCGTCCGCAGCATCTCTTTGTTGACGATGAGGAAGTCGGGAATGGCCTCCGGTGGAGGCGGTACGCCATCGCGTACGTACATCGGCTCCAGTAC
>OFRE01000081.1_pt1 | contig 26846 bp, 49 predicted proteins | sample 1543061 | NCBI WGS metagenome assembly OFRE01 (sample SAMN07774218, study PRJEB24372) | wastewater metagenome | isolation source: Exp Tend NO 50WW | collected 2016-02
GAAGGCCTGTCGCGACACCGCTTTTTAACAAACGGAACACCAACTGGTGAGACTCATAAAAGACACGCGTTTCTTCCGTACGTATGGCCGCCAATTCATTGATATCGAAAAACCGCCGGTAATTGATTTCCTCGGAAGCCACTCGCCAGGAAGCCAGACGATAACTCTGCTCGTTGAGCAAGGCGTCGAGCCGGTCCGCAACGTGCTGCGGTCGTACCTCGCAGGCAAACAACTATCCGAGCCGATCAGTGCCCCGCTGCTAGCCCCCACGGCGCAAGGCACAACGCAGGCAGCTGGAAGCCTCGGTCACATGCCGGCCAAGCAGGTTGGCGCGGAAGCTGGGCGGCCCTTGCTGCCAGCCCCGCAAACTGCCGACGCTCGCGACCGGCAAAAGCGCGAATCCGATCTTGTGGCCAAGGCCAGATCAGCTATTGATCGCGGTGCGCCACGAGAAAAAGTCATTGAGCGGTTGCGTAAATTCGGCGTCGAGCCGATCGGCCTTTAAGCGACCGGGGACCTATGGCGGATAACCCTTTCGACGATCTCGTACCGCAAGGCGGCCAACAGACGGCGGCGAACGCCGATCCGTTCGGTGATCTCGTCCCGCAACAACCGCAAACCCCTGGCTTCCTCTCGACGCTCGGTCAGGCCGGCGCGCGGGGTGTGCAGGAAGGCTTGCGCGAGAACGCGGAAGGCTTTGGCGTTGCCGGACGTGCTGTATCGGGGCAGGGCGCATTCCAATATCACGGTCCTGAAGCAAAACCTGACGATTACGTCAGCAGGGTTTTGCAGCAGCCGTTTTCCGAAGGCTGGTCCGATCCCAATTGGTGGGCGGCGCAGATCGCGCACGGCACCGGCAAGACATCTCCGTCGCTTGCTATGGGCCTAGCCGGTGGTGCTGCTGGTACGGCAGCGGCGGGGCCGGGCGCAGGTACGCTAGTTGGTGGTGCAGCCGGATTTGGCGTCGGCTCGGTTATGCAGACGATTGCCCCCGCATATCAGCGCGCTCGCGAGGAGGGCTTGGACCATGATGCTGCTGTGGATCGTGCGCTCAAGTCATCGGCCGTGGCCGGCGCCTTTGGCACTGTCATGGGTCTGGCTCCTGGCGCTGCGGTCACGGGAAAAACGGTCGAAGGTGCGCTCAAGCGGCCCATTGGCGAAGCACTCGCGCAAATCTTTGGTGTGCAGCCGGCCATCGGTGCAGTTCAACAGGTCACTCAACAGGCGGGCATCGAGGGCAAGCCGGTTACGGCCGACGATCTAGCGACGGGGTACGCCACCAACGTCGGCTCGGGTCTGGCCTTGACGGCCGGGCATCGGGCAATGGATGCTCTGCGCCCCGCCGCGCGTGCGCCAGCGCCAGTTGCGGAGCGCGTGGAACCGTCCCTTCCGTGGCCGGAAACTGCAACCGTTGCACAAGAGGCGTCAGTTGCCGCACAGAACCGAGAAATTGCGAGCCCGCAACCGTCCCAAACAGAAACCGTGGCGCAACCGAAAGGGCGCAAGGCTCGCGTCGAAGGCCAAGATCGGCCGGGCGACCAAGGCGCAGCGTCCGTAACGGCGAACGTCGTAACGGCACCAATTCAGCCGACGCTGCCGGTCAACCCGCGCTATTTGCAGACCGTCGAGCGCATGAACGACCGCCGACGCGAGCGCGGGGAACTGCCGCAAGTTGAAGAACTACCCATTCAGCCGCGCACGCCCGAGCAGGAAGCGGCCGACGTTCTAAAATCCGCAACCTCATCGATGGACCCGCGCGCGGCATCGCGTGCTCTGGCCTGGGCACGCGACAACAACCGCCCCGACATTGCCGATGCACTGGTGCAAAAAGCCGGCGACTATGCCTTGCACCTGAAGGACTTGCATGCGGAACATAACACCCAGCCGACGGCCAAGCAAGCTCCCGTCGATATGCTCGGCTATATCCGCAACGCAGGCGGAATCCGTGACCCCAACGGCGAACTCAAGGCGATGCAAGCTCATGAGCGCCCTGGGATAATCAACAACAAATCAGGCATGAACCCCGACGACATGCGCTCTCTGCTTGTGCAAAAGGGGTATCTACAAGATTCCCCCCATGAGCAAGGCACGCGGTCGTCGCTCTCGGATTTGTATTCGGCCATCGACGACGGCTTGCGCGGGCGGAAAATCTACCGTCCCGACGATGAGGCGGCAGCCCAGCAGGTCAATTGGAACCGCACAAAAAGCGCCGTTGACGAGCAGGAAGCACATGCCATCCGCTCGTCTATTCGGGACTGGCACGATACCTACGATCTCCCCTATGCTTTCAGGGACGCGGAGGAAGCAGAGATAATTTCCCGCGTGAAATCTGGGATGTCGGTTGAGGATGCGGTCGAGCGCAGTGCGATCGACTGGTATAACGAGGTGCATGATGGGGCTGAAACTGTCGGCGGAAGATCACGAAGCGGGGGCGCTGGCGTTGGAGAAGGCCGCGAAGGCGGAAAAGGACTTGAAGCGCAAGGGCGTGCTGTGGAAGCGGGCGCAAGTGGCAAAGATGCTGGCGCAGCGGGCGCGCGCGGGCAAGATGCACTAGGGGCAGATGATCTGCCTATGTGGGCGGCTGGCGGTGGTGACGGTCTAGGCTCTCTGATTGCCGACACCAAGCGCCGCCATGCCCATGCCGAGGCGATGGTGCGCGATGCCTTTGCGCAGCCGAACCCGAGGCTGATGGCCGAAGGCAAGAATGGGCTGAAAACCGTACTGACGAAAGCGCCGGATCATGACGGGTTTCGCGTTACGACATTTCGAGACGGTGAGCCGGTCGGGCATCGCGAATATCGCGGCGGCGTGGATGATCTGAAGCAGATCGTTGCTGACATGGTGCAAGGCGGGCTGCGGCCTCCCGAGCGACCCGCCATTGGCGACGGCCCCATGTTCGCGCGTGAATCCCTGATGGACCGCGCATATAAAGTTCTCGACCCTGACGCCGATCTCAAGGCCGGATACACCGTCGGCAAGGACTACAAAGACGGCCACTCGAAGTGGTCCGGCGTTCTCGACGATATTCCCGTTGATCCCAAGGAACAGGCGCGGATTGCCCGCAATAAACCGCTCTATGCGGCGGTCGGCGCACAGCAGGCGGTTGCCAAGTTCCAACTCGCGCGCGGGGCGACTTATACCGTTGCAGACAACATCATGCCCATGGTGCACGATGCCGTGGTCCCGCTCATGCACATCCTGCCAAGAGGAGCGAAATTCGGCGCGCTTGCCCGTCTTGAACCGCTAAAGCAAAGCGAGTTGGTCAAGACCCCAATCGGGGAAATCGCGGACACGCGCGCCGTGTTCGTCACGCCGTCAGGCGAGGAATTTTCATTTGTCGGACCGAGGACCAACATCCTTTCCAGCGGGGCTCTCTTCGACCCCAAGACCAACGGCATCGGCCTTATCTCGTTTGATACGATTGGCCATCTCGATCAGGGTGTCGGTGGACGGGGAGAAATGGGCATCGGGGACAGCTTCGCCCGAGGGCGGCAGGGGGCCTTTATTCATGAGGTCGTCCATCTCCTGAAGCGGGCCGGGGCGTTCCCCGAGCCGGTGTGGAACCGTCTTGTCACGCAAGCCAACGCTCTCGGCATCCTAGATAGCGATTTGCGGACGCATCTACAAGCCATCGGGGACCCGAAATACAAGATTGCCGCGCCAGGGGTGACGCTGCGGGAGCTTTACAACGAGTGGTACGCGGGGCGCCGGAACGTGCCCGAGCTTCTGGACGAAGAAGCCGTTACGCACATGATGCAGCAGTACCATCATGGGCACCTTGGGCCGATGGAAGTGGCTCCGGTCAAGGCGCACATCGAGGACCTGTTGGACGGCAAGTATTCACGGGCTCCGGTCCGCCAGTATAAAGGATGGGTCAACAAGCCGGATGAAGCAGGGCAGGTTGCGGCGATAGAACGTAATCGCGGACCGCCGACCGATCTCGATCCTATGGGGTACTACTCCGGTGCACTTCGTGCTGCCCGCGCGTTGCGTCAGGCCAAGGGCACGCCAGAGCAGATGCTTGCGATGCTGTCGAAGGAAGGCGCGAAGAAAGCAGAGATCGAGGCGACGGGGCTGGACAAGTTCCTCGCTGGCAAGTCGTCCGTCACCCGTGACGAGATCGTGCAGTTCCTTGATAAGAACAGGGTGGGGCTGAAGGAAGTTACGAAGAAACGGGGCGACAACGGGGCCAAGGTCGATGCCTACGTTCAGAAGCGGATGGCGGATTGGCGCGAAAGGGAAGAAGGCGTCGCCAAGTTCGACGAGACGCGAGACGAATCGTTCTGGGACAGCGACAAGGGACTGAGCCAAGCCGAGAAGTTCATGGCGAAAGAGGGGGTCGTGTTCGATGGCGACGTTCTTTTCGACGATCCAATCGGCGCATTCGAGAAAGCTGGGGTCAAGGTCACGGTCGGAGAGGTTCCCGTATGGGAAGAGAACAACGGCAAGTGGTTCATTATAGAGGCACCGTCTGGCAGGGCGCTGCTGACTTCAGAGTTCGACGCCAACCCGGGAGTGTACGCCAGCAAGGAGAAGGCCATTGCTGGATTAGAGGATATGGCCGGCGAGCAGGTAAGGGCGGGCATTCGCGAGGCTGAGCACGATGTAATGGCCGACTTCCGCTCAGATGCTCAGCGCATGTTCGAAGTCGAAGACGATACCAAATTCTCCTCCTGCTCCCTCGACCCGTCGAACCCTACCTACAGGGAGACGGTGCTGCACTTGAGCCCGGAGGACATTGCGAGGTCTGGATACGACTTCGTTGACCAACATTTCCCGGAGCAGAAGGGCACGACTGGCGACACGATGTCGTCGCTTGTGAAGCACGACGGCAAGCTGACGTATCTGCTGGACCAGATACAGTCCACAGGCGGACAGAAGCTCAGGGACGGAGGCGTCAGGGACAAGGCGAAGATTGCGGACCTTGAGCGGCGCAACGCGGAAATAAACGCAAGATGGGTGAATGATCCCGGAAACAAGAAAGTTGACGCCGATGCCACCAAGCTTGTGCAAGAGGCATATCCGCTAGGACATAACGGAGGTAGCAAGTTTCCCAATCAGTGGGAAGGAGTTTTACAGCTTGCAAGGGATGCCAATAAACCCGCAGAGTTGAGGGAGCGCGCGTCAGAGCTTCGGCTGATCAGGAAGTCGATCAATGACCTATACGAGCCAGAGGCTATGCGCCTGCGCGCTGAACTCCGAACGGCCGAAGCCTCCACTCTCGGCCACCCACTAGTCAACACCACCGACCAGTGGACGACGACGACGCTGAGACGAGCACTCCGTCAGGCCGTGGAAGCGGGAGCTGATTTCATCGCCATCCCGCACGGCGATACGGTGTTGAGCTATAACCCCGGCGATACGCACGGCATGCGGGGGTTCTACGGCAGTCGCACGTCGGAAGGCATCGTGCCCAAGAACCTGCGCAAGATTTTGGAGCGCATCGACCACGACAGTGCCAAGCCGGTGAAGGTCGAGGAGCTGGAGACCCCAAACGGGCTGAAGGGATGGAACACTGCGAACGATAAGGCGATAAACCCATCTGCATACCGTTTCGACGAGAACCAAACCGGATTCACGCTTTTCCCTCTCACCGACGTAGTAAAAGCAGTAGTCTTGGGTGAAGGACAACCTTTGTTTGCGGCAGGTCCTATGTTTCAAGCTGGCGTTCTGGAATCAGAAAAAGTCAACCGACCGTCGCAGCAAGCAGGACCGAATGGTGACTTCTCCAACGGTTCAGCGGGTAAACCCGCCAGCTTAAACCAACAAGGCATAACCGCGTATCACGCATCGCCGCACGACTTCGACAAGTTCTCGTCTGGTGCTGCCGGGTTCTTGCCCGGAGACCATCGTTATGGAGCCGGGCACTATTTCGACTCCGCAGAAGAAGGGGCTAATTACTATCGCAACAGAGACTCAACCCCAGGACGCGGCCATATGTACAAGGTTGAGATAAACGCCGATCCGGCCGATTTCGCCGACCTCAGGGCTCCGCTTGCCGATCAGCCTAAGCGCGTCCGCGACGCGTTGCGCGGTGTCGGCGGCGACAAGATGGACGCACTGCCGCTAGGACAAGCTATGCGGCAGGATGCGCGCCTTGGTGTGTCAGACAAGCTGAAAGCTGCTGGCGTGCCTGGGGTGGTTTATGACAATGCAGGGCGCAATGGTTACGTTGTATTCGATGACAAGCTGATAACCATCCTGAAAAAGTACGGCATCGTCGGCACGGCTGCGGCTGGTGGAATGATGTATGGCGCTAAGGATGCGAGCGCCATCGAGGACATCATGCGTGACGGCGATGCGAAGAAAAAAGACAGTATCATCGCCCGCGCCCTTCGCTTGGTAAAAGGCGGCTAAGCACTTTCCTCTGGCGTAAATACCCAAATCACTGCTAAACTTGCACGAGCAAAAGGCGTCTGCGTAACCGGCAGACGCCTTTTTTGTATTCTGGGGACCGAATGGCGACTAACAAGCAGAAACAGACCTTCCAGTTCGGCTCCCTTAGCGCCGAATACGCGGGACTGTGGGCGCATGTCTCAATAGAACGCAAACGTGCGGCAGAACTAGGGCGGACCGCGCGCCATATCCTCGAAAACCGCCCCCGCTACGATGCCATATCGCTTGCTACCAACGTGCCGTGGTTCGTCGTCGGCATTATCCACTCGCTGGAATGCGGTCTGCGCTTTGATCAGCACCTGCACAACGGCGACAGCCTCAACGCATGCACGCATCAGGAGCCCAAGGGGCGGCCGGCGAGGTCTGGCGGGCCGTTTACATGGGAAGAAAGCGCCATTGATGCGCTGACCATGAAGGGCAAAGAGTTTCACAAGATCACGGATTGGTCGGTCGAGCGCTGCGCATTCGTGTTTGAGAGCTATAATGGCTGGGGATACCGCCTCTATCACCCGGAAGTGCATTCGGCCTACCTGTGGAGCTACACGATCCTCTATCAGGGCGGAAAATACATCGCTGATAAGGTGTGGTCGTCTACGGCCATGTCGGAACAGCCCGGAGCTATGGCGCTGTTGAAAACACTGATCGATATTGCCCCGGATCAGATCGTGTTTGCCGCGCCGAGCGTGCCGGTGCGCGACGGGTGGGTTAAGGCGCAGACGCCGCAGGTTCCCGGCCCGGTGGCGACTGCTGCGAAGTCAGGCACGATCCGTCTCAATTTTATGGCCGGGCTGATGTTCGTCGTTGCCAAGATGCAGGCGGCTGCGGTGGTTGTTGGCGCGTTCTTCGCGGCGGTTGTGTCGTCCGTTGGCGATATCGTCGGTGATGCCACCGGGAGCGTTGCTGCGTTCAAGGACATGGCCGCACTCGTCGGCGCGGCTGAGCGGGTCGCGGCGCTGGCGGCATGCATCGGCGTCGTCTGTCTGGCGTGGGCGGCCTTCCGCCACGGTCGCGATAAAATGCGGCTCAATGCCGCCAAAGCTCAAGGGACGGTACAATGAAAGCGCTATTCGCCAAGGTGCAGGGTTTTGTCTCGCGCATTGAATTGCGCCCGTGGGCGGCGTCGGCTTGGGCGTGGATCGTCTGGGCGATCGGCGGTGCTCGGGATGGCATCAAGGCATTTTTCCAGTCGTCGCCGGTCATCAAGGCCGGTATTGGGCTGGTTATTCTATTTACCCTCGTCGGCGTGGGGCTCGGTGCGTTTATCGCTGGGCATGGCGCGGGGGCCAGGTCTGAGTATGGCGCGGTCGTGTCCGCCGAAAATGCTCGCAAGGCAGCAGTCGAGGACGCCGGCAAGAAGGCATCTCGCATTGCAGTCCTGGAAAAAGAGCTTGAGGACGCCACACGCAAGCCCGATGCGCCCGATGCGTCTCCGGTGGCCAGCCTGAGTGCCATCGGACCCAAGCGCCCGCGTGTGAAGCCGGCAGCGGCTCCGCCGCAGGGATGGACCATGCCGAAGATGTGGCCGATCGGGGATATGTTCAAGTGATCGGGTTCGACGCTGCCAAGCTGGCGCTGATCGGCCTCATGGCTGCGGTTGTGCTTGGCGTGTGTGCATATGCGCTGCATCGGGCTTATGACGCAGGATGGACCGCTAACGAAGCAGCGCACGAACGCGCCATCCGGGAGAAAAACGCCCAGATCGAGGAGATGAACAAGTCCGCCACGGAAGCCTATGACGATCTTGACCGGGCGCGGAGCAAGGTCGCTGCCAATGCCCTTTCCGGTGATATTCCAACGATCGATGCGGCCTGCGCCATACGCGCCAGCTATCCGCCCGTCATCCTTCAGCAACTCAATGCGATCAGGTGAGAACCGAATGCGCAACATGATCGCGGTTTTCGGTTCCTTGGTTCTTCTTTGCGGCTGTGCCCCGGCCGCAGACAAGTTCGCCGCCCCCGCCGATTGGTCCATGAAGCGCTGCCCCGCGCTTCAGGACATCCCGGCCAACAACGGCGATCCTAAGGTACGTCGCGTCTATGATGCGGCAACGCGTGCCGAATACGCCAAGTGCTCCAACAAGCACGCGGCGCTGGCGTCCTATGTGGAGCTAATACGGAAATAGGGGCAAGAAAACCGATGATTGAAATCGTTCTGGCGGTCTGCATGTTGTCAGACCCGGCGAAGTGCAAGGACGTGCATCTGACGTACATGGCCGAAGGTGGGCACGTTACGCCGCACAGTTGCATGATGTACGGCCAGAGCGAAATCGCGCGTTGGTTTGAAGTCAACCCAAACTAGTCAGTTCAGCGCTGGAGCTGCGGTGCGCCGCGAGCCCTAGCCAAGGCTTAATCTGCAACCCGGATACCCCGATGAGCTGCCAGGAATTTGGAAATGCCAATGCGCGACCAGCGGCCATATCCGCCGCACTCGCCAACGACCCACTATGGACCGCCCCCGCCTCCGCCCGAAGCGAACGGCTTAGGGCGATACATGGCGCAGATCGCAGGGGACCTCTTGGCGCGGATGCATCTGGCGGAGCAAGCCCACGCGGAGCACCGATCGGAAGCACGGGAACATTGGGCGGAACACCGCAAGGAAATTCGCGACTTGAGCGAGCGACACACGGCGCTGGAAGTCCGGGTAGAAGTTCTGACGGAAAAATCCGCTCCGAAGCGAGGCCAGTTGGAGCCGATAACGGAGATCATCAAGCTCGCCGGCCCGGTGGTCAGGTGGGTCGCAGTGATCGTCTTGTTGATAGCCTATATGACCGGAAAAGCGGACATGGCCATGGTGAAGTCGCTCGTTGGTCTTGGCGGCGGCCATTGATGGCGTGTTTGCGGGTGCTGCGGCGAGGTCCGCGATTGAGCTGGGCGGTATTGGTCGGGTTGATTGTGCTGATCATGGCGACGGAGGGTCGCGGCGTATCTCGGGATGCGAATCCGAGGTTGCAGAGTTTCAGCGCTTCGGGTCAGGGGGTTGTGGCGAGGTAGGCAGCAAGGCATGCCGCCCATACTTCGTCAAATGACGGGTTGGGGTGAAATCCGGCTGCGCGTTTCATGTCATCCCGGACGATTCGGTTCATCCGGTTTTCATGCTCGCATTGCTCAAGGCGGCGCTCTGCTTCGCCAGCGCGACGATCAGCATCGGCAATCTCATCCTTGGCTCGGAAGTTTGCCAGCGAGCGGTCGCGGCCTTCGATTACAACCGCCGCTTCAAGCAACATGTGCCGGTCATTGCCGTCCATCGTAGCGGCGCGGTCGCGTAGTCGGCTGGCGATGTACTGCATATTGGGTTCCATTCACTTCAAAACTTCCCGCAGCGGATTATTGCGGAACAAATCGACCTCACGCGTATAGCGTCCGATCATCTGCGGCGATGACCACCAACACCTGCGCATCAGACAATTCGCCGCGCTGGCGCTGGACACCAAGGCGCAACTCCTCAAGCAAGTCGAGCATCGCTGTTCGCGGGTGTGTCACTTCGGGCCTTTCCTATCTCTTGCGTTCGTCTGTCAGCTCGCCAGTGCGAGCGTAATGGTCCTGCACCGCGCGCACGTCGCCGTGACGCGGACACTGGCCGTCCTTGACGTGGTGCCAGCAGCGGCCCACCGACACGCCGTCAGCGGTCCTCACGCGGATGGCGCAGTTGTTCAGCGCTGTCCGCTGAATTGGCTTCCTGGGTGCGGTCAGCATGGCGGCCTATTTTTGCTCGTTGCGAAGGGGTAAGAGACGCGGGGCCGGCGGCCAGCTCTGTATGACGCTCAACATGAGCCGATGAATATCTCTGTTAGCGTCGCGGTGAACCGCCTGGAGCAGCAACACAAGGTCGGCGTGGAACTGCGCTTGATCGTTCTTGGCGAGGTCCGTGGCCCACCGCTTCGTAAATCGCTCCATGCGCCAATGAAGCGATCGCTCGTCGTTCTCGCGATCAATCTTCTCTCGCATGTCTTCCGTCGCGGTGGTCATGGCGGGCCTCTGTCTGTTTGCGGCACCCTGAAATCTAGCACAGCGCGCCTCATCTGTTAACTCATGTAGCATCGTGCTTGACGGTTTGTCAACAGCCGTGGTACTGGGTTTGTCACGATGGCCAAGAAAAACCCCACCCGCTTTACTATCTTCATGCGCGACATGCGCGAGCACTCCGTCGCCAAGCAGCGCGGCATGTGCCAGCGCGAGGCGCGGCGCCGTCGTGCCGAGATCGTTGCCGAGTACATCGCGCATGAGCATGACGGTGGCGAGCGTGACGAATGGATCAAGCGGACGCGGGCCGATGAGGGTGCCATGGTTGCCGGCATGTACGTGATCCCGGAGCGGGCCACGAAGGGCAAGCGCCCAGGTGCCGACTATGCGGCTGCGCTGCAACGCCTCGTGCGCAAGGTGGCGCTCGTTGTGGACGCAGAGACAGGAGCGACCTCGGACGATGGCGGCAAGTGGGACGCTGCGATAGTATCGGGAGCGCACAAGACTGCATCGGGTCGGCGGTTGACTAAGCCGCGCGCCGTCGCCATGAGGGCGAAGCAGGTCGCGGAAGCGAAGCCCGGCGTCGTCGAGCACTGGCTATCGCCGCAGATGAAGCCGGCACGGGATCGGTGGGCGCAGCACTGGCGAGACATCGCCTACCGCAGTGCCCGCGAAGCGCTAGACGCCATGCCGGAAGAAATCAGGGCCGAGCTTGGCTCACTCGAAACGGCGCGGCGGATATTCGGACGACGAAGACCGGGCGACCCGTCAGCCGGCGGGCGCCCACCGAAGAAGACGAAGCGCAAGACGAAGCGAACCTGAAGGAGACTTCGCAGTCCGAGGCCACAGGCGGAGAGCTACCCCGCCCATGTTGGGGAATGGGGCCTTGGGGAAACGGGGACACTCCCGCTGCGAAACCGATTTGAGAGGAGGGTTCAATGGCTGGATTGCCAGGATACACCGTCGAAGAAGCTCGCGCTGATGCCCGCGAGTGGATCAAGGGCGCGACCGTGCATGATGGCTCGCGCGGCTGGCGCGTGTGCTGCGCCATTCTCGATGAGCGCTTAGACGAGCTTGAGGCGGAACGCGATCATCTGCGCGCCGCGCTCGGACTGGCGTGGATCGCGGTCCCGAAAGACGAGCCCGGCAGCCGTGATCTGCACGAGAAGATCAAGGCCGCGTTAGCGCATGGAAAACTCAAAGGCTAGGAGCGAGGTCGTGGAGAACGCATATCCCGGCGGCGAGCGCGGCGACGGCGCAATTCCGATGGGGCCTGAGCCTGCTCCGACGAAGAAGCGCGCCGATTACCTGCCGCCTCAAAGCCTGTTCGGGCTTCACAGCGCGGCGCACGAGGTCATGAAATCGTATGACAGCCTCGGAGTGTACCTCGTCGGCTCATGCCTGCGCAGCAAGGACTACCGCGACGTTGACGTGCGCTGCATGATGCGCGACGACGACTTCGAGGCCATGTTCCCAAAAGACGCAAATGGCCATCGGCCGCGTTGGATGTTGACGTGCTTGTCGCTGTCCGCGTGGTTTCGGCAGGTCACCGGGCTCCCGGTTGATTTCCAGTTCCAGAAACAGACGCTCGCCAACGCGAAATACCCAAGCCGCGAGCACCCGCGCAACGCGCTCGGGTACTACCATTGGCTCGGCGATGCGGCAGCGTGAGAAACAGATAAACAAGGAGCCGATGGCCGTGCGGGTTTCTGATGCCTCGACTACCGTCATGCTCGCCGATCCGCCGTGGCCTCACGCCAACGGGTCAAGGACAAACAGCGGCAAGTCTCCGAAATACCCGCTGATGAATTTGCGAGAGATCGCCGCGCTCGGACCGGCCGTCTCAGAGTTGGCCGGAAGCCATGCAGTTCTCTATCTTTGGTCAACAGGTCCACACCTCCCTGGTGCGATCAATACGGTGGCCGCGTGAGGGTTCGTGTACCGCAGTTTTCACGTTTGGCGGAAGCCCCGCGTGGCGTGTGGCTTTTGGGTGCGGTCGGATGCTGAGCTGCTTTTGGTGGCGGAGCGTGGGCGTCCATGCGCTCCGCTAGCGAGCGCGCTTGCTAGAACCGTATTCGACGGCGACGCCTGGGCAGACGCGCACTCAGCTAAACCAGACTTCGCGCACAGGCAAATCGAAGCACAGTGGCCGAATGCCCGCAAAGTGGAATTATTCGCGCGATCCGAGCGGGTAGGGTGGGAGACGATGGGGGCCGATCTTGGCGTGTTGATCTCTCCTGCCGGGTTTATCAAATCGCCCGTGAGGGCGTGACGAAAAAGGAGCTAGTCCCGTCCGGTTCGCCGATGATTTAAGTGCTCGCAACTGCGGGCCGCGAGCTGGACGGGACGACATATAGGAACGCGAATGTTCACCGCTGACCAACTCGTCGCCCATGCCGTAGGCGACTACATCATGCAGTCGCACTGGATGGCGACCGAAAAAACGAAGCAGAGTGCGGCGGCAACTATTCATGCTGTCACATACACGCTGCCGTTTTTGTTCATCACGCAGAGCACGGCGGCGCTCGCGGTGATTTGCGGCAGTCACTTCCTGATCGACCGCTACAGGCTGGCGCGCTACGTCGTATGGATCAAAAACGGCCCAATCGATTTCGAGGAGCGAGGTCACATCGGCGACGACGCGACGAGGTGGAAGCCGATCACGGCGACGGGCTACGCCGACGACGTGCCGGCGTGGCTGTCCGTCTGGCTGCTCATCGCGGCCGACAACATCATCCACGTCATCTGCAACGCGCTCGCCATCCAGTTTCTTGGGTGAGCCGCGCTGACAAAGGAGACTATCAGATGGGCATGGATCGTAGGCCAGAGCGATGGGGCCAACCGTCACCGAAGATCAGCGCCAGACTGGCGCCATGCAAGTGCGGCAACCACGGTGTGGCTGGAACCGACACTGCGGGTATGTGGTCTGCGGAATGTCGCGGTTGCGGGACACAGTACCTCGGCGATGACATGCTCGGATTTGAGACTTGGCATGAGCTTGTGCGTGAGTGGAACGCGCACCAGGCAAAATAGGAGCCGCGTCTTGGCGAAGATCACATGCCCGGAGTGCAACGGTCGCGGTGGCCACACGTCGTCCGGCGACGGTTGGGAAGAATGGGACGAATGCTGGTCAGGAAGCATGAAGGCGGCAGTCGTGAGTGATGGTGGTTACTTCGCGCTTATACTCGTCATATATTCGGCGGTCGTGGCCGCGCTGTCGCTCGGGTCCGTTCTCGCCGTTCTGTTATCGCTAAACTGGTTATCACAATAACAAAGGAGACTGGCCGTGACGCGAGCACCGGCAATCAAGTACGAGCGCGGCCCATGTCCGCAGTGCGGGGCGGAAACCGATACGCAGGCCGAGACCATGTGCAAGCAGACATGCGACCAGACCGGAGAGTGGTCGTGTGCTGGCGAGTTCGACCGGAATGGACACAGCATTCGGCCGACCGCCGCAAGCGTTGCTAACCTTGATGCGTGGATCGACCGCCACATGGCGGCGTTAGACGCGCGTGAAAAGCCCAAAGTCTAGGAGCCGATCATGGGCGCACCAATGAAGTGCTTGGAATGTGACGGTCGATGGTACGGCATGGCATCGACCGAATGTCCCGAGTGCGGGTCGGATGACATCGACGTTGATGCCCCGCCAAGCGATCCCGACGCGCGCATGCTCGCGCTCGTGGCCCTCGTAAAATCTGCTGGCAAGATCAGCGACGCGGACGAACGCCTGTACGAGTTCATGGATGATCGCGGGAACGGGTTCGACACCTACAATCTGTGTGTCGATCTCGGTCTTGTGCGCGTCGGCGATGACGACGATCTGGAATGCGGCGCGCTGATCGCCGCGTAGACAAAGGAGCGCCATGACACCGCAGGAACGCTTCAGGCGCCGCGCCGCAGCTGAGCGGGTTATCGAGGACATTCTCGTCCGCTGCGGCGCGAAGCTGGAGCCGGTGGGTAATTTATGGCGCGAGGTGCGCGTGTCAAACATCACCGAGCGTGTGCTGTCAGCAATCGACGATGGGAAGCTGAAATAGGAGCCGATTCACTGAGTCTCAAGACGTGGCAAGTGAGCTATTCGCGCGCCTGCAAGTTGCGGACGTGATGCAGTATCGCGTCCTCCGCCTCGATCAACCGGGCTGTAACCTGGGCCATGGAATGACTGAGGACAATCCATAGCGGCATCGCCTTCAGCGTTCCTGCAATTCCTGTCAGTTCGGTCCCCGCCCATGCGATTAGTGCGCCGGAACTGCGCACCGCGTCTCCATGCCACGGCACATCGAGACGCGATCCGATCAGCACCAGACCGCGCGCTGTCGCCCAAGCGCCAAGCGCGGCGATTCCGGCCATGAAAGCAAAATGCCATGCAAACCGCTGTGGAACGGCAGCCCTGACCAGGCCGACGACTGTGCGACTGCCGAGACGCGGCGCCAGAACGCGAACATGCCTGATCATGCCGCCAGCCTCCGGCGTATGCCGGCCGGAACACGCGACTGCCATATGCGCCGCAGTGCCCCGATCTTGGAAAGGCGGTTTACGGTGCGGTAATAAATAGCGCGCGGAATTCGCTTGCGCCGACGCCAGATAAATCGCGCCGTCTTCTGCACCATCCAAATCGCAAACAGAGGCATCGCCTTGGGGTCGGTCCTGACGACGCGGCCGATCACGCGCGGAAACCGATACAGTTTTCCCATGCAGCGCAGTTCGTTGATGCCGGCAACCGCGCAACCGGCAGTCAGTTTCATACGCAGATCGCGCAACTCGGCAACCGTCATGTCGCCGTGATCGCGGGTCCACTCATGGATACTATCGGCTCTGAGCCAGTCGCCATGTTCCTCGCCCGAGTGGAACCGTGACGCACAGGATGAAGCGTTCTTGTCGTGCTGCCTCCACACGCCGGCTACGCTATCGACAAGCCCCATCTTGCGCCCAACGGCTATGCGGTAGATCGATTCCGAATCCGAACTGATGATGTCGTGGCGGTAGAATTCACAGCGCAACGCCGTGTCGCGGTGATAGATCGCGGCCATGTGCGGCGGTGAGATCGCACCAAATGGAGGATGGCGCAGCAGGAAATCTTCTCCGGCCATTATGCGCTGATCGAGCGGCGGCATGCGCTCATTCATGCGTCCAATCGGGGCCTCGTCGAAATAGGCGATGTCGGCCGCGCCAAACACAAGCACGATGTCTGAATCCGAAAGCGCCACCTCCATTGCCTCGGAAATAAACCGAGGATTGGTCAGGTAGTCGTCACCGTCAAGATTGAGCACCCATGCACCTCGGGCATCACGCAATGTCTGGCGGTAGTTTTCGACACGGCCAAGGTTTGTCTCACGCCGAATATAGCGAACGCGCTGGTCCATGAGATACGGCGCGCACCGGGTCAGAGTTGCATCTGGGCTGGCGTCGTCGGTTATCACGACTTCAAGGTTGGGCCAGTCCTGAGATAGAGCGCTGGCGACAGCTTGGCCGATATAGAGGTCCTGGCCGTATGTGGGAATCATTATGCTGATAAGCGGATAATTCACGGCTGGCCTCCTATTGGTTCAAGCTGACGGTGCGGTTCCTGCGCCGTTGAAAAAGTCACCCGACCGTCTCAGCAAGTGGAACCGCAGTCTGACCGCGCCAACGTTCCCGCAGGCACGCCGACAGCCTGAATAAAATCTCACTCATGCATCACTTCAATGATTTCCATCATTTCATACCCGTCCCCACGCATGCCAATGACATCGGTAATGGCGGTCGATCCCGCAGGCCAGCGGACGCGAATGAGCGCGGTCGTGGCTTTGTCTTTTGCCGGCTTGGCGCGCTTGGCGGCGGGCTTCCGGGCGGTTTTGTTCTGTGGGTTTCTGCGCATTTGGGTTACTGCCTCACGGTTGATTTGCATGTCTGCGGCCCCATTGTTCTGTGCGCATCTGCCCACGCGAACGCCCATAGCCATTTGCGGTGTTCGGCCATCTCCCTGCGCTTGTTGTTCTGCCGTTGGTTCTGCGCCTTGCGGTACTTGGCTGGCTTCTTTTGCTTCGCGCGGATCACGCGGACATCCGCGTGTGTGGTCCCGAGTGCGGCTGCGATGTCGCGGTTGCAAACATTCTCCGGGAACGCGCGTATCCGCTCTGATAGCGATTTCCCGCCTACCTGTCGTGGCCTCATAGCGTCTCGCCCTCACGTGGCGTCACGATGCGGCGATCGTCGCTGTGGTGTCCCGTCCAGATACGATGAATTCCGAACCGCTTTAGGCATTCCGCGTCTTCTTCCGAGGCGCTTGCAAGATAGCATTCAAGCGCCTTCAGGAACGAAGCGTGGTTCCGCTCTATTGCATGCGCGTAGTCGTGGTTGAATTCAACAATGGTGCGGGTGCTCATGCTCGGTTCTCCTGATGCTTCAGCGCCCTCGCCCGCGCCATGCCTTCCCGCGTCTTGCGGCTACGCTCGTCCATGAACTGAATGCGGTGACGGGCCGCGTAATACCGCACCCAATTGTCACCCCGGCCGAACGATTCCGCAATGAACATTGGCTCATAGCCCTCTTTCGCCATGGTGACAAAGCGGCGGTGCTGGTAGGGCTCTAGCACGTCCTTCTTGCGCCCCGGCTTCGATACGTATTTCATGGGGCGACCTCTCGCGCCAGATGCATGATGCGGTCAAAGTCGGCTTTCGGCAGTTCAACGCGGGCAACATCAACGAATTTCCGCTCAATGCGTTGATGGATTGCCTGTCGATGGCGTTCCAACGCCGCGCCTTGGTGCGACTGGCACTGATCGCGCCACAATTTGGCGTACTTGAGGGCCTTGTTGGCGCGCGGTAGCCAATCGCGTGTTAATTGCCGGTCTTCCGCTGCATAAGCACCGGCCTCGAACATATCAATCTGGAATTCGATCGAGATGATTTTCTCGGTCAGCACGAGTGCAATGCGCTCCTCAAGAGCCCGCATTGCCGCCTTCTCTGTTTTCGTCATGGCCATAATGCACTTCCCCTCAATAGTGGATCGAGACGTTCGGAACCGCCTTGCTCGCAATCAGCTTGATCGCGACTTTCGCGCTTTCTTCTCCGATGCCGTTGGCAACGAACACAGCTAGAGCCGCACGATTGACCTTGGCCCGGTGCTGCTTGTCGGCTTCACGAAGTGCCGAGTCGTCGGCTTCCTTCTTCGCCTTGGCCTCGATCTCGGCCTTGGCGCGGTTGGCAGCTTCGACTGCCTTGCGCTCCAACTCAGCAACTTCCGCCTTGTGCTGCGCCTCGCGCTTTTCGGTTTCCGCGCGAACCCGCGCCCGCTCGGCGGCGGCGTCGGCCTCCGCTTCGATGCGGGCGCGGTCTTCGCCTTCCTTACGCAACCGTTCCGCATCTTCTGCGGCTTGTCTTGCATCTGCTTCCTTGCGCAACCGTTCCAGTTCCGCGCGGTCGGCTTCGGTTTTTTCCTGACCAGGAAGTATCGATTTCAGGTGCGAGATCGCGGATTCCCTGGCTTGTCGGTAGTCGGGCGCATATTCGTCGCAGCTTGCCTCGTCGGTAGCAGTTGTCTCGGCCTCAGCGAGGCGCTGGCGGGTTTCTGCGGCTGTCGGGCTCGGTGTCCGCCATAGAGCGTTCAGTCGCGCCAGCGCCGCCTTGTGGCGGTCCTTGCGGGCTTCGTCCGCTGCTTCCCACGCAGTCAGCGGGCCGCGAACCTCGTCACGCCAAGCGTCGAGGGTGTCGTTGACGTGCCTGCGCGTTGCATCGATGCGACCGGGAATGGCCTTGGCCTCCTTGGCCAGGTCGTCGCCAACTTTCTTCAAGGCAGACTTCGACTGCGCCACGCGATAGGCCATCCGACCAATGCGACGGCGGTCATCCGGTTTTCCCACGTCGAGCGTTTCGCGCTGAAAATCATCGATCTCGGACCGCACACGGGCGAGGATCGGATCGATGGGGTGCGCCACGCCTGCCTTACGCGCGGTGGCGAAGACCGACAGAGCGTCATGCGGCGGGATTTCAACGAGGGATTGAATAGTGGTTTCATCGTTCATTTTTCTTCTCCCGTCCCGCGGTTGACTTTCTCACCATTCCAGAACGCTAGCTTGAACCCGCTAATTATTTCCTGCTCTCAGCATTTGCTCCGTCTCAAATGGATATGATGGGGCGCTCATCGTCATGACGACGCCATCTCCACCATCGAACGTAAAGCGGATGGGCAAAGATAGATCGGTCACCGCGCAATCAAGCATCACGTTCGGGAGTGTCTGCATGCATGCGACGTTGCGCGCGGATAGATACATTCGCGGCCACAACTCAACACGCTTCAGTTCAACTTGTTTGCGTGCGCGTCCCGACCCGTTACACACATTGCACTGCGTAGCGTTGGAATGATCGCGTCCAATTTCTGGGCCGCCACTCCACGTCCGCACCTGAGTATGCCCGCGACCGTCGCAGCTGCCGCATTCGTGCTCGTTGTCGCAGCAATTGCATGTGCACTCCCCAGACCCGGAGCAACTTGAGCACTTTTTGACGTACCCGAGCCCGACGCAGTGTTTGCAGGACGTAAATCCTGGCATCCATGCCGCAACGTCGATGGGCGGCATGGGCCGCATGTCGGTTGATGGCGCAGTGCTGGCGATGATTTTCGCCAAATCTGGCCCATCCGTGCGCGTGATTTCAGGCTGACGCGGAATGCGAACGCCGACTGTCCCATCGCATGCGTATGTGTATTCCGCGTCGGACCACGGCTCGGAAAGGTTGGGGCGCGTCGGATCGCAAAAGACGGTGAGATTGATCATGGTGTTCCCCGCATCGGGCGCTTGACCTTGGCAAACGGTCGTCCTTGCAACTTACGCCCGGTTGACCATTTCGATTTCGGTTGTTCGGTTTCCGGCTCATTGGGAGCCAACAGTTTCCGGCGCATGGCTTCGTGGTGTTTGGTTTGCTTGGCCGTGATCTCTCGGCTTCTCGCATTTTCTGTCACATCGCCACGATAGAGCCCGTCGCCAAACGTCCGCAGCTTGTGGCAGCCAACCCCGGATTTCTCGCCATGGACCAAAGCCAAGAAATCAGGCTCGTTTGCGTGCGGTATGTAGGCTGCCGGGTCCGTGTCTGGCAGCCCCGGAACGCGCTGGCGCATGATCAGCGGTGGCCGGTGGTCTATTTCACCCTGACCGACAATCACGCGTCCCTTGCATGCAGCGCAATGGCCTTGCGCTCGTGACCAGACGACTGCGGCGATTGGCTTTGGGATCGGTGGGCGGGCCATCACGGTTGCTTTCTCAGTTAAACCAAAGCCAGACGCCATGCAGCGCACCAAGCGGCGGGAAGACGATGCCAAGGACCGCGAGCACGGCCTTGCCAGCAGTCAGCGGCGCGTCGGACATGAGCAAAGTCAGCGTCCACCAACAATGCCGGATGAACGCGGCGATGCCGGCGATGAACAAGGCGGCGATGCCAGCACCGATGCCAGCGGCCACATTGTCTGTGGTTCGGATAATGATCCTGCGTCTCACTTCCCGCTCCCGTGATGCACATGCAGTCCCACACGCCGATAAACTAACGTACCGTCCTGCGTTATGGTGACATGCAGATACGCATTGCGACCTGATACGACGACTTCGGGGATTTTGTTGGCTCCGACCGGAATCGGTAGCGATATTCTCTCAAACGGTCCGTCACGTCGTTCTTGCAGCACGGCGCGAATGGTTGCCATGGGTTAAGTCTCGCTGTTTTACGCCTTATCAGATGCTCTTGACATTGAGGTCGTCGAATGAAACTTCCTTCGGCCACCGAAACGAGGTCAAAGGCTGCTTTTTCCGAAACAGGTTCCAGCAGTGAATGGCGGCGTTGATGGTGTCCTGCCGCTTCAGGGCCGACGCCTCGCCGCGCTGGCGCAGCAGACGCTCGCGCAACAAATGCGCCGGGTCGTTTGTGTAGGCCGGAATTCCCGACTTCAGCACCGCGACAAACGCGTCTGCCTTGGTAGTGTCGTCGAGCAAGCGTGATCCGATATAGTGGATGGTTGCCACCAAGGCATGAGGTACTCCAATCATGCCTTCCGATGCACGGATTGAGGCGGCGAGGCCGGAGTGCTTTTTCACCATGTCTGTGATTTCGGCCGTCGTCCGCTTGCGGCGCTGGATGACGAATCCGGTCTTGATTTCCATCAGCAACCGCGCACAGGCCGCCAGCTTGAGCGTGCTGTGATATCCGGCGAAGGCTAGTACATCGGAGGCCCGGCGAACCCGCCCTTGATCCATGAAATCGCGCGCGGTCGGATCGAGCCCATAGCTGATGAGGCTACAAAACGGCGTATTGGCTTCGATGCAGGCTTTCAGGCGGTGATGACCGTTGATGAGCTTGCCGGCCTTGTCGAAGCAAATCGGCTCTGTGGTCAGCGCCCATCTCTTGGCCTTCATGTCGCGGGCGTAGGAGCTAACCGTTCCCGGAGACACCTTGCGGTTTCCGGGCGATTGATCAAGCATTGCAAGGGCGACTTCCGGGGAGATGGTAGTGACTTCGCAGGTAACGCCACCGCTCAATGCTGCGGTCCCGCTTCGCCTGGTTGCGGCGGGGTGGAATTGATTGAGGCGGATGGCGTTCTGACGTGACGCCTTGGATGTCTGCAACATTGTCGTCTTGCCCTTTCTGGCGGATACCTTCATGGATCGAGGTTCCCGGTTGTGTCCTATTCGATTCCAAGATGCTCTTTCCACCACCCGACAGCCTTCGCGTGGTGGCGCGGATAGCAGTAGCAATATCGCGTCGTCTCATTCATCTCGGCGAGCGTCATCTGCTCAGCCTTGTCAAAGTCCCACATCCAGCCGGCGCCTTTGTCTATCGTGGATGTGATGACGAGCACGCCTCGCTCGTTCCTGGCGAGCACTAGCAGGACCGGCACCATCATTTCGTTCCAGTAGTCTCCGGGTTCAGGGTGATCGCGGTGCCGCGCGTTGGTGTCGGCGCTGACCTCCTTTTTCGTATTTCCGCGCATGGCTTCCGCCACGTCGCAGCCGTAGACTTCTGAGATCGCGTCAATCATCACACCTCCCGAATATCGGCTATGCGGGCGTCGTTGAACGTTTCCAGCATCTGCGCCACGGCGGGGTTTTCTTTCGCAAGCCGGACCGCCGCGCGCACGATATGCACATGCTCCTCGATCAACCGCAGAGTGATGGCTGCCGCCTTTAATGCCTCGATTGTCTTCGGATTGGCGTCGTCTTCCAGGCATTGCGAGAGCACGTTAACCGCAACCTCGACGGCCATGCGCTGATCGCGGATGCCAAGCCTTGCTGTGTCGCTCATGGCCGTCGTTTCTCCGCTTAGTCCTGAACCTGCCGCCAGCCTTCGGGCGTGTGCTCGCGCTGGCGCCGCACCTCATACACGCCGACGCCGAACATGATCGGCTCGTGCGTGTCGTGCGGGCGAAGGTGCTCTAGGGCCGTAGGCCGGTTGACCTTGATCCAGGCAATCAGCGGGTTGTCGGTGGCGTACATTCGCACGTTGGGCACTTCGCCCTGCTCGCGATCGAGAACGAGCACATGCGAGTGCCCTGTCTCTGAGTGGGTAACTGTAATGCGCCCATCAGATGCGGCCACCTCACTTAGGCCGCCAGGAAGCGAATTGCGCTTGATAAGCAAAACGTCTCCCTGCGCAGCAACGTCAGTGAACGACTTCATTTTTATTTCTCCTTCCATGTATTTCCGTGCTTTATTGCGTGAATGTTGCTTGCGCTTACGCCGTACTCGGCCGCAATAACCGAATTTCTTCTAGGGTCGTTCCTTATTTGCCTCGCGATATCTCGCGTCAGCTTGGTTGTTCGTTTTGGTCGCGAGTTTGCTACTTGCATGGCTTGTGTAGCCCAACGGCAATTTCCAGGCGAATAATCGCCGTCCACATCTTTACGGTCTATTGTTAAGTGATCTTCGTATCCGTTCAGCGCAGCCCACGTTGAGAACGCCGCGAAGTCTCCCCACTCCGCGCATATCCTTATGCCGCGTTCGCCATACCACTTAAAATTTACCGCATTCGGGTTTGTCGTCCTCTCCCACATCGCCTGCCAAATGCGGTAAAGGCGAGTGTGGCTTTGGCCGTGCGTCATGTTTCTCTGCGTAGTGCGAGCCGAGTTCCAGCATCCACAACTCTTTACGAACCCCCGCCGCAAATCCGCACCGCGAACATCCTTCGTTGTTCCGCACCTGCATTTGCACCTCCACCAAAGGGCACCATCGGAGCCAACAAAGCTGGTGTTGGAAACCGTCAGCCAGTGATACGTATGACCCGCAAGATCGAGGCGCTTCAAGTCCGCACCTCCGGGATTTGAAACTCATCAGCACTAAGACCCCAAGTCCACGCTTGCGCCGCGATAGCGGTCTTCATGGTCTTGGGTACAGGGATTGCAAATTCGCGATTGGTCCCGCACAGAACACGCAAGAACCTCTCCTTGCCGGCATCAGGAAGCGATACTTCCAGCAGCTCCCCGACTTGCGGGTTGTCGTGCTTGTCGATGGTCTTTGCCTTCAACTCGGACAGGACGCGATGCCAGCCGAGAATTTCGCAAGCGGCGCGTCTTTGCTCAACATTCGGCCATTGCAGCGCCGTTTTTGCGGTTAGACCGGCGCGGTTTTCGATCCACTCTTTCGGAACCGACGTTCCGCGCCAGAAATAGTAAGCCTCGCCTGCGGGCCATTCGACTGCGGGTCCGTCTTCTCGGTGCAATCGGTTGTCCGCTATATGCAGGCTCGGTTGATCAACGCAGATCACACTATTCGGCGTAATCCAATAGAGCCAGAGGCCCGCGTTGAACGCATCAACCATTGGAAGCCAGATGGCGACGAGCTTGGCTTGCGTCGGATGATTAAACGCGCTGAGCGCGTTTAATTCTGCCGCACCTATGGCCGCACCCCTGGCCGCACCCCTGGCCGCATCCCATGCCGCACCCCCGGCCGCACCCCAGGCCGCATCCCTGGCCGCACCCCATCCTTCTTTGCTTGTGGCGCACCACTTGAATGGGCGCGGCGGCAGATTAAGCGCTGAAAGGTGCCGGTTTATAGCGCCCTCTATGGCGGCACGGTCAACATTTTTAGCGTCGTATTTGTGCCGTGCAATTCGGTCAATGACCGCTTGCGCTTCGTGAGATATTTTTGTGCTCATGGCCGTCACCATCCACAATTTGGAATGCGCTCGCCGATGTGCCATATGCCGCCGACGTGCTCCGCCTCGAAATAGGCAATCGCGTCCGGCTTCATGATTGCGGCGATCTCTTTCGACAAAAACTGATCCGCGCGCTTCATCGGCTGGCCCCTGATGTTGCGCGTGAATATGATGGCCGGCTGCGTCCGCGTGTTCGAGCGCAACACGACTTTGATAATGGTCCGTCGCCTCTGGACCGATGGAACCTTGATTGAGACGGACGATTTCGAGTGCAGATCAGGACCGGGCATGTTTGACGGCCTCGTCATTGAGATTGGCGACGGTGAGGATCTTCCGGGCGCGCTTGTTGCCGCGGTTCATAAGCTGATCTCGACGGGCTGCGAGTGAAAGCCGGTTTTCATCGATGATGCGGATTTGCGCCTCAATGACGTCGAGTTCCGCCGTCTCGACCGGGTTGAGGCATGCCCGGCAGTCGTACCGGCGCGCGGTCACGCGATGCCTCCAAAGTGCACATCGAAGTTCGGCGGCTGCACGATCTCGCGCTTGGCCTTGGTCTGTGGCATCTCGACGTAGGCGATAGCTGGGCGATAGATCGGCATGCCGTGGTCGGTCATGTCGTCATAAATCCATGCGTTTTCCCCGCGCACGATCACGTCGGGAAGGTTGCCGGTTGGGAGTGAAACGCTGACGATGATGCCGCATTCAAGGATCAGTCCGACTTTCATGGTGCCCTCTTAATTGGAACCGTTGTAGCGGGCGACGGCTGCGGCGTCTGACGCCTTGATCCGTTCCCAATTTTCTTTCTTCTTGCGGTCTTGCTCGCGCCGGTCTTCGGCGAATGCGTCGAGCGCCCGCTTGAACGACTGCGCTGGCGTCAGCCCTTGACGATAGTGCTCGTGCCAGTGCTCGGCGTAGACGGTGAATTCTCCTGGCTCGTAGCCGTATTCGCCTTGGATCACGTCTTCATCGAGCGTGTTGATCCACTCGCGGAACTTCGGATCGCAGTCCCACGGAGTTGGGCCGCCGTCATCCCAATTTGGCTCGCGGTCTTCGGTGTCCATTTGGCAGCCTCTCATTAGGCTTCTTCGAGTTCAGTTTCGCGAGGTCCCCACGCGTCATCGTCAGCAGCTTCCTCGCTCACGGCTGTTGAATACTCGAAGACGATGTGTACCTTGCACACGAATTCCTTGCTGCATGACGGGCACACGATATCGACGTACTCGTCATCCTGATACAGCCCGTGATCGGGGTCGCTCGGGCTATAGTCCGCGCCGCAATGCGGGCACTTCGGGGACGGGTTGTATTGGTACTCGTATGTCGAGTTCATTCCGCAGCTTCCCTCGCCCCAATAGCCGCCATGCGCTCCTGATACGCAATGACGAGCCTATCGCGCTCCGCTGCCGGCAAGCGTACCTGCAATTCCGCAGATTCGTCCCATACCGTTGCAAGGTCGGTTGCAAGAACAGCTTCGGCCATGTCGTCCATGATCTTGCTGACAACCGGAACCGGGTCCGCGAACAGTTCCGGTGATGCGTCGGGTTCCGAAACGGTTTTCTTTGGCTTGTTCTTGGTTCCAGGCTTGCGCCCGCGCCTCACGGGTTGCTCGATAGCGTCGGGTTGCATTGGCTTGGCATCGACGATCGGCACGTCGTCAGAAACGAACGCGGCCGGGGCGCTGTGATTGGCGGTCGATGGCGTGACGCGCTGCGGTTTTTCGGGCTCGATCGACCGCAGCAGTTCCTCGACGCTGATGTCCTGATTGTGCAGCGAGGAATACATGCCCCGCAGCGGAACGAGCTTTTCCTGATCGATGTCCTCGATGCCCTTGACCGCCAGCAAGGCAAGGATTTGCTCGGCGGTAATGCCAAACCTCTGGAACGCCTTGATCGCATCGGCGCGGCGGTTGGCGAGCGTTATGATGTCTCCCATGATGACGCGCCGCGCGGCCTCGTAGGGCTTGCGCCAGACCTGCTTGGGTATGCCGGCGAGGATGGCGTTGCGCCGTGCGATCGACTGCGCCGCGTTGCACGTCACGAGGATCATGTCGTCGTTGTAAACCTTGCCGTACTTATCCGATATGCGGCGGCGAACGCGGGCCAGCGTTGCGACGTTGGTTTCCGCGTCGAGAAACACGCCCTCGGCCTCAACGAATTTCTCGATGCGGTCGATAACCGTTGTTCGCGTCGCAACCCTGGCGTACCCCAGCTCTGCACTGCAAGCTCGGAAAAGCGGACGGACGGTCCCTCTATGGCCTTGCCTGCGCGAGGCAGCGAATAGATGGCGTCGTCGGCCGCTTCCTCGTCGATGGTGGCGAGGTCGATCATGCGCTGCTGCGCACGAGCAATCGAGCGCGGGTATGCGCGGGCAGTTGAGATCAGCACATCGATTTCCGCCCTGGCCATCGTCGTGGCGATGCTGGTGTCAGCGATGTCCGTTGTCTCGGTGATGATTTCGAGGTCGTGGGCCACGATCAAACTCCTGCGGTCATCCAGCGCGGAAGGTCTTCCGCCGAGATCGTGATGTCAGGGATTGGATCGACGAAGACCCAATCCGTTCCGTATTCCTTCATATGCTCGGAGTAGGATGCGAGCGCGCGATTGACTTCCATGGTGGCTGCCTTGATCATCGGTGATGTCGGCGTCGTCGAGCGCAGCAGCGCAATCGGCGCATCGCGCATGTAGAATGCCCAATTGAACGACCAGTCCTCGGGGGCAATGCTGCCGAGAAGTTGCAACCACTCTGGGTTGATGTTTTCAGCGCCAAAAATTTTCCCCGCTGCAATAAACTCCGGGATGCGAGCGATGCCCTTGAAGTAGGCGGCGCTCTGGATATCAAGGCGCGTTTCCGCGATAGAGCGGATGACGGCGCGCTCTGGGGGCTGCCCGAGCGAGTTGGAGAAATGCTTGAGGTCTGTCACTAGACCAAGCGGCCGGCCCTGATCCTTGCCGATCTTGACGTAGTCGAGCCGCGCTTTCATTGGTACGCCGTTTTCGATCCAGAAGATCGATACCTCGGGTCGCCCCTTGCTAAATGCCGGGGCTACGCGCTGGTTCGATAGGATGAACCTAGCGGCAGCGACAACATCGGCGTACATGTCGCGCGGCAGCGCCGTGGCACCCGTCCGTGTCAATTCCAGATCAAACGCGGCAAGGATATCATCAAAAATTTCGGCAGCGGGATTGGCTTGCTTCAGCCGCTGCGCCAACTCTGGCTTGAGGCCGGTTGTCTTGATGTCAAGCTGCTTAAGCTCGCGCTTGATGTCGTCAGCGGTGATGAGCGCGTGCGGATAGTCGGCTTCGTGCGGCTTGCAAAAATAGCTGGACTTGAATGCGTCTGGCCCCTCAAGAACGAGCTTGTGCAGCGCGCGGCCGAACAACAGATACGA
>OFRE01000083.1_pt1 | contig 26808 bp, 29 predicted proteins | sample 1543061 | NCBI WGS metagenome assembly OFRE01 (sample SAMN07774218, study PRJEB24372) | wastewater metagenome | isolation source: Exp Tend NO 50WW | collected 2016-02
CATCGACCTGGCCAAAGAGAAAGCCACAGAATTTGCCACAGGCGAAGACGGTAGCGTCAGCGTGGGGAACGCAATCGACAACGCGTACACGGCCTACGAGCGGGTAAAGCTACGCGATGCGGAGAAAAATACCCTTGATGCTGGCGTGCCTGATGACCTGACGGGGGCACCTCCTGAGCGGATCGCTGCCTGGCTGGCGAAGGACGATGCAGCCAAACGCGAAGTCATTGATCAAGTCCTTGCCAGAAGTAAGGACCCAGAGGCGCAGCAGCACATAGCTGCACTGCAGAATGCGACAGCTGCAAACAGGGACGCAGCGTTCGAGGATGCACTCGACTTCGCCCGTCAGATCACCGAGACCGAATCCACTACGGAGATGGTCAAGGAAGCTGCTGAAAACTCAGCCGAGTGGGTCGGCAGGCTGGCTGGCAAAGCTGCGCGCGGCGCAGCAGGGCTTGGTCTGGCTGCAGCCAAAGGCGCGATGCGCGGAGCTACTGGTAAGCGCAACGCACAGAGTGCCGGCTTCACCATCACGTCCTACGAAGACTGGCAGGCGCGTCGTGCGGCGATGAACCCGCCTAACACAGTGGCTGATGGGGTGCAGGACAAAGTCAACGCCGGTATCCCCGGCACGATGGCCGAGAAAGCCAAAGAAGACAGCTACCGCCGCGCGGTGATGGCAGGTGAGTATCTGGCCAGTCAGGTGAAGCCGAAACGCGGCGCACCACCCAAGCCAGAGATGGACGACTTCGTGCGCCAGCTTGGCTACGAGATCACAGACCTGGCCGACAGCTGGGGAGCTGCCGGGCGGCTCCCGAAACCTACTGATGCGGCAGCCATACAGCGCCAGTCACCAGGGCTGGGTGTGAACCTGGACAACATAGCCGCCGAGATGAACGGCGTATTAGGGGAGGCGGCAGGCGACGCGCTGGCGTTCATAGAAAGAACGATGAACCCGAAGTCTGCACCGATGTTTGAGTACCTGCGCGAGCGGCTCATCTCGGGAGAGACTACGGCAGGGCGCATGATGCGCGAGACCGCACGAAATCTGGCCAAGGCAGAGATGGCTAAGCTGCTGCCGCGCCACCACTTCGTGGAAGTCATGCAGGCCGGTCCTCATGCGATGGACAAAGTGTTCCGCACGTTCGAGAAACTCTCGCGTGGCCGGGCGAAGCCCAACGACCGTGAGCTGGTGGACGAGCTGCTCGGCCCAGAGACTGTCAACAAGATCATGGAGCTGGTGAGCGGGCTGGCCGTAGAGGGCAAGCCCGAGAAGGTGATTGAAGAGGGCGTCAGCGAATTTGACAAGGCTGCTGGCGAGAAGAAGCTGACCAAGGGTAGCTCTGCCATCTACGGGTTCGGTGCCAAGCTGGCCCCGCGCACTGGCGGTGACATCTTCGCCCGCACGAACACCATGAATGAACAGGAGAAGATCAACGCTGCGGCAAACGGTGAGGACATCACCCAGCGGCCCAGACTGTTCAAGGGTACGACCGACGGTAAGACCGGCAAGGTGACTGGGACAGAGATGATGCCCGGTGATCCCAAGCGCGGGATTGCGCCCAGCAACATGCTCGACTTCAAGATCGCTGAGATGGAGAAGCGCGTCGGTTATGTGCGCGGGGAACGTACAGCTAACCCTACCAAAGACGAGAAGCAGGAAGAAGGCTGGAACGACACGAACAAAGGCTGGGGCGTGGACACTGTCTCTGCCCATGATGCTATGGAAGGTTTCGGCCCGACCCGCAAGCTCGCGCTGTACCGGGACTACCTGCGCCAAGAGAGCTCGGTCAAGGAGGGCAAGACCCAGACCCCCGAGCAGCAGGAACAGGCGGCGAGGTCTGCTGCCATCGGGCGTCTGCTCGGACGCATCGTCGCCCACGACAAGAAGCCATCTGGCCCATCAAGTCAGTGGACTGAACGGCAGAACCAAGAGTGGCAAGCTGCTCTGAAGTTGGCCCAAGAGACAGGCCACAAAGGTGAAGAGAGCTGGGACGTGTCAGAAGCTGCGCTGGACAACCACCAGGTCAAGACCGCGCTGGCCGAAGCTGAGGCGTTCTTCCGCGAGCGCCACATCGTGCGCGCCTACAGCATGACCGACAACGATCCGTCGGTGCTGGGGCTCGACAAAGCCATGGAGATGGAGAAGAAGGCTGAGAAGATTGAAGACTCTGTGCGGCTCGCTGCCGACAAGGCCGAGCGCCGGGGTGACGATGAGGCTGCCAACAAGCTGCGCTCGGACGCGAACCTGCTGTACTTCACCCGTGACGGTAAGGAGTTCCCCATCGCCGTGAGAGACCTCGTGATGTGGGCGCGCAAGGCCAAGGACTATCAGGGTCAGACTCAGGATGAGGATGACATGAACCGCTCGGAGGCAAGCGAGAACGGGCGCTATGCTGACGCTGTGTGGGCAGGGGTCTCAGAGTTCGCCGGACAGCACGCTGACGGCATGCCCTACAAGATCAACCCTGCGGGCGAGAAGGAATACTTCGAGGTCGGGAAGAAAGGAGCGCTCACCGCTGTGCCGGACTCCCTGATGCTGCAGAACAAGCCGTTCTACCAGGCACGCAACGACGGTGACCTGAGTCACAAGTTTGAGTCGGTGCTACGCGACAAACGCAAGTCCATCGCCCGGGTCGGTCCGAACCGGAACAAAGGGCCGGTACTCGCAACAGACAGCGTGTGGAACCAGCGCGCCATGCGCAAGGATTCGTCAGCGCAGGAAGAGCCCTTCACTGCTGACCCGCTGGACGAAACACAACCACCCGGCGAAGTGTGGAGGCCCACGTCGACCATCGAGCGCGAGGCCGCTGAAGAGCTGGCCGCTCAGCTTGAGAAAAAATACCCTGACTCGTGGATGACAGAGTATGCCAACTCCGCGCCTTATGCCAAGTCAAGCGAACAGTCGTACTCCCCAGAGCAATCTGCTAAGAACACTCGCCACACTGAGCTTGCACCGTTGGGCGATAACGAGGCGGAGCGCGTAACACGCCGTCACCCCACGGACAGGAACAAAACGCTCACCGACCCCGTGACTGGACTCGATCTCGAGTTCCCCATGGCGGCGCACGAGTACAGCGCAATACGTTCCATCACGGCGGGCGTAAAGGGCAAGATCACTTATCCACAACGACAAGCCCTGCTCGAGAAGCAGATGGAGTACATGTATCAGATGCCGTTCGGGCGGCAGAATGATGACTTCGACAACCGCCTTTTTGTCAAGATACCAAACAGTGAGTCACAGGGCACGTGGACAGCTACCGATGGAACTAAAGTGAAGGCCAAGCCAGCGGAGCGAAACATTAAGCTGACAGTGGACAGGTCTGGTTCTGGGAGCTACGGGCGCGACAACATCAGTCCTGACAAAACCCCACTCGACTTCTCCAGGGGCCAAGACCCCAAGGCCGAAGCCGATGAGACCACGAACCAGAACTGGTTCACGAAGCAGACAATGCCGCGCTTCGAGTCGCCTACCAGTGCGATGCACGGCATGAGCAGCGCCAAGCACAACGCGGCTGGCATCCTGCGCGTCATGATGGGCAACCAGGTGCAGGAGGGTGACGGCGTGATCAACGGCGTCGAGGGTGTGCGGGCGAACAAGTCCGTCCCAGGCATGACCACATACGAAGATGCAGTGTTCAACCGCAAGACGGGCGGCGCGAGGGAAGGTGATCGCCTGGTCATCACGATGCTGCACGCGGCGTTGGAGCCTACGCGCCCGAAGGCCGAGATGCAGAAGAGGCGCATCGGGCCTGGAAATACGGCGGAGTCGTTCAAGACAGTTCGTGTGCAGCCTCGTGGCCCCCACGATGGTCTGAGGATGAAGTACGAAGCCTACCGCATCGCGCCGCTGATCCAGCTCGTGTCGGGCAGCCGCGAAGCTGACGGCAAAGGTTTTCGCGAGAGATCAAACGTCGAATACTTCCTACAGGCAGGTGCTACCCCTGCGCTGGTAAACATCGTGCGGCGTGGTGCTGCGCAGGTGCTGATCCGGCCAGAGACCAACATCAACGATGCTGACCGGCTGACGCTGGCCCGGCAGCTGCTGGGCAACGAGAAGACCACGGCCCTCGGCCTGACCAAGAAGCTGCAGGACTTCCTGAACGCTGAGGGTGGCGTCGTAAATGACGAAGACATGTTTGTGAACTGGAGTGACCCATCACTCATGCCTGCGGACGTGGCGATGAAGACTCAGCCTGCTCCGAAGGCAGCGCCGAAGACGATACGGGAGAAGGCCGCTGCCAAGGCTGCGGAGCCTGCTGCTCCGCGTGAACCACAAGCGTGGGACTTGACGCTCGACGAAATCGACAGCATCGGGGGCAGTGCCCTGGGCACCACTGCAGCGAAGCCGATCCCTGAATCTGCGGCAGGCCAAGCGGCCATCGACCGCGCACGTGCTGCGAAGGTAGATGACGAGACCAAACGTCAGATCAGGAACGTGGCGGGGCTAGATGAGGCGAGCAAAGAACGGGCTCGTGTGGAGCGGAACAAGGCAGCAGGCACTGCAACACAGCTTGCAGCGATGCAGGCACAGATCGCCGCGCTCACCGCTCAGCTGGCCAAGGGCGAACAGGCTCCGGCTACCAAGGCCACACCCGCTGCGCCGAAGGTATCGGCCCCGGCTCCAGAGGGCTACGTGGTCAAAGCCCCGTCCGCTGATCTACAGTCGAAGATAGATGCGGCGCTGCCTAAGTCAGACGGCACGTACCTGACAGCCATCAAGGCGGCGATCCAGCGCAACGAGATGTGGGTAGCGTCCGGTGAGGCCGGGCCCAACGTGGCGAAGATCGACATACCGAAGCTCAAGGGGTGGGCGGGCATGAGTGAGGCGCAGGCCAAGGCCGCAGTCGAGTCGAACAACTCGCCGAACATGGGGCGCATCGTCAAGACACTCCAAGCGGGGAGCGCGGGCAACCCGTTGGGAAAGCCCAGTGGGGGAACACTTAACATCTGGAGCGGCTCAGGAGAGAACGCCGAACTGAGCAATCTGGCGGCGCGTCCGTTCACCTTCGAGGGGCACAAGTACCTCAGCGTCGAGCATGCCTACCAGTCACTAAAGAGCGGCAAGTTCGATCAGGCCACCTACAGCAAGTACACGTCGGCTGGGAGAAAGATTCCTGGCGCGATGGGGACGAAGGCCGACGGCGGCTGGAATCTGGGACTGATGAAGCACTTGATAAGTGAGTCGTTTTCTCAGAACCCTACCGCTAGGGCAGCGCTACTGGCTACTGGTAGCGCCACGCTGACGCACACTCAAGACCGTGGCGTGTGGGCCACAGAGTTCCCACGCATCCTGACTGAGGTGCGCAAGGAGCTGAGCACGGGCAGCCCGTTGGGAAAGCCCAGTGGGGCGCTTAACGCCCAGACCCCAGACGGCGAACATGACCTGGCCTCTGCCGGTGAGATTGCAGCCTCCCGTGCGTGGCTGGAGAAAGTTGCCCCCGGCACGATCTTCGAGATGATCAAGGAGGAGGGGTTCTCTGGTGAGTTTGTCGAAGCGACGAACACGGTGCGTGTGGCTTACAGTGCCGCCGCTGGCATCCTGAACACGACCTACCACGAGGGGCTGCATAAGTTCTTCGCTCAGTTCGTGCGCAGCAACCCGGCGCTGCAGAAGAAGTTCGACAGTCTGGTCAACGATGAGCGCGTAAAGAACCGCATCCATGCGCTCCTCGAAGGCTACCCCGCAGCACAGGCTCAGCTCGCGGACGGTGAGGAGCGGCTGGCCTATGCGTTCCAGTTCTGGAAGGCTGGACTGTTGCGTATCGACAACGAAAACCGCTCGATTTTGCAGAAGGTCGGGGCCATATTCCGCAGGGTTTTCGGGATGGTCCGTGATAGCGAGCATGCGCTGGCGATATTCCAGGCGTTTGATGCAGGAAAGCTCGCAAAACCCTCTATAGCGGCCCAGGTGATCGCAAAACAGCTCGGGAAGGGTACTATGGCCTTGAGGGCTCGTAGGGGCCTTGACGGGCTTATGCAGGGCCTTGGCGCTGCCGTGCTGCCCGCCGAAGTCATCCTTGGGAGTAACGAGCACAGCCCTACGGCCCGCAGGCTGGGGGCAATCATGTTCACCAACCCAGGCAAGGAGTCTGCCGGTGGTGGGCAGGTCGGCTACCTGAACGCCAAGCGCAGCCAAGGCAAGGTGTGGGCCAACAGGGCCAATGAGGTCTTCGAGAACATGGACGAGGCCGACATCTCTGCGGTGCAGAAGTACATGCAGGCGCAGACCGACGTGGCAGACATCAAGATGGAAGCCCACCGTGAGGCGGTCACCACCCTGCGCACCACGATGAAGGAGTTCCACACCTACCTGCGCGAGTCAGGGCTGAAGATCGGCGAGGTCGACAAATACTACCCGGTCGTGTGGAGCGTCGACGCGCTGCACAAGAACAAGGACAAGTTCATTAGCATGCTGGTGGAGAAGTATCCCAAGGAGCTGAATGCGTCGGACGGCGACCTCACTGCAGCGGCTGAGCGGATTCACGCGGCGCTGATCGCCCGCAACGGCGTGGACAACAAGTCACTGAAAGCCAGCCGCGAGGAAGAGACCGGCATCAAGGAGGTCATCCGTGAAGATGGCGTGTTGTCCCCGTTCTTTGCCGGGCAGGAGGGGCGCATATTGTGGTGGCTCAAAGGCAAGGACTCTGAGGAGTTCCAGTCCAAGAGCATCACCCACACACTGAGTCAATACTTCCGCCAGGGCGTGCGGGCTGCTGAGTATCGCCGTCGCTTCGGCGAGAGCGGTGTCAGGCTGGAGGCGATGATCAAGGAGATCAGGGCTGAGATAACGAACGCGAGCCGGGAGGTCTACCCGCTGGTCAAGAACAAACTTAGCCTCGCGCCGGGGTCTATGGAGTACGTGAATGATCAGAGACAAATAGCCAACCGCAATAAGTGGGTGGCACGTCAGATGCGCGACATCTCCATGTCCGTCGGTGCCATCGAGGGCACGCTGGGCAAAGACATCACACCCAACATGCGCAAGTTCACCAGCTACATGATCGCCTACCAGAACGTGCGGCTGCTGCCCTACATGATCTTCAGCTCGTTCGTTGATCCGCTGGCACAGGTGGCCCGCGGAGCGCCGCTCAACGCCGCGCTTGAGACATTCACCTACGGCATGCGCGAAGTGTTCAGGTCGTGGGCCGACATGTTCCGCGACATGCCCAAGGCTCGCCAGAAAGATGAGTGGACAAAACTGGCCGAGCACATCGGTGCCATCGAGGTGGCCATGTTCAACCACCACGTGGCTGACGAATACTCGTCGGTCTACATGAGCCCCGTGGCCCGCAAGATCAACGAGACACTGTTCAAGATGAACGGCATGGAGGCGTGGGACCGGGCCAACCGGACGATGGCAACAAAGTGGGCGGTGCGGTTCATCGAACAGCACGCTGCGCTGCCGGACAAGAACCACAGTGCACGTTGGTTGCAGGAGTTGGGGCTGAGCGCCGATACTGTGCCGCTCAACGCTGACGGCCAACTCATCACGACCGCTGAGGAGTTGTCGGCGGTGAAGAGCATCAGCCCACAACTGGCGAAGATCGAGATTGCAAAAGTTCACGCAGCACTGAACCGCTGGGTCGAGGGTGCGGTGATCTCTCCGAACGCAGCACAGCGTCCGGGCTGGAGCAGCGACCCGAACTACGCTTCAGTGTTTCACCTCAAGCAGTTCAGCTACTCATTCCAGCAGACGATCATGCAGCGCGCGGTGAACGAGATGGGGCACGGCAACTTGACACCGATCACCGCGTTGGCAGGGTTCGTTCCGACGATGCTGGTGGCGGACATCATGAAGGGTCTGCTGCAGGGCGGCGGCACACTGCCTGCCTACATTGCCGGGATGGACATCGGTGAGCGCATTGGTCATGCGGTGGAGCGGTCAGGAGTCATGGGCACAGGAGACATCGTTGGTGCTGCGCTGCAGGACTGGTCATCACTGGGTGGGCCTGCGTTCGAACAGATCGTCGACGGCATACGGGACTCTTCCGACAGGACACTGACCAAGGCAATCCCACTCCACGCGATGGGTGAACACCTGTTTAGTGGCCGTAGCGCGCTGGAAGTTGCAGGGCCCTAAAAAGGGGCAAATATTCTGTTATTTTCCAAAGACCTTTTATACTTTTTTATCACTCTCTTTTTTTTTCTCTTACTAACTTTATTTAAGAATGGAATGGAAGAGAGAGAAAAGAGTAAGTATAAGAGTGAAAAAGGTAAAAATTTGCCCTTCCATTCTTCGGAAATGTGAGCGCCGCGAGTGAATGAGGGTGCTATGGAAGTGATAGCAAGCAGCCTGTGCTATGAAAACGATAGCGTGAACCCCGCGCCCCATAAGGATAGTCTCGTGAGAAAAGTACCTCGGGACAGCTCAAATAAAAAAGGCAGCCGAAGCTGCCTGTGGTTCAATGTATCTGGATGAATTTCTTGATGCCGTGTCCTATGACAAGGATGCCCGCAGTTGCGCGTAGCGCTACGAACATGATGTGCAGTATCCGGGCGAATAGTAAGAGGAATGTCATGCTTCGTTTTCCAGTTCGACTAAGGTTTCGTCCCAGGTGGGACGGGTGATGATGACCACGGTACCGAGACCGAGGTTGGTTGGGTCGATGAAGTAGCGGGACTTGATAGCCCCGACTGTCGACATGGCGGCGAGGTTGGAGACAGCCTCATCCTTGGTGATGTTCCCGTGTTCGTTCACCGCGTGTCGTGCGATGAGGTCATACGGGATTCGTTTGAGTTTGACTTTTGCACCGCGAGAGACTCGAAGTGTGCCCAATAAAAAGTTTGAGTACATGGATTACTTTTTCGATCCCTTGACGATCCAGACTGTCGCGCCAATGACGGCAGCCACAGTGAGGACTCCAAGGGGGCCGGACACCGCGAAGATTACCCACGCGACGCCGAGCCCGACGGTCGCGCCCAGCACGACACGAGCTCTGCGGGCTGCTTCACTCTTTGCTTGAAGCAGGGCGGTGATGCCCCAGATGACCAGTCCGACGATACCGACAAAAAATACCTTCCCAATCCATGCTTCATCTGGGTTCATAACTGTGCTCCGTTTGTTAGTTGACCAGTTTAGCTGGTTACGTTCTCGTTGAGCCACGCCAGCAGCGGTCCCTTGTTGGTTGGCACCTCGATGGTCTGGGACTCAGCCTTGAAGCCAGCAGCCTTGGCCGCAGAGCGGGCTTTGCTGGACTCGGTCTGGCTGCCTTGGAAGCTGATGGCGACGACGCCGGTTTCTTTGTTGGTGGTGAACGTCTTATAAATTTGCATAGTTGCTTTCAGAAAAATGGGCATGGTGCCCGGGTTGGAGAACTTGAGATTTGTCGTACCTCTTGGACCGATCTAAACCGGGCCTTGTCATACGACCTTGACATACTACCCCGTTCTAACGCCTTCTAAGTCACTTCTACAGAAGATGTTAGATGCCGGGGCAAAGAAAAAACCCATGTAACTCGTTGAATTACATGGGTTCTGTTGGTGGGCAGTACAAGTTTCGAACTTGTGACCCCTGCAGTGTGAAGGAAGCGGACGCTCGCCGCCAGCCCAATAGGCATGCGGGTTTCACAGAATACCTTGTCACACCTGCTTGTCAAGGTATGTTTCATTCGACATAAGAGAAGTCGACTTCAGATACTTTTGACATAAATAACACTTTCTGCGCCTTCTGCGCGCCCGAGCCGTGGGCCGGGAATCCGATGATGGCTTTGCGCGTCGGGTGGGCGCAGATGCCGCACGTAGCGCACGTTACGTCGTCACGCTGGGTAGCTGGGCATATCGCCACGAACCTGCCCTGCGGCGTGCGCAAGGGCTTCGTCGTGCCGGTGGGCACTATCACCGCCACCGGCCCAACATCCAGAGCTGCCAGCCGGTCGGCATCCTCCAGATTGTTGGCCGACAGGTTCAGGGTGAACCCGTTGGTGTTGGCTGACGTGAGCGCAGCGGCATTGGCCGCAATCCCAGCGTCATAGTGCGTGAACCCGAAGCCGCGTCGGCCCCGGTTGGCCTGAACGATCTGCTCCAGCGCAGCTTCATCGATCAGGTCGTTACGGCCGGGCAGGTCCCCGGCTTGTGCCCAACGCCAGAGTTGGCGTTTGGGTAGGGCACGGACTTCATTACAGAACTGTTCGAGGTCCGTACCGCACGTGGCGCTTGATACCTTGTTCCAGTGCAAGCGCAGCGGCCCGGTCTCGGCGTAGCAGCCGTTGCCCTTAAGAGGGCAGGTGGGGCATGTCGAGCGGCTGGAGGTGGAGACAGGTATCGGCCCAGTTTTCTTGTTCCTGCTCACGCGAGTGAGGTGGTAGGTGTGGGTCATTGAGCTCCAGAAACGACAAAGCCCGCACAGGGGCGGGCTTTTGGGTAAAAGTGGGGTAACTACATGTTGATCACCACGCCGTCTGACGGCGCGGGCGCAAACCCAGCTTCTTCGGCTTTGCGCAAGGTGAACGCCTCGATGTCCATGTAGTAGCTTTCGCCGGCGTCCGGGTTGGCCTGGAACGCAGCTTCGAACTCCGCGGCCCACTGACAGGCATATTGGTAGTCGTCGCGTATGTCGCCATCACGGCAGAGTCTGCGCTCTCCAAGTGTGCGGCCGATGTCAAAGAGGACTTCGTTCATACCGATTCTTTCTCGTTAGTTGATCACTTCAGCACATGTTTCTTCAGCGCCGCCACCGTGACAGGCACGATCGGCTCGATCAGTTCCAGCATGGCCTGCGCATAGACACGGATTTCATACTGGCTGTGCTCGTGCAGCCGGAGCTGAAGGAACTTGGCGAGGTTGTGCAGATCGACCGTGGCGAACATATGGCTGTAGGTGTTCACCGGCAGGACACCTCGGGCCAGTTCACGGGGGCAACCTTGGTCAATCAGGTGCTTGTAGACCAAGAAGGCTTCAGAGCACTGCTTGCTGACCAGCGACTGTATGAACTCAGCCTCCGGGTGCTCAGTATCGGTGCGCATCTGCTTGTTCGACGCGCTCTGCGTGGTGATCTGACTCACCTCGGGAATGTAGAACTCTTCGGGCAGCACAGAGTACCGTGCCGACACCTCATTAAAACTCCACGTCCGGTGCCGGTGCCACTGCCTGAACACAAAGATCGGTGCCTTCACTTCGAAGGTGAACTGAACACACTCCAGCGGGCTGGTGTGGTGGTTGCGCACAAGATAGTCGATGAGCTTGGCGTCTTTGCCCTCGTCATCACCAGCACGCCACTCGGCGTCATACGAGACCCTCGCTGAGCGCACGATGGATAGGTCTGACCCCATGTGGTCGACGAGGCGGACAAGGCCGTGGTTGAGTACATTGATTGATTTCATTTGTTTTTCCTGACCGGTGTGAAGAATGCGCGGCCGGGTTCCCAGTTTTCGGTGACAAGACGACGATAAAGCGTCGCCCTTGCCTTGTTGGATTCAGAGCGGCTGATAGCAGACTTGGCTGTCACAGGTCCCTCCTATCACGAAACCCCGTAAAAACAGGATGACGCGGGCGATCCTTGGCCCCTATTGGGAAGTGCTTATACCGAATGAGCTTACCGACGTACTCGTTTTGTCGGTTCCAGAAGTGCTGTCGCTCGAGGGCGGTAAGACCGGTGCCAATCGAGAACTCAACACCTGTGACCAAGTCCCTGACTTGGAACGCGCCCAGTGTTCCTTTACCAGACAGACCAGCTGCAGCGGTGGAGCGCTTGGTGCGCCCGAGCTCGTTGGTTTCGGCGGCGTTGCCATTTTTTAATTCCTCCTCAAAGCCAATGATTTCCGCTTCACTGTCTTCGAAGCGCTTTAGCTTGATGAGCGCCCCCTCGTTGACGGTGGAGCGGCCGAACTTGTAGAGTGCGCTGGGGGACCGAATAATCACACCCTCATATCCCTCTCCGACCTTTGCAGCTTCATAGGCCATGAGATCGTCCTCGTTGTGAATGAGGTTTTGTTCGAGTAGGCAGATTTGAGGAAACTTGTTCCACTGACCCAACGAGGCAAGCAACTCCTGAAAACGCTTGGCAAACGCACCAGGTATCTCATGGTTGTCGAACACGTAATACGTGTACGCAGGTATCTTGTCGAACGCCATGACATTCGACACGGACTCGTTGTAGCAAGTCGAGCTTGTCGGACTACCGACAATCAGTTCACCGTCCAAACCGTTGAGCTTTGGCGTGCTTAATTGGCCGTAAATGTGCTTGTTCGGAATTGGTTTGAGTGTGCGGCTTAACAGCCGCCCTTCGACCACAGCTGCACGTATTCCGTCCAGTTTTGGCGAGGCGTACACGGGATACTGTATTTTTGGAATGACGGCGTTTACCGCCAACATCGGCTTGAAACTCATTTCTTTCCTTCCGGCCCGTGCATGACGAGCCTAAGCGCTTTAGTTGCCAGCGGGTTTCCCTGCCGGGCGAGGTTGACGATGCTCTGCGCGACGGTGCTCGGCAGGATGCGGATGACCCACTTCTGGGCCTCCAGTTCGTAGATGTGATGTACCCCCCACCCCTGAGAGGCGGCGAGGGTTGTTTCTTCGATCGTTAGCAAATCTGAATTAGACATTAGATTACAGGGGCGAGAAAAGGCCCCGAGGGGCCAGAGGTTTATTTACCGGGGCTTCTGTTTGACGACGATAACGAGATTCGGCGCTGCAGCGGTGCGTTTAACACACTGTTGCGGTTATTCTAGTTGCCAGCGCGTTGCGTGACATAACCATGTCACGAAAGTCTTTGGCTGAGCGTGCGATCTTCCAATCAACGCCCCCGAACCACACCCCGCCCTCCTTAGAGCCGACAACCACAGCCACACGTCTACCCTCGTGGTGCCGGGAAGTCAGCCAATTTTTTTGGAGTTCGGAGAGTTCGATCTTAATAACCGTATCATCACGCTTGGGGGTCACGATGAATTTGTACTCGACCCACAGGTCGCCCGCAGGGCCGCTGTACCAGCAATCGGCGATACCGCCGTTGTACTGATTGTGGTTTTTCATCCGGTACAGCTCCACCGGCAGGTGCCGGTGAACTGACGCGATGAATGTGTTTTCAGGTGTTGCCACTCTCGAACCCCTCAACGTATGCTGCAGCTTGGCGAAGCCGTACCGGATCGTCTTCAAAACACCCAAGAGCGACGTTGCACCGATCACATAGAAGCCCACGAAACATGTTACGTTGATGGCAATGGTCCACAACAAGTTTGCGGTGTTCGCCACAGATAGCGCAGCTGTTATTTTGGGCTTCCGATTTTTCCCTAACCTCTGCCAAAGATATGCCGTATTTTCTTCTGTATGCGGAATCTGTTGCTTTGTCGGGGAACTCAGCTTGCCAAGCACGGGTCCGCGCTATACACACTTCTGCATTTTTGGCCCGGTATTCAGCGCTTCTCTGTCTGAGGGCTTCAAGGTTTCGTGCGCGGTAGCGCCTTCCTATGGCAAGACGTTGCTCGCGTCGTTTTTGCTGCCGCTCTTCCTCAGTCGCGTACTTGCGAGATTTCCCTAGATCAGCTCGCGGCTTACCGTCAAGTCGCGCTGTCATTGGTAGCTCGCATGTCATCGAGTTTAATTTCGAGGGCTGCTAACGCATTCCAGGCGACTTGGGCTAGGTGCAAGCACCCAGTATCTTTATCGGTGACCTCTCCTACCCCAACCGCTAGTAAGTGACGCGCAAGAGCGTCCATATATCTGTCGTGCCCATCAGGCACGGCACGCCATCCCGAAGGGGTATATTTCTTGGCCCCCTGGGTCGTCACCCTAGCCACTTCTGAGAGCGCATTCGAGAATCCACTGATACATAGCCACGCCCTTGTTTTGCCAGCATCGAGTTTTGCCCCGGGCGTATGCGGCGAGACCCCATACGGGTCAGATTCAATGTTGCTCATGTCTTTACTTTCATAACGTGATTGTTTCCGAACAGCTTGGCTTGAATTGCCTGCGCTGTTTTGGCTTGGTGGATCGCGTCGAACAACGCGTTGTGCTTCGTGCCGAGCATCGGCAGCCTGATGTTCTTGGCACCGGGGAGCTTCTTGTAGGTCCTGAAGCAGTTGCTGTTCCAGAATTTCCACGGCACTTCCATGCCGCATTGCGTAAATGCGTGGGCCAGCATCGGCAGGTCGAAGTCTGCGCCGTTGCTCCAGAGCTGACAATCTCCGCTGCCCATCCAGTCGGCCAGATCACGCAGCGCATCAGGCAGCGTCTGCTTGCTCTCATGAAACACTGTCTGCGCCTCGATGGGCTGTTTAAGCCACCAGAGCAGGGTGTCCTCTTGGATGCGTCGCTTGTACTCCGAGTTGGAGTCAATCGAGATGGAGGCGTAGAACCCCGAGTCATCGACCCTGTCCGAGTCGAGATCGAACCGGACGGCCCCGACACTCATGATGGCCGCGTCAGCTACGGTACCCAAGGTTTCCAGATCGATCATTATGTGTTTCATATGTCCTCTCGATTTTTTTTCAGTGGGCTACGATCTTGCGTCTAAGTAAGAAGCAGCGCAAGACGGTGCACCTACTTAGACGTTTAAGCGGCCTTACTTCACGCTTCTGCGGTTTCTCTCACCGCTTTTTGCTTTGGCGCAGAGCCGGCCTTCGGCGTTTCTGTTAAAGGCATGGCGTTGAGTGCTTCCAACTGGGCGTTCAGCTTTTCGGTGCCCTTGGCTGCGGCAGCAGTTGCTTTGTCGGCCTTGGCCATTGCAGCGGCGTAAGCCTTCTGAGCAGCCGCAAGTGCCGTATCAGCTTCTTTACATTTCGCTGCAGCGGCTTTCTCCGCCTCTTTGGTGAGTGCATCAGCACTTTTCTTGGCCGCAGCCAGCGCTGCTTGCGCCGCCTTGGTTTCAGCCGCGATGGATTTGATGTTGCCGTTGTGCTGTGCCAACGCGGTCTTGAGACCAGCGATCTGGGCTTTTTTCTCAGCGGCGGAAATGGTTTTAACTTTTGCGGGACGAGCCATGGTATTTCTCCTGTAGGCGTTTTGAAATGATTTGACTTTCGAGCTGAACTGCCCGATCGACCAACTTGGTTGTGAGCGACAACCGGCGCTGAGAGGCAGACTCGAGTTCGAGTGCTGCCATCACTTCTTCAAGCGTCAGCTCGTGCATGATTCGGCCGAGCCGCCGAAACGACACGAGGGCCTCGTTTAGATACCATGCACGCACTGCCATGATTAACGGCGAGCAGGTGCTTTGCCGCGTGCAGGCGGTGCCTTCACGAAGCCAGACACGTCAGGTTCGACAGCCAGCATTTCTTTGGCCTCGGCCTGACGGGCAAAGTGCTCACCGACCATGTTGTTGGGCACAGGGTTGCTGAACACCAGCTTGGCGTAGGTTTCGTTCTCGTCGAAGCCGACGGTCGCGACCACACCGATGGGCGGCATCTGGAACACGCGGGCTACAGAAGTGACGAAACCGTCGAAACCCTTGTTTGCTGTGGGGCTGGTGCTCAGAGTCCACATGGGGGTGTTCTCGTCTGCATCAGGCGGCAGCACAGCCAGCACGCGGCTGTTCTTGCACGCTTTGCCAGCACCGGCAGAGTTGAACTGGTTCATCGGGCAGGAGCCACAGTCGGCGGACTGAGCGATCGGTGCGTTCTTGCTGGGCACCATCTTGCGGATGTCAGCACCGATCGAGAAACACGCTGGTGGGGAGATGTTCTTCGGGTCAAAGGCACCTTCGTAGAAGGCGTTCTTGCTGATGAAGTCCACAATCACCAGCTCCAGCGGGCCGGGGGTCTTAGTGCCGTCGGGCAGGACGAACTGCTTGTCCTGAGTCACACGGATCGAGTTGCCCGAGGGGGGCGCAACACGGTCACTCAAGGCCGCGACCTGAGCCTTGAGCGCCTCTTGGATAGAGACGATGTTCGCGCTGGAAGGTTTCTTCACAGCGACCGCGGTGGAGGGCGTAGCTTTAGGGGTTGCGGCTTTGGGGGCGGGGGTTTTCTTGGCGGTAGCCATATTGAGTCTTTCTTAGAGGTTAGACATTGGGGAAAATTACAGAGAGCGCACGGACAGCGTCCGCTTAGTGAAGGGCTGGACGCCCGGGATGACCTTCTTCAAGGCCCACAACTCCCGCATACCGGGGTCGCTGACACGCTTCTGGATGAGGTGGAAGTTCTTTGTCTTGGCAATCCAAGGCCACAGAGCGTCCCAGTCCTCGACGTTGGCGACGATGGCCTCGCCGATGGAGACGGAGGCTTTTTTGCCCTCTGCTTTGCGGGTGTCCTGAGCGTCGAGGAGGTCGAAGATGGTTTCTTCGAGCGCCTTGAGCTCAGTGTCGATGCGCTTCTCTTCGACGGCCAGGGCGCGCTTCTCTTCGCGCAGGGCCCACATCTTGTCGGTGGCTGCACCGAGGGTCATGGTGGGTGCGGGGGCAGCCTTGACGGCCTTAGCACGGGATGGTTTTTCGATGACTGCTGTCATGTTTTTCCTTTCGGGTGTGATGAATTCTAATGATGATCTGTGTGCGATCTTCGACGCGAAGTGTGTTTAATTTAGACACGTTTTGGCTTATTTTGAGTACCGAACATCGTAGCCTCCTTCGCAGTTCAACGGAATATCTGAACACCATGCAGGTGCTGTGCTCATCCACTTGGCCATGAACTTGATGCACGCTTCAGCCTGAGCCGTTTTGGGCATCGCCACGACCTCATCATGTGTGGTCATGACGACACGGTACTTGCGGCTGATCTGAAGCATCTGCCAAGCCACGATGATCCGGGCCAGCGCCTGCACGATGTTTTCACAGAGCAGACCGCCATAAATCTTCTTGCGCTGATCTTTGGCTTGGTAGGTCCACTCTTCCCAGCCCTTGTCGCCCATGGACTTCTTCAGGTCAGGGTACTTCAAGGCCATGCCGTTGGGCAGCCAGATGGTGTTGGCCTCCCAGTTCAGCGGGCCATAGCTGCCCTCGCGGCCAGCTGCCATGTCCTCGATGATGTTCTGGCAAATCTTCCACCCGGCCTGAATCTTGTTGTTTTTCATGCGGTAGGTGTTGACGATGACCTTGCACTGCTCAAGCGGGAAGTGGACTGGTGGTCCGCCCAGCGCACCTTTAGCAAAGGTGATCTGGAGCTTTGCCGGGCCCATCTGGAACCCGAGGCCCAGTACGCATACCTTGCCGACGAACCTCTCTACCTTGTCGGCTTTGGTGATCGTACGGCCATAAACGTGGTCAGCGAAGTTGCAGTAGGCGTCGCGCCCAACGCCACGGTCCGCGTCTCGGAACGCCTGCATCAGATCGTCCTGACCCCAGAGCCAGCCGTTCACACGGCACTCGATCTGGCCGCTGTCCTGCACTGCGATCTGGTGGCCTTTTGGGGCCATGATCGACAGGCGCAGCTCGCCGCCACGGGTCAGGTTCTGCATGTTCATCTTGTTCTGCCCGCCCCAGCGCCCGGTGTGCGCGCGGTAGTAGGCATAACCTACCGGCAGGCTCATACCGTTGGCACCAGCTGTCAGGAAGCGTTCGGCCCTCGTCACATTGGTAGTAGATTTCACCGCGATGCGCACATCGACCAAGGCCTGCAGCCGCTCCTGCTTGGCGACCATGAGTTTGACCTGTTCCGGCTTCTCCAAGTCAAACCCCCAGTCCTCGACCATGTTGGGCAGGTCGGTGAACTTGATGTCGTCTTTGGCAAAAGCGTAGGCGTACTTTCGGGCTTCGCCCTCGGGTGACTCACGCTCTTCCTTGCCCAGCTTCATCCACGCCGGGCTGATCTTCATTGGCGGCTCGACGCCCACAGCGCGCAGCAGGTCAGCGAACTTCTCGTTGCTGCCGATGACGCGCTTGATGATCAGCATGTCGCGCTCCTTGCCCTCGAGTTCTTTCTCCTTACCCTTGAGTAGCTTGGCATCTTCCCAGTCGGCTGGGGTCACGGCGTCATACATCAGCACCTCGCGCCGGGCCAGCTCGCGCTCGAGTTCTTTCTCGACACGCGGGATGTCGACCTTCAGCACCGGGCTGCAGAACATGCGGCAGGTGAGATCGATCAGGTCCATCTCGTCGGCCGGCATCTTGGGCAGCATGAGCTTGAATACGCGCACCATCTCGTCAACGTCGTTGGCACAGTAGATGGCGGCCTCGGCGAACAGCTTCTTGTCCCAGTTCAGAACGCCCTTGGTTTTCTCGAGAGAGCCTTCGATCTTTCCACCACCACCGTAAAAGACGCTAACCTCGTCAAGGCCAGCCCCAATGTCATTAGAGTGGAGCCCACGAGCCATAGACAGACTGTCATACAGGTACGCAGGATGAATGCCGTAGTGGTGAGACAGAATAAAGCCGTCGAACTGAGTGTTGTGGCACAGGAGAGAATGAGTCGCCCAGTTGATCTTGCCCAACTCGGCACGAATTTTCGCTGCGGGGATGATTCGAGTTTTTCCATTGCCTACCTTGATGCCCAGCATCTGTGCTTTGAACCGCTGGTCGCGGATGTACTCAGACGTGCTGAGTTTGGAGAGGGTGTAGTCTTGGTCGTAGTACGTTTCAAAATCAAGAGCTACGAGACGTGCCCAGTCAGGTATGTGCTGTGGGATGACCGGGCGGGAGAAGTCAGCGTTTGGTCGGGATGTCTTGGGTTGTTTTTTAAGCGCGGATGACCAGCTCATACCTCAGCCATCACTTTCTTAGGTTTAACCTTCTTCACCGGTGCTGCTGCCGGTGTCAGTGTCCCGAACAGGTCGAGCAAGTTCGTCATCCGGGCGTCCTTGCCCAGCATGAGTTCGTAAACTTTTTCTTCGATCGTGCCCTTGGCCACGATGACGATGGTCTCGGTCTTCTGGGTCTGTCCCATGCGGTGCTGGCGCTTTGACCCCTGCTTGAAAACCTCCAAGTCATAAGTAGGGCAGGGCCAGATCGTGGCAGTGCCCTTGGTCAGCGTCAGTCCGTGTGCGGCAGACTTGGGGTGTGCGAACAGCACCTGATAGGCACCTGACTGGTAGCCGTAGACGATCTCTTCCCGGGCACGGTCTGACGTACTGCCGTCGATCACGGCAAACTTGACCTTGCGCTTCGTGGCCTCGGCAACCAGCGCATCACGCTGGTGTTTCCAGAAGAAGAAACACAGGCTGTGCTTGCGCTGCTCAATCAGGTCAAGGATCATCTCGTAGCGCACGGTATCCACCACAGAATACTTGCCGGTTCCGTCATAAACAGCGCCGGAGCTAATCTGCAGCAGCTTCGTTGCCACGGCAGCCGCGTTGATGGCCAGCACGCTGGGCAGCTTGCCCTTGAGCGTCAACATCTGCGTCTGCTCCATCTCGAAGTAGGCGCGCATCTGCTTGGGTGACAGCTCATAGTCAAGGCTGTAGGTGTGGTTGGCCGGAATGTCAACACAGTCTTCGAACTTGTGTCTAACTACGATGTCAGACAACAGGCCGAAGACAGCCTCTTCTGCGCCTTCTTTGTCGTTCCACCGGATCGCTTGTGCGCTACGTCCGACCTGCGTCGGCTGGCACACAGCGTCACGGAACTTGTAGAAGCTGAACCCAAGACGCTTGCCCTCGTCGAGAATTTGGACCTGATGCCAGATGTCGGTGATGGTGTTGCCGTTCGGAGTCCCTGTCATGCAGCAGCGGTATTTGAAGTGCTTGGCAATTTTTGCCGCGGCTTTAGATCGCTGAGAAGTATGGTGTTTATACGCAGTAGATTCATCAACGACAAGTTCGGAAAATCTTGCAAAGAATGCTGGCTTCCGCTCAGCCAGCCATTTGACGGCGTCGACATTTGTGATGTAGACGTCTGCGTCTTCGGCGAAAGCAGCCTCTCGGTTATTAGCATCAGCGACAGAGACTCTAAGATTTGGTGCGAACTTGGCGATGTCGTTGACCCAGACGCTGCGCAGGAGAGAGCGGGGTGCGAGAACGAGCAGGCATCCTCCTCCAGCTTTCCTGCGCTTGGCGAAACCAATGATTCGAACAAACGTCTTTCCCGTTCCGGGGTCAGAGACGTCGAAGACGATGTTGGATTTGTCATTGTGTTTGATGGAGACGACCTGGTGGGTCATGGGCTTGTAAATAGTCATGCTTTCCTCACACCGACGTCGCAGTGGCCAGAATGTTCAGGTCCGTACAGGCACCACTGGCAGCTGTACTTGTTTGGGTTGGCGGGCCACGATGTGCAGGACACAATGTCGATGCCCTTCTTGTCGTAGTTCCGCTTGAAGCGCAGGGCCTGATCACGGGTGAAGACTTGTGAGGTCGTCTCGCCAATGTCCAGATACCAGAGCTGCGCATCGACTGTTTCGAGTTCCGGGAAGCGCAGGAAAGAGACGAGGGCGTACAGCTGAAGCTGCTGGGCATGCTTAACTTCGTTGCCCCACTTTTTGCCGGTTTTGTAGTCCACCACGATGGCATCTGTGGGTGACACGTGAACGATGGCGTCGAGTTTGAGACGCAGCCATGCTTTTTCCCATGATGTGATTTCCCAGTCCTTGCACATCCCCCAGTTGCCCTCAAGCTCAACCATGCCTTCTGAGTACAGGTGGCGCATCAGGTCAAGCTTGATGCCGAAGTGTTTATCGGCCTCGGGGGCCAGGGCATCGTGATCGCCTCTGACGTAGAGCTCGCAGTTGTCATGGATGCGGGAACCGCGGTCGTTGGCGTGTTCCGTCTGGCCGGGTTTGAGGGCGCGCTCGGGTTCAGGAATCTTTTGTTCGTGCTTGAGCCAGAAGTATTTCTTGCACTTTTCGAAGTCGCCAAGTTTTGAGAATGACCATGAATTTGCCATTTGATGTAGTGCTTTCTAAGTTAGACCTCAGATTATCGTGCCGTCTTCATCGAACACGCAATCATTTTCTGACAACCTCTCGTCAACGTATTCGTCGGAGTACAGGTAGTCGTTTTCGTCTTCGAGTCGTGCATAAATCCAGTCAGCAAAGTCCTGCATGAGCTGCGTGAACGTCTTCTCATCCGGCTCGCCTACCTCATCAACACCCCAGTCCCGAATTTCTGTTCTGGTGCAGTTGCTGTTGTTACGTGAGCGGATCGACGCGGTGAAGTATTCAAGCCCCAGCAGCCGCTGGGTCAGTTGCATCGTGGTCAGTTGCTGCGCAATGCGAAGCAGTTCCTCGTCGTTGGTCTCTGCGGTGATGTCCTTGACGGCATCAGGCGCGTGGCTGTAGTCGCCATCGAAGTACGCGCCATCGCCTTGTGAGCCGAACCCGCTGAACCAGATGTTGGTGGTGGTGTAGTTCCTGCCTTCGGTGCTGACGTGTGTAGTCGCCCCGACCTCGATACCGAGCATTTGACCCATGCGTACCGCGTCCTCATAGACGTCGTCCCACCAGTCGTGACCGGGGTAGTCGCCAGAGGTGTACTCTTCACGTGCTTTTTGTTTCGCACGTTCGGATAGTTCTTCGAACTTGAACTCTGTTTTCTCTTCGGTTTCAGTCATGATGTCAGCCTCAGAGTTATGTTGCGCATGGCTGCGTCGTCGTTGATCGACTTGGTGATGAACTCAACTTCATCAGGCGTGAAGTGGAAAGGAAGCGCCCACGAGACAATCGCCCGGTACCCACCGACCGAATTTTTCTCGCCGTAGTAGGGCAAGATGCGCAGCTCACCTACTCTCATCGAGCCGACCCTGATGTCGAACCGGTGCGGTGGGGAGTAGATGCGCTCGTAGGTTAGCTCGAGCATGTCAGTCTCCGTGTGATCATGTACAGCGCGTCGAGCTCTTTGATCTTCGCACCGACAGCGTGGTCTACCATGGCTCGGCTGTACGCGTCGAGATGGTTATACGGCTTGAAGCCAAGAAAATAGAATTTGTCGGCGACGTCCACATCGATGTAGCCCACCGTACTACCGGGCCCGGTGTTTAAAGCTACTGTGTAGCACGTTGCTATGCTCGGCCACTGACGGATGACGACGCTCATGTTGTAAGTCTCCGGGTGATCATGTACAGCATGTTGAGCCTCTTCAGCACAAGAGCGATGTGCTGTGTCTTGAACAAGTCAAGGTTTACGATGTGCTCGGCTTCTGCCCGGAAATGGCAGTGCCACATCCCACCTTCCCGGGCAATTTCGGCCACAGCCACTCCGTTCGCCAAAACAAGTTTGATAAGTGGGTTGGTTGTGTCGGCGAATTCGACTGATATGGGGGTCATTTCGTCAATCTTTCTGTGATGTTCATCAGCACGATCTGCTTATTGGCAAACACGTTCATCTCGTCGCGTTCGGTATGGGAGAGTTCGTGAAGTGCATGTACATGAAACAGTTCCCATTTTTTCTTGCGCAGCACCAACTCAGAGACGACAGTGCGAGTGCCATCAGGCCAGTCTTTGATGATGTGAAGCGTCCTCGGCTCCATCGTGCGCACGACTCTGAAGTTCATATCTCAATCGGTACCGTCTCGCCAAAAGGCGCAACGACATCCGTCGTGCAGCACCACAATACCGGATAGTCTGGGGCGCTTGGGAACGAGCCATACCCGTCGGTCAAGTACACGAGGCACACCGGTGTGATGTTGTTTTCGGCCACGTGCTGGAACGGAGGTGCGAACGCTGTGCCGCCGCCGCCGTGCAGCTTGAACTGAAGATCGTCGTTCGGACCGAACTCGTCCACGTGGTTGACTTCTGAGTCGCAGTAAATCACGATCGTCTTGCTTGGGCGCGTGGCCTGCACGATAGCCTTGATCTCTGAGCCGAAGGCGTTGAGCGTGGCTTGGTCGATGGAGCCTGAAGTGTCAATTGCCACTACGATCTCCCCCATGGTTTCGCTGTGTAACGTGGGCAGTACGAACCCTTGGGCAAGGAAGCGCTTGTTGGGGCGCGTCCAGCTGTAGTCGTTCTTACTGGTCTCAGTGATGAAGCGCTGCAGCATGGCACGCCAGTCGACCTTCGGGTTTGTCAGCTCGTCGACGAACCGGGCCAGTTTGCCGGGTAGCTTGCCCATGGCCTTCGCAGCTGCGGCCGCCTGCACGGTGGCGATCTTCCAGTCGACGTTGTTCAGTACGGCGTCGTCTGGTGCTCCGTCTTGGCAGTCGTCCAGCGGATCACCTGCACCGCCAGTTCCGTCACCGTCGTTCGGGGGCAGCATCTCATAGACGTGATCTGTGGTCATGCCTGCGTAGGCTTTGTTGTGCAGCCAGCCTTTGATTGGGGTGAATCCAGAGTCAACCAGCACGTCGTTGATGACGAAGTCACCAGCCTGGTTCCACCGGCGTGGTTCGCGGTCACCACGACGACCAACGTGTTCGAACACGCAGTGCATCACCTCGTGGCCAATCAGAGTTTTTGTCTCTTCGTAGGACTGTTTTGCGATGAACTCAGGGTTGTAAAAAATGTGTTTACCATCGACGGCTGCCGTTGGTATTTTGGGTTCCTCGACCAGCTGTAGGCGCAGGGCCAGCATACCGTAAAACGGTTGATCGAGAACGAGCCCGGTACGTGCGCGGGTGAGTTGTGCGGCTACTTCGTTGTTCATGCGAATTCCTTGGGTAATGAGGTGTGCGGCACCGGTGCCTTGTAACGGGCACCATGTGCTTCGTAGAGGACTGGACGTATCCAGTCAGGGGGGCCATAAGCGAGTGCAAGGGGCATGAAACTATTAGTGGCCAACATGTTTTGAATCTCGAAGACGTTGTTTGTTCTGGGGTGTATGACGTTAGGCCAGTAATTCCGAGGGAGCCCATCTAGCCGATCGGTCAGCCTGTACCAGTCAGCGTAGGGTCTGAGCATCTTCTGCACCTCAGCGCCTTTTTTACGGTCATAGACCCACTGCATGTGACCCGTAGGCTGAGTCGTTAGATGCCAGTTGTCTCTTTCGGTCGGTTTCAGGAGCAGCGGATTGTCGCCTTCCGCATAGAAGCGCACACCGTCGTCGGTGCTCACTTGCCAGAACATCCGCCCTTTGTGACTCAGCGGGTTACACCCTTGTGGTGCGACGCAATATGCAAAGTCGACACTCGACCGAGTGTTGGCTGTCTTCAATGCGATGCTGCCATCAGCGAAATACGTGACCAGCGCTGTGTTGTACAGCACACACTCGTAACCACGTTCATCGTGCAGCTTAATGATGCGCTTGTGGGTCGCGCGCCGGTTGCTCAGCGGTCGCCAGCTGGTGTGCTCGTTTCTCCATTCTTTCTGTCCTTCCCAGTGTTTCTTAGCAGTCGCAAACGAGTGCATGCGCACTAGGTCACGGGTGTTTATGCTCCAGCTCATGGGAGTCTCCCTAATATTTCTTGTGCGTGGCGTGCAACACGTGCGCGCAGCACAGAGTTGCGGCGGATCGACTCCGGCCTCTGAATCAGCTGATCACGAATATCGCGCTCCAGCTGTGTGAGCAGCGGGTCGTCTGTGATGTTCAGGCCGTTGAGCACGGTGCAGAGGTCATCTGCATTTGTGATCAGTGTGTCCTTGAAGATCGCATCTGGGATGCTCAATCTTTCATAGATTTTCGATACCACCTCGTGCACGCGGGCGAAGGTTGCCTTCACAGCAGCTTCCTGCTTGGCATGTACGGTGTTCGTGATCGAGGCGCGGATTTCTTCTGCTGCCTCGTTGCCTACATCGACCCGGAAGTCGTTGGCTGCGGGCACTGGTGCAAACTCGACGGCCAGATCAAACCGGGCGTACATCTCGCTGACATCAGGGTAGTCGTCGGGTTCGTACATTGTGCCCAGCCGTTGGCGCGCTGCCTGAACTTCTGCGGGATAGCTTGCCACCAGTTCCGACGTCAGTTTTGCGAACTGAGTCTTAGCGCCGCGCATGAACGCGGTGTAGTCCATGAACAGTTTGCTTGGCAGCAGGCGCTGGCCGTTGTCGTTCCAAGCGTGGGTTAGCACATAGTGTTTCGCACGTATGTCGCTGACCAGCTTGGTGTGTGGAGTTAACAAAGCCTTACTAACAAGGTCTTTGTTAAACCGCCCGGCGTTATGTGCGCCGTGGGCGGTCTCAACTTCTGCAGTGACTTTCTTGTCCTGCTTCTTGCCTGTCCACTGTTTGATGTTCAGTTGGACGAGCATCGCGCGTTCCTGAATACTCATATCGGCCCTTTAGCTATAAAAGTACATTTTGATTCTTGATTCCCCATGCCATGTACTCCTTTGTACCGGTCAACTTGCTATCCCTGCGGATGGCACTACGGACATACACCACCTGAAACTCCACCGGTAGGCGGTCGGTGTACTTCATGACCCGGCCGATGTTGTTTGTTGTTGTCTTGGCATCCAGCGCGGTGGCCATGGCGTACATGCCGGCAGGGGAGGTTGGTACTTTCGTGCCGTCCGGGTCCAGCAGCACCTGGTCGATCGTGGGCAAGTCCTTGATCTGGCGCACGAAGCCGGAGAACTCAGCGGCTGCGCCTTCACCGACCGTGCCCTTGATCAGCTCGTACTCGTCGTCAGCGCTGTGGTTGTCTTTGTAAATATCATTTACAAACGCCCAGCTGCGTGGTGACGGGAAGGCTCGGGGGTTGGTTGCGCCGTCGAAGCAGTGCAGCAAGTTAGGCCGAAAACGAATAAACGCGCGCAGGTCGGTATGAATTTCGTTGTCCATGGCCCAGTGGCTCCAGTCGTCGACGTTGATGTCGAAGTCCAGATGCACGAATCGGTTGGCCAGCGCAGCAGGCATGGCGTGAACCACGGAGCGGTCAGAGGCACGGTTGCCTGCAGCCATCACTGCCCAGCCGTCGGGCAGCTTGTACTCGCCGATCTTGCGGTTGAGCACGAGCTGGTACGCAGCAGCCTGCACGGACTGAGGGGCTGAATTCATTTCGTCTAAGAAGAGCAGGCCCTTGCCTTTCTTTGGCAGGAAGTCTGCAGGTAGCCAAGACATCTGTTTCTTAACAGTGTCGATGGTAGGGAAGCCTTTGAGGTCGATCGGGTCCAGCAGGGACAGGCGCACGTCGCGCAGCTCGAGCTTGTGGTCGTCGGCGATCTGACGGATGACATCAGACTTGCCCACGCCGGGTGCGCCCCAGAGAAATACTGGGCGCTGCTTGGCGATGAGTTTGGGCAGGGCGGTGCGCAGGGAAGAGGGCTTCATGCTGCCACCCCCAGACGTTGTTTCAGTGCAGCCAGCTCTTGGTCTTTACGGGCCTTGTAGCCGTTGGCGTCGTCAGCTTTGAATTTCGATTCGTTGAGTGTGAACCGGGCGAGTGCGCGTGCGCGGCGTGCCTGAGCACGGGGGGATGTGTTGACTTTCTTCATAGCGAAGCTCCAAAAGTTAGATCGAAAATAGACGTACGATTTCAGGGCGAGTTAAGTCATAGATACCTCATGGTTGTGCCGGATGGCGTTCTTGGCTGCCTTGATGGCATCCTCAAGTTGTTTGATCGTGCAGCCTTCAAGCTGCGCATCGTGGACCTCCAGAGCGAGGTTCAACGCTTTGATTTCGTTTGCCTTCATCACGAAGTTTCCGCTGCGCATCGTCAAGTCGCTCAGGGCTTTGCGTGCCTCTGCCAGCTCAGGTAGCCAGTCGCGGCCAAGGTTGTGCCTCGCCAGCGCCTCGGCGGTCGTCAGCATATGGCCTAGCGCGATGACATCTGCCTTTGTGCCCTTGCCTTTGGTCAGGGAGTCCATTGCTCCGTGGTTGGCTACCTTGATGCGGGCGATGGTGGTGGCAGCGGCAGTTGCTGGCAGGTTGCCGCTCAGGATGTAGAACATGTTGTCGTTGACGACGGGGCGAGGACGGTAGGAGCTACGTTTTCTCACTTCAGAAATTCCTTCCTGAACTTGTCGGCTTCGACTAGCATGAAATTGTCGCGGTGCTTTTGGGCTTGGTGGCGTTGCAGCATCCACGCAAGCGCTTCTTCCAGCGCAGCCTTGCGGCACAGTGCGCCGTATTCGCGCATTGCTGCGTCAGTGTGTGCCTGTACAGTCTTGCCGCCGTCGAACCGCTGGAAAGTGCTTGTC
>OFRE01000084.1_pt1 | contig 26719 bp, 24 predicted proteins | sample 1543061 | NCBI WGS metagenome assembly OFRE01 (sample SAMN07774218, study PRJEB24372) | wastewater metagenome | isolation source: Exp Tend NO 50WW | collected 2016-02
AAAAGAAATTTCTCAAACTCGCCGTTGAATTTATCAAGCTCCAGCTGAGTGCGAATGTCCTGTTTTGGGGTACCATCGGCGGGTTGTTTGTCTTGTACGATTTGCTCAAATGGCCGCAGCTTGCGGCATTGGCGACGGCAAGTATCGTGGCGCACATCGCGTTTTTTATTGTCAACAAAGAATGGGTGTTCGATGACAAGACTGGTAAACGCAAGACTAGCGGTGAAGTGGTGCGTTTTGTGCTGTTTATGGGGCTGAACTTCTTTATCAACCTTGGTATTGTGATGGCCGCAAGTCACTATTTGTCGGGCATCGAGGCCGTCGCATCAGCATTCCCTGGGTTCGATCCGGCGCCATATATCGGACAAGTTATCGCCGCAATTTTCTTTACGGTATGGAATTTTGTCGGTCTCAAATTCTGGGTGTTTCAGGACGTCAAGCATCACAGCCTACGCACTAACTATATGAAGGCTAAAAAAGGAGTAAAGCGCCATGCCAAACGAGCAGTTCGTCGTGTCGTCCGTGCGACCCAGTAAAAAGCAGCGTGAGCTGCTGAGTTTCATAGAGGGGTTCGTAGGCGAGCATGGCTACGGGCCAAGCTACCGGGAGATCATGCGGGGGTGTGACTACAAATCTGTCTCGACTGTCGCCGTCCATGTCGACGGACTGATCGCCCGCGGTCATTTGCGCAAAAAAGATCACTCTGCCCGCTCACTCGAAGTCGTCAAAACCTCATCTGCCGGTAGCGCAGGCGGCACAGCCAAAGTAGCGATGATCGTGAGCCCCGACCAGCAAAAATGGCTCATCGACGCCGTGAATTTGAAATTTGATGATTACGAAGCCAAACCAAGCGTGAAAAAGTACGACACACTCTGCATCCTCGTCGGTGCATTGTCCGTGCTGGAAATGGATGAAGCCGCAATCGCCGCCAAATCCCGCCTCAAAGATTTGAAGCAATGACAGTAAAAAAACGGAGGTAGCATTCCAGGGGCTGCCCCTGGAATATAGACGGGGTGTATACTTTGAGTATGCCTCAGAAAAACACGACTCGTGAATTTGCTGAAGATTCGTATTATCACGTCTATAACCGTGGTTGGAATAAACAAGTAATTTTTCGAGATGAGGACGACTATAGTTTTTTCGAATCTTTGCTTGGGCGCCATCTCTCAGTTGAAGAAAAGTCGGATGCAAAGGGTCGGCCGTATAAGCACTTACGGGATGACATCCAGCTCAATGCCTATTGTTTGATGGAAAATCACTTTCATCTACTCATACATCAGGATACGCCAGACGGGCTAACCGAACTAATGCTCAGTGTCATGACCTCATACACAATGTATTTCAACAAGAAATATCAACAAAAAGGCACCCTGTTTGAGTCGCGTTACAAAGCGGTCAGGATAGAAAATGACGCCCAGTTCATGCATATTAGCCGCTACATACATCTGAACCACTATGATTTCCGGGTATGGTCACATAGTAGTTACGAAGATTATTTATACGGAGCCAGGGATTGGTTAGACGTCGCGCCGATACTAGAGCTTTTCCCTTCACGCGAAGCGTATGTCGAATTTACGGCCGATTACGAGGATCTACAGAGGGGACGTGAATTGCTGAAAAAATACCTCGCCGACTCATAATTCCAGGGGCTGCCCCTGGAAAGGGAGGGGTGTGTTTACAGAGATGGAGAAACAAGATAAAATATGCTTTGTATCCGCGTAGGCGGATGTACATAGTCCAGCGTAGTGTCCCGCTGGCCAGCGGGGGTAGCGCAGTTATAGTAAGAATTGAAATGTACACGGTATACGTTATATTCAATCAAGAGCATAGCAAGACATATACGGGACAGACGGAAGATCTCCCGCGTCGGCTTGCCGAGCACAATACACACACGTTTAAGGGGTACACGGCTAGGTTTACAGGTGAATGGACGGTGATTTATTCCGAGTCAGCGTCCACTCGCTTGGAAGCATTAAAGCGAGAAAAGCAACTGAAGTCTGGTAACGGACGTGCTTTTATAAAAAACTATATTCCGGCGTAGCGCAGCGGTAGCGCAGTTGACTGTTAATCAATTGGTCGCTGGTTCGAATCCAGCCGCCGGAGCCATAAAAATTGCGTCAGCATGTGCTGGCGCAATTTTTATACGCGATGCCTTGGCGCGAGAACCAGATCTTTTGCACTGCAAAAGTGGTTCGGTAAGCGAAGTGAAATTCTGGAAAAGTTTACTTTTGCCAGAATGAGCAAGCGGAGGAGTGAATTTTATTTCACGACCCAGCCGCCAGAGCCAAGAGTATATATTTTACAGATTATCCAGTAAGCGTCCATGCTGTTAAGTAGCCCGTTTTATGTTGGTGGTATAGTGAATATAGATGATGAAAAATAAAAAAGTGACAGGTAGAAATAAAGTACCTTCAGTCTGGCGTCGCGTAAAGGCATCGCTTATTGACTACCTTGTCATACTATTTTGGATGGCAATAGTAGGTCTAGTTGCGTTTGTCGCTTCTTTGACTATAGGGGGCTACCCCGACTATCTTGGTATGTTTGGCCCAATCGGTACACAGATAATCTTCTTCTTTATATTGACACTTCCTGTAGGTGTATATTTGTACAGAACCGAGTCAGGTGCTCGTCACGCTACGCTTGGTAAGCGCAGGGTTGGCATTGAAGTATCTAGTGCTGATGGCGACTCACCTTCAATAAGGAGCATATTAATTCGAACTGTAGTGAAACTACTGCCATGGGAGATAGCACATACATTTGTCTGGCAAATGCAGTATGTTTTCTACCAATTTGGGTACGAAGCAGATGTACCTATTTGGATTTTTGTTGGCCTGTATGTCTCTATCGTCTTAGTTGTTTTATATATCAGCATGATTGTGATTCGTCGAGACGGCAGAGCTCCTCATGATATAGCTGCTGGTACGCGCGTCGTTTTGCGATAGTATACAGTTCTATTCCGTGACCTGTAAGTGGAGCCAAGAAAAGACACCCCGAAGTGGGTGTTTTTTCTTGGCTATCTGACGATTGATCCGACCAGCGACGCGCCGAGCATAGGCGCAAGTCGCTGGTTCGGCGTAGCGAAGTCGTGCGCAGATGCGTACATCGAGCACGGCTGAGTGGAGGAGGCGGAACGCCGATATCCAGCCGCTGGAGCCAGACCAATCAGAGAAAAGCATAGACCAGTTCTATGATCGACAATACACTCTTTCTTTGGTCTTTCAAGGAAGACATGTGCCGAAAACAAGGTACAAATGTTAAAGCCGTCTGAAAGGGTGGTTATTCCTAAGAGCTATATAGTCGACAGTAGAGTTTGATAGGACACCGAACCCCTTTTGAAAATTCTCAAACATTTTTTGACACACAAAAATACATATGATAATATCATCATATGAGAGAAATATCATACGAACAATTTTTCGCAACGCTTTCAGGAAACAAGAGGCTAGAAATCTTGCGGTACCTAAAAGAGAACGGCGCAAAGAATGTGTCTGAAATAGCCGAGAGCACAAAGCAGGAACAGTCAGCCGTGTCGCATAGCCTTAATAAGCTACTCAATTGCCAATGTGTGCATGTTGAGGTTCGTGGTAAAAACCGTATTTACTCGCTCAACAGCGAGACTATCGTGCCGCTTTTGAAGCTTGCCGATTGGCATATTAAGAGCTTTTGTAAAGATCAATGCCAGCATTGTGTTGGCGTACAGGCGTAGTATACCTCTATCCCGGGTGTTAAACCGTAACAAGAAAGGCAAAAATATTATGTGTCCATGCAACTAGTATCATCGTTTTACAGCATCACTCCCATTCGGACGCGAACGGGAGTTTTCTGTTAAGGATTCTACCGATACCGCGTGGTCAATATTTCCTTTAAGGATATGTAGAGCAAAAACTCTAAACGGTATTGAATGAGTTAATTGCAATAGTCATGACCTGTAAGTAGAGCCACGAAAAAAGTTGCAACCCTCGTGGTTGCAACTTCCCCCTTTTCGCCCCAATCGGTCGGCTTCGTCCCGGCGACGCGCCTCACATCAGCGCAATTCGCTGGGACGGGCACCAAGAGCTCGCGCACAGGTGCTTGCTTCGAGTACTGCCAATACGCGTTCGCTTGCGAACCACCTATGTGCTGGTGGTAGTATTGCAGGAAATAACAGATCATAGGGATAAACCCTATAAAACTATAAAAAATAACCTCAAAAACAGTTCCAGAAACAAGGTAATCGAAAAGCTTGATGTCTGACAAGTCAATGGATGCGAAGCTCTTCAACAACCGAAGCGAGTTTCATGGATGGGAGGATGAGCAAAACTTAATCTTGCGACGACCGTTAAATAAGAATATGCATTGATGTAGGGTATTATTGAATGTATGAATCACAATGTGCTCGGTGTTTATGTAAGGTTCTCGTCTGCCCCAAATGCAAGCATAGATGAGCGTAAAAGAGAACAAAAGCATAAAAAAGAATTTGAAGAATACCTATGGGGAGAGAACCGTGACGGCGGACTTTCCAGTCTGTTGGCTCAGCTTAAGTCAGAAGATTATGGCACTGATGTCAAACTGATACTTCTGCAATTTATGGTTGATCCCGTAAAGAGCTGGCCACTGCCAACTAAGGATGTCGAGAACTACAGACCAAAAGAACAGGCCATCGGGGTGTGGATAATGATAGATGAAAATAGCTATTTTAAAAAAAGTACCTTAGATCGCCAAAAATACGTAAAAGAAGAGATTGTTAAGCGGCTACAGGTGGTAGGTTCGCGCTTTGCTGCACGGAAACTTGATGCAGATATTGAACAACTAATTACAGACGTTGACAAACTACTGTAATGAGCATTTTCAATAAAGAGAGCACGTTGTGGCGTTGGTTTGTAAAGCATTCGGAAGAGTTAGGCAAAGCTGGTTCGGAAAGCGATGTGCTGAAAGAATTAACAGATCATAGGGATGAACCCTATAAAAATAGGGATGAACCCTATAAAAATGAACCCTATAAAACAATCAAAGATAAGAGAAAAGTTACGAAAGCAAAATAGATCAGTCTAAGTTCTTTATACTCCACATGCATATATATGAGAAACTGCATTTGGTATGATGTATACAATTATTTAAATATAAACAGATAGCGACAAAGAAACATGGAAAATATCGTAATAATAGGGTTGGTACTTTTAGCAATATTTTTGCTGTCATTAGTTAGCAAGAACGCATCCAATAAGCGAAAAGTATTCAAAGATAATGTGTATACCTATGAAGCCAAGAGTTTACCCATGACAAAAACAGAAGCAGATTTCTTTTTGAAATTAGAAAGAGCTGTAAATGAGAGATACTATGTATTTCCTCAAGTTCACTTATCGGCAATTTTGGATTATAAAGTTAAGGGTCAAGACTGGAATTACGCATTTAGGCATATAAATGGAAAATCAGTAGACTATGTATTGTGCGATAGAATAACTCTCCGTCCCTGCTATGCGATCGAGCTTGACGACTACACTCACGATAAAACTGACAGACGCAAACGTGATGTGGAAGTAGAACGGATATTTAAAGCTGCTAACCTACCTTTAGTACGATTCAGGAATAAAGATATTTCCGAACCCGAGATAATCCAGTCATTAATCGCGGTTAATAAATAAATATTGGTAAAAAATAAAGCCTTTCATGTACTGCATTATGCTATGTCACACAGCGTGTAGGTCCCTGTAGGCGACCGCGTAAATGACCCTGTAGCTGCCATGAGTGTTATAATATGTAGATGCAAAGCACTGACGAAATAAGCAAACAGCGAGCGATAAAACTGTTTGACAGTCCAGACTTATCGTCATTTGAGGTTGGCACGACAAAGGGCTTACGGCAGATTCACCAATATATTTTTGGTGGTCTCTATGACTTTGCAGGAAAAATCCGCACAAAAAATATCAGTAAAGATGGGTTTCGTTTTGCTAATTCATTGTATTTGGAAGATGCCTTGCAGCGCATACAAGAAATGCCAGAAACCAGCTTTGAGGAGATTATTGAAAAATATGCAGAAATGAACATTGCCCATCCGTTCATGGAGGGTAATGGTCGTAGCACGCGAATTTGGCTCGATTTGATTTTAAAAAAACGTTTAGGTAAATGTATTGATTGGGCAGCCATACATAAAAATGATTATTTTGAGGCCATCATACGTAGCCACGTTAAGGTTATGGAACTACGCGAGCTCCTGCGCACTGCATTAACCGACAAGATAGATGATCGGGAAGTATTCATGAAAGGGATTGAACAATCGTATTATTACGAAGAGCCAGACAACTATAAGGGGTAGCAGGGATGGATATGTTTGTCATTAGTCAATGACAATGAGTACGAAAAATAAAGTAACACTCTTGGGCATCAGGGTGATTTCTTATAAAGCCTACAATGAGAGAGGTTTCTTGGGCTTCGGCGAGCTGTAGTCGTAGCGAGCATCACATGAGTGAGAGCTTGTTCATACTAGGAAGTATACACCGATGATCGGGCGACGTCCGTTTTGGTGTGATGTCCACATGTCCCTCATCCAAAACATCCACTATTTTCCGTCGCGTCGTCAACTATATTGACCGGCTATAAGCTCTGGAATGTGAATTTTTGCACACAGGTAGCAGGACTGGTTTGGTATAATTATCAATCGCATAGAGCGTTAACTAAAAGAAAGGCGGGGATATGATGACAAAAATCACGACCAAAAATCAGCTCGCCTCACTCCAAGTGAAGCACAATGAAGCTTCGTCTGAGCTTGCACAGTACAAGCTCCTCGTCGATAGCGTTGAAGATTATGCGATTTTCCTGATGGACACGACGGGTCATATCATGACCTGGAACAAGGGCGCGCAAAAAAACAAAGGCTACAAGCCCGACGAGATCATCGGTCGGCATTTCTCTACCTTTTATACTCAAGAAGATATCGACGACAAGAAGCCAGAGCGTGAGCTTGAAATTGCCGTACGAGTTGGCCGGATCGAAGACGAAGACTGGCGTATCCGCAAAGACGGGAGCCGGTTTTGGGCCAACGTCGTGATTACGGCACTGTTTGATGATGACAAAAATCACGTCGGTTTCGCCAAGGTGACGCGAGATCTGACCCAACGTAAAAATCAGGAAGACAATCTACGCAAGGTCAATACGATGCTGCAACAGCAGCAAAAAGAGCTGACACGACTCAACATTTCAAAGGATGAGTTTATCTCACTCGCCTCTCACCAGCTGCGCACGCCTGCGACGGCTATCAAGCAGCTGCTCGGTTTGCTCATCGAAGGTTTGCAGGGCGACATCGACCCGCTGCATCTTCCGATACTGCAAAAAGCCTACGATAGCAACGAACGCCAAATCGCGATCATCAACAGTCTGCTCAAAGTAGCGCAGATCGATGCCGGCAAAGTGGTGCTGAGGAAAACTCGGACGGATATCAATACATTGCTCAAAGATATCGTCGAGGAGCAACGAGATACGATAGAACGGCGAGAGCAAACGGTGACATCGAAATTGCCGACAGGATCTGTCATGGCGACCGTGGACTCTCAGTACCTGCGCATGGCGCTCGAGAATATCGTGGATAACGCCTCGAAATACACACCCACGGGCGGCAAGATAGAGGTGTCTTCGGTAATCAAAGACGGGAGAGTGATCGTAGCGATTACGGATAACGGGGTAGGTATCGCCCCGGCCGAGATCAAACACCTTTTTGAAAAATTCAACCGGATACCTAATAGGCTGACGCAAAAAATGCCGGGTAGCGGCCTGGGTCTGTACTGGGTTGAGAAAGTGATTGATATGCATGACGGATCCATACGCGTGCAGTCGGTGCCAGAGGAGGGGACGACGTTTTATGTTTCGCTCTCCATCGAGAGTCATGATGCGTAAAATCCTCCTCGTAGAAGACGAGGACATGCTCCGCGATACCGCAGAAATAATCCTCTCGACGCAGCCCTACATCTCCCATATCGCCCATCACGGACAGGACGCGCTCGATAAATGCAGCCGCGAGACGTATGACCTGATATTGCTCGATCTCATGATGCCAGTCATGAACGGGGTGGAATTTCTGGAGCACTTCATGCCGACGGCACCTCCGCACACCAAAGTACTGATACTCAGCAACCTGTCATCAGGCAAAGACTTCGATCGAGCCATGGAGCTGGGGGCGAGTGGGAGTATTTTGAAAACAGAGCTGACTCCCAAAAAAATGATTTCACTTATTCGCTATGAGCTCGAAGCGTCGTCGGTCTAGGTGTGTACGGGTAGACGTTATCGAAAGTACATCAAAAAAGCATTGACCATAGTTGGCGACAGTCGTATATTTGTAGACGGAAGACCAAGTGAAACAGCACAGTTAAGTATATGTAGCCGATCAAGTTAGTAAGTTACTCAGGTACTTTTGTTAGTTAGTAGGTTACATCTGTGGGTGCAAGTCTTCTCTGATAAAGAGGCGCGAAAGCGCCTCTTTTCGTGTCCTCGGCCACCATTCGCAAGATGATCTCACTCAGGCATCAATCGACAATTCATGGCCGTTCAGACTACGTTATTTAGATAATTTCTCAGAGTAATTTATACTATAGAGTATGACTGAACCTATCTCCGAGCGTCGCCTGGCTGAAAATGAAGTGGTGTTCCGTCAGTATAATGAACGCGTTTTGGATGGTTTCAACAAACTCAGAGAAATGGCCGAAGAAGACGGGCTTGACTACGTGCTCGATGACGACACACCGCTACAGTTTTATTGTGAGTGTTCTGATGAAAATTGTCGCAACAGAGTGACTCTCAAACCTAGCCGATATGATGAAATCCATCAATACCGTAACCGTTTCGTTGTTATCACCGGTCATGAGGTGGAAAAAATAGAGAAAATCATCAAAAAAGAGGCTGAATTTTGCATCGTGGAGAAGTTTACACTTCCGCCGGAATCGGTACGCGGCCTCCAGGCGACCAATGCCAACAACGTGTGAGGGAGCGCGGTCGTGTAGAAACGTTCAGCGCTACTCCCATCAATCTATATCGAATATTTGATATTTATGTACATATAAAATCTTTGTCTGCCCCAGTTGTTTGACCATGGTTTCATCTGTCGGATAGGTATGGCCATGTAGGAGATATTTCGGCTTTGTTTTGAGTACATACTCGCGGAGGGCATCAAAACCTTGATGGGCTATTTCCTCCTCGTCATTCACACCCCGAGGCGGGCAGTGAGCTAAGAATATGTCTACATACGGAAAATCTGTGAGCATTTCTCGCGCCTCTTCCTGGGTACACATGATGGCGTCAGGGTTCTGTTTATAGCGCACACACCCCTGAAGCCCACCAAATGACAAGCCGTTGTAAGAATATGCCTTTACATTCATATTTATGATGCCCAGTTCATTCATATAATTCCCGCTACAGTGATTACCGTACACGCCTATTTTTGGGATGCGACGAATGTCCATCAAAGACAATAAATCATGCCGCTCCAAATCTCCTAACGTAAATATCATATCAACACCTTCAGCTTCGGCGATTTCCTTGATATTGATGTTCGGGTTTCGATCGGCGATCGCGAGTATTTTCATGCTCTTATCATACTTCTTTTGCAACTATTTAGAATCTTAGGAAACCAAGATTTGAGCGTGTGTCACAGTATGGAAAAAGTTGCGGAAGCCATTTTTCCTCATGATGCTTGCGGACTATTCAGTCAGTCTCGCTACTCACCTTTGCTATAATTCATCTCACAAATGCAGAACTTTCTCTATCTATTGATCTTGCTCCTCGGCATCGCGTCGTATGTGTCCGGGTTAAGCCAGATGTTGAGGGGCAAATATGCGCCGAGCGTGTTTAGTCGGCTGGTGTGGTTGTTGCTCGCATGCATCAGTTTCGCGGGGGTGATAGGCAGCGGCGGCAGTGGGGCGTCGATCTTGCTGGCCGGTATCTTGCTCGCTGGCAACGCCACAATCTGTCTCGTGAGTTTCTGGAAAGGTTCGAGAGATTTTGGCAAGCTGGAAATTTTCTGTTTGGTTTTGCTCGGAGTGAGCGCGCTTGTGTGGTGGCTCTTCAATGCGCCGCTGGTCAGCCTATGCATCAGTTTGCTCGCCCATCTCGTAGGCGCATTGCCGACATATAAAAGAGTGTGGGCTTAACCGGAGAGTGAAAGCGTTTTGTTTTGGTTCTTTTTCTTTGCGGCGAGTGTGTTGAGTATATTCGCGAGTAACGGGAGCTCGCTGGCGGCCATAGTGCTCCCGGTTTACTTCACGTTGTTTGACGGAAGCTTGTTTGTGCTTACGCTGAGGAAGACTAGTCGCAGTGCGAAAGAGCGCCTGTCAAGGTAATTGCATATGTGCGCAGTTCTAGGTCGTCTTTTTGGATTGTCTTTCGAGTATGAATTTCTGAGAAGGGCTCAACTCTTTGTCCGTGCGGTGCATGCAGCCGGGCCAGCAGCAGGGGCGGCGCATACCTTCGGCAAGTTCGGTATGGGTTCGCTCGACCCGGCGCTCTCTGGTCTCAATCAGTTTGGCACCTTCTACCCAGCAAATCCACTCGTTGCGTGCCAGCGATGAAATGTCGTGCCAAGCTGCGAGTGCCGCTTGGTCAGCTAGTAACGCCGTGCGCAGATCTACGGGGAGGGCGTGGACGATGCCACCAGGGAGTGCAAGTTTACTCATATATCTCCAGTATACTATCGTTGATCCTAAGAACCCTCAAAAAACGACCACAGATCAGCGCAATGTCCAGCTCATCAAGCTCGGCCAGGAAGTCCATGGCCCAGAAGATGAAATGATACTATCTAAAGACCAAGTACTATTTATCGAGAATCTCAAACCCGACGGCAAAGTCGCAAAAACGATCGCTGAACACGGTAAACAGTAGTAGAAAAAGACAATAATTTAAATTGCACAAAATTACCCCTGTTAAAGGATGATCCTTTAATTTCCCTTTAATTTCCCTTCTTCTTGTTTGTGAAAACGACGGTCGATTCAAAAGTAATACGTCTTTATATTAATTACGAGGCTATGTGCGGGTGCTTATGACCCGATACAGGTATCGAGTGGGTTGAGAGTGCCGTTGACGAGCGACTTCCCGCCGTGCAGGCGGACATTTGGAGCCGGGCGAGCGAAGTCGTAGCTCACGGTCATGTCGGTGATGGTGGCACTGGAGCCGACCGAGTCAGGGAACGAGGCGACATAGGTATCATCGAGCGCGACTGACAGCCATATATAGCGCCCGCCGCCAAACGCGCCGGTACAGGGGCCACTCGTGCCTGGACTACTCACGTTACTCAGGCTGCCAAATACGCCGTCCGCACCAGCTAGACGGTAGTTGATCTGCTTGGTGCCGCCCGGCAGTGTCCCATTGTATGAAATACTGCTCACTTTGCTATCACCGCCAAGGTCGAGGAGCTTGCTGTACTGGCCTTTGCGAGCGATCATGTTTAACGGCGCATATTGAGTGGTTGTGCGATTCGTGATCGAATACTGTCCAGGTAAATATATAAACCCGTTGTATAGCGCCACATCCATATACTCGTATTCACTAAAGGCGCTGGTATGCTGCCACGGACCCAGCGTGCCGTTGGGGTTAATAGCGGCGTACTGGGCATCGGGCCTTGGAGTGTTTGTCGTGGTGCTGTTTACACCGCCAATCACATACATATAGCCGCCGTAGGCGATGGCGGCGTGATTGGCGCGACCGAGGTGATAGCTGGTGGTATATTGCCAGGTACCCAGGCTGCCGTTGCCGTTGATGGCGGCATACTGAACATCGTTTTTGCCGGTAGTGTCTTCGCCACCTATGAGGTATAAGTAGCCATTGTAGGCAACACACTGACTATTGGAGCGCGCGCCAGTGAAGCTATTGGCGTTTTGCCATGCGCCGATCGTGCCGTTGGTGTTTTGGGCGGCGTATTGGACGGAATTGTGGTCGGTGGAGCCGTCCCATCCGCCAAGGCTGTAGATATAGCCGTTCCAGGTTGCCATACAGACACCCTGACCGCCATTGCTGACATTGCCTCCGGCCGAAGCCCAGGTACCCAGCGTGCCATCGCTGTTAATCGTTGCGTACTGGATATCTTTGTAATATGCACCACTTCCATATGTTATGCCGCCCAAGATATACATATAGCCATTCATGGCTGCCGAGGCAAAAATGTTTCGGCCGTTGGTAAAGCTGCTCGTAGTCGACCAGACGCCGACGGTTCCGTCGGTGTTGAGGGGTGCATACTCGACGGAATTAAGGTTGTTGTTGCTAGCACCAATGCCGCCCATCGTATAGAGATACCCGTTATAGGCAACGGTTTGCGCCTTGTTATGCACTGTTCCCAGATGGTCTACCGTATCTTCGACCCAGCCGGTAATCGCTCCACTGCCGCCATTGTTTACGCTGGCGAGCTGTACGTTGTTGTAGTAAGTGGTGCCGTTATATCCGCCGGTCACGTACAAATTGCCGGTGGTGGCGACCATACCGATACCGTAGCGTGCTGTGGCGAGGGTGCTGTTGCTGAGACTGGTCCACGTGCCGGCAGTGCCGTCGCTATTGATGATGGCATACTGAGTGTCGTCGTAATAGGAGGTGTTGGTGCGTCCGCCAGTGAGATAGAGGTAGCCATTGACGGCGGTGAGGCCGAAATCGCCCCGAGCCGTCGTGAAGGAAGCGGTGCTACTAAAAGCTCCTGATAAGTCGCCGCTGGTATTGAATCCGGTGTAGTGGACATCGGCGCGCGACGTCGTGCACGTCAGATCACCAGCCGTGCAGCCACCAGCTACGTATAGTTTACCGCCGTAGACGGTTGCTTGCGTGTAGGCCATGCTGGCTGGCAGGTTGCTTGTGGCGGTACTCCATGCACCAGAGAGCCGACCATCGCTCGTCGAACCGCCGGGATCGATCGCATGATAGTAGACAGTGTTGCTGAATGTGCTGCCATTGAGTCCGCCCATGACGTAGAGGTAGTTGTTGTAGACGACTGCTGAGATGCCATATCTGGCTGTGGGGAGGTTGGTGTTGTTGGTATTGATCCAGGTGCCCAGTGTGCCGTTGGTATTGTTGATAGGTGATCGATAGATAGTCGCGACGTTGTTGGCAGCTGTCGTACACGAACTATAGGCACTCGAGCAGCCGCCGATGGCATACATATAGCCGTTGTAGGCAACGGCCGCAAAATAAGTGCGGTTGGTGGTGAAAGCGGTAGTGGAGCTGAAGGTGCCAATGGTGCCGTTGCTGGCGATTGCCGCCTTGTACACGGTATTTACCGGCGTGCCGCCATTGTCACCACCCATCACGTAGAGATAGTTGCCATAAGCGATCGTTTGTGCGCCGCGCCGGGTGGTCGTAAAGGTGTTGCCACTCGTGGTGTAGGCAGTTGTGGTTCCGGCCGGGTTGATGGTCGCATATTGTACCGAACGTGTGCCTACGCCGGATTCGATACCTCCTACGGCGTACAGGCGTCCTTTGTAGGTGGCAAAACCACCAGAGTATCGTTCTAAGCTCATTGTCGTGCTGGCGCGCCACGCTCCGAGCGACCCATCGGCATTGATTTGGGCGTACTGGGTGTCGCCGAAGGCATCGCCGGTGCTATGATCCGTCGCGGTACCGCCAGCGATGTAAGCATAGCCACCATAGACGCCGCCGAAAGCTCCGGTTCGGGCGGTGGTGAAACTCGTGGTAGTACTCCAGCTGCCGAGGCTACCATCGCTGTTGATGGGCGCTGACTGTACGTCATTGTAGTAGGTGCTGCTGCCGTTGTAGCCGCCCATGACGTACATACGGTTGTTGTAGGCAAACGTATTTGCGCCGTAGCGTGCGGTGGTGAAACTCGTAGTAGTACTCCAGCTGCCGAGGCTGCCATCTGCTTTGATTGCGGCATAGGCCACGGTGTTTGTTGCCGAACCGTCACCGCCCCCCAACAGATACAGGTAGCCGTTGTACGCGACCGCTGAGGCCGATGTCGTCACCGACGACAACGAAGAGGTTGTCGCCCACGTGCCGATTGATCCGTTGCTATTGATAGGGGCGTATTCGACCGAATTGACCTTTGTTCCGCTGGTGGTGGTGCCGCCGATTGCGTACAGGTAGCCGTTGTAGGCGACAGATCCGTGTAATGTTCGAGGTATTGTCATGTCACCGCCCGCCGTCCAGGTACCAACGGTGCCGTCGCTGTTGATGGCTGCATATTGTGAATCGTCTTCTTGGGTGCTGCCGTTATTGCCACCTGTCGCGTACAGGTAGCCGTTGTAAGCAACCGCCCCCACGCCTGCAACGCCGCCTACCGAGTAGCTAGTAGTTGTCCCCCACGTGCCGAGACTGCCGCCGGTCAGTTTATCGCGACTGATTTGATCGGTGTCGTACGAGATGTTGTCGCCGTTGCCCGCACCAAAATCCGTACTGCTCGTGACGACGACACTTGGGTCAACTGATAAGGGGTAGGCGAGCGCTTGCATGTTTTGGGCAACAATAGAGAGCATCCCGTCGCGCAAGGTGAAACGAGTATGGGACTTGGTTGTGTTGCCACCAGCCTCGACGATAACAGGGGCGGGAATAACAAACAACAAATGATCTTTGGCGGCTGTTTGGCGGGCGCTCATGATCTTTTCTTTGTCTTGGCCATCGCCAAAGCTGATGTTGCCGTACAGTGCTGGGCTGGCAGAGAAAATACCGAGCGAGCCGTCGTCTTGAATAGTCGCCTTGAGATCGCTCGGAAGGTTGAGCGTATAGTTAAATTCAACTTCATCACCGATTGGCTTATTCAGAATTATATCTTCTTTCATGCCATTCGTTTTGGCAGTGTATATAAGCTGGACGTCTTTTTGTGCTGAGTACACGATATAATCATCGGTTTTGCGGGCTTGTCCGACGTAGAATTCGGGCGCTAGATTAAATGACAGGTCAGTATTGGTGTCGTAGTAGGTTAAGCCTTTGCGGCCATCGCTCGGTATGTCCACGGAGTAGAGACTATTGTCTTTTTTGCTGCCCCCACCGATCTGCGCTTTTAGATCTTCGACCGTGGGCATGCTGGCTTGCTGGCTGGTTGATGAGCTAAGAGGCATGCCGTCTTTGTTGAATTGCCAACTGTCCTTTTCGGCGTTGTAGGCGATTTTACTGGCGAGCGCTTTGTTGGGCGTCCCGACGATGCTGCGGACGGTGTCGGAAACATAGTAGCCTTGGTTTTTGATTAGAAACTCGAGCGTCGGAACGCAGGCAGAAAACAAGACTAGTCCGGCAAGAGCCAGCCAGCGCAAGCGTGGCAGCCAGGTGTGGCGTCGTTTGAGCTTGAACTCTACAATACGAAATCGTCGCCATAGCTTTTTTGCAAATCGCTTTACGGTTGTGTGCGTGAGGGAAAATGTATCTCGGAGTGTCTTCATATTAGTACTTACTCAGGTAGCTTACATTGATATTGCCAATACGCACGTCGCCACTAGTCGGTGACTGCATACGGATACGGAGTGTCATGTAATCACCCGCCGTATACGTACCGGCGCTTAGTGTACACGCAGAGTTATTGGTAGTCCAAGTACCGGTACTGCCAGGGGTCACGCTTACAAAATTACAGCGTACCGTGCCACCACTGTCGCGCGCTTCGAGGGCGATTGTACCGTTGGTAGTATTGCTGGTGTAAGTAGTAATTTCAAGTGGGTTCGAGTTTGCCCAGCCATCAAAGTCGCTTGGGAGTGGTATTTGCACAACCACATCGTAGCTTTGGTTGCTGCCTTGGCTGGTTGTCCATTTGTAGTAGTTCATGCGGTTTGTGAGATCAAGGCTACTGGTCATGGTACCAGTGTTGTTGCTGCCAGTGCCGGCATCTAGCACAGAGCCGGTGTATTCGGCGTTGAGGGAGATTTTCTTGGTGTTGCGCGCCGTACCGTATTTGGTGATTGCGCCTGTTGAGGTCGAGATGATCGTCTTGTTGGCGCTGGCTGGATCACCAATTGTGATCGTTTGGTTGGTGCTATCGGCAACGAACATCGCCGTGCCATTGGCGCGTTGCAACTGGAACGAAGTCGTCGAATCGTTGCCCGAGGTTGGTTTGAAGACGGCGGTACCGATGACTGTTGTCGCGATGTTGCTCGCTATTTTACCTATAGTAATGCTTGTGGCGCTCGTACTACCAACAGTAAGCGCTGCCGAAGTTGTTGTGTCGAGCGCACCGGCGACCAGTACGGTGCTCGTGCTGGTGTTGACCGAGAGCGCGCTCGTGCCAGCGGCGTTTTGGACAGTGAAGGCGTCGGCGGTGTTGGTTGTGGTTTGGACTTTTGCGCCATTGGCTGACTTGTTGATAAGTTTGCCTGTATTGTCGAGCTGGTTTGCATACACAGTACCCGTGCCGAGGTCATTGACGGTGCCGTTGGTGCTGAGGGTGTTGCCTGACAAGTAGTTCGCATCAGCAGTAGAAGCGGTGATAGTGACGCCATAACAGCTGCTCGTGCAGCTGCTATCGGTGATAGTGTTGCCAGATATTGTGTTGCGATCGGAGTTACCAGCGATACGAATTGCGTTATTGTTGAGTGTCGTGCCGCTGTCGTGGATCTTGTTGTTGCTGACGGTGTTCTCGAACACGTTTTCGACCGAAACTGACACGCCATCACCGCGGAATGAGTTGCCCGTGACATTGTTGTAGCCATTTGCACCAGAGTCGTGATAAATTGAGACGCTGTAGTTGACGGAGGCGTCGAAGTTATTGCCGCTCACTACGGTGTTAGTCGCGCCGTACAACATGATGCCGTAGCTATTAGCACGGAACACGTTTTGCGTGAGTGAGTTGTTGGTGGTTCCGGAACCGTCCGCACGAATAGCGTAAGAGTTTGTCGTGAAGACGTTGTCTGTCGCGTTGTTGTTTCGTGACGAGCTCTCATAATAAATACCAAGTGTTGCGCCGCCAGCGTCCATGCCCCTAATGGTCGAGCCGCTGATGACGTTGTTGTCCGACGAATTGTAGAAGAGGCCCTGGCTGCGGAAATTGCTGAGCTGGATATTACGGATCGTTGAACCGGTGCGGCCAGCTGCGTAATCGCCCATGTTATTGAAGTAGATGCCGTTTTGGGTGCCGGTAGTATTGAGTGTGTCTTGGCCGTCAAGCTTGAGGTCCTGGATAGTGATGCCCGTACCGGTGCTGGTGTTGCTGTTTACGATCAGGTTAATGCTTGCGTCGAGGTCTGCAAGTTGCACCAGAGTACCCTGACCGATACCTGCGAGAGTGGTGTTGTCAGGGATTGCAATCGGTGCATCAGCAGTATATGTACCAGCTAGCAGGATAACTTTTTTGCCGCTTGCAGCGGTGAGGGCACTGTTGATCTGCACTTGGTCGCCATCGTTAGCCGATCCACCATTGCCGTCCGCGACATAGTCTGCCGCATCTTTGTCTGATTGTGAGCTATTGCTAGCAGCGACAATAAGGGCTTCGGTGCGGTCAGCCTGCCACTTGCCATTGGCGTAGGTAAGTAGCTGCTTGGTTGTCGTATCAAAGTACACCATACCCTCGGTAGGGCTGGCTGGGCGGCTGGTGGTGTTGCCACCGGCAAGGGTGAGGCTCTTGCCGGCCGCTACGGTGACATCTTGGTTGAGGTTGATGCTGGTGGCGTTGGACGAGCCGATTTCCAGCGAACTAGCACCGGCGGTGTCTATTTCGGCCACCTCAAGCTCGCCGTCGATACTCGTGGTGACGCCAACCTGGCCAATAGTGATAGCGGTCGCACTCGACGCACCAATCGAGAGGGTTTGGGCGCTACCGGTATCCAAGGCGGGAGCGGAAATGCTTGCACCCGCGCGAATGATGCCGTCAAGCCATAAATCTCCCGTTTGTAGCGTCATGGTATTTTGCAAAAAATCCGCAGCTGATTTGCCACCAAGCCGGGCCGCATTCATGGCAAACGGGGTAGAAGTGAGTCGTTTCATCGGGAGCATCTCGCCGTCGGCCGTACATGGCGAAGAGCCAAAGGTAGTACAAGCCGTGGCTGATCCCGCGACGTTCATCGAAAGCCATAGGGTGTCTTGGTTCCAGTCAACACTAGAGCCAAATGGGCTTACTGTGCCCAGCTCCACCGAGAAGTAGCCATTTTTCACTTGGACACCACTGGTGCCGCCGTTGTTGACATAATTTTCCGTCCACTCGAGCGTACCACCAGAGTTTCCGGCAACCGTGCCGGTACCATCTTGGTAGATTTTGAATTGCATATTGTAATACCCGTCGGGTACAACCCCGCCGGTCGCGCTCAGGAGTCGCCCCTGGAAGCTGAGAGTCTGATTGACGCCTGGAGCCGCGTGAGAGACGGCACCAAAGAATAGTGTTGCGGTTATTGCAACACATATGGCAATCAGCCCTGCTGCTGGCAGTGCATAACGCCTATTAAAAATAGTGGATAGGTGAGACCACACGTTCATTTTGAGTTTTTATTTATATTTTTTACTCTGTTATCGAGCTAAAAATATTTGTTTCACTTACGACGTGTGGTGGCCCATCAAAGCTTGCATTTATACTACTAAAATCCCCATAAAACCACAAGTAGCATAGAGTAGTCTTGGTACGAGTTGTGAAGTGCTCATATTTCGTTTATAATTCAGTCAAGCATAAGCCAATACACATAGGAGAACATATGGGGCGATCAGCTAGGCGCGCACAGTTCGGAGCGTCGCTCAAAATACAGCTACATGTTGCGACCGCGCCATTAAACCTCGACGCCGTAGCAGCAAACGGACAAGTGGCCTTGACATGGTCGGCTCCGAGCGACACTGGTGGAAGTTCAATCACAGACTATCAAGTAGGTGTGAGCCCGGCGACAGGCGTCACGGGAGGCGTGACGAGGCTGGTTGGCTCGGCGACGACTGGCTATACCTTTACTGGCCTCACAAATGGCACAGGGTATACGTTTACGCTTCGTGCCGTTACAGCCGCCGGATTAGGGGCTTCTGCCTCGACTGCAGCGATAGTGCCAAATACCGGCGGTTCGTTGTCAACGCCCAACTTTACGTCTATTGATGTCACTAATTTTCAGGCAGTACATTCATTTGCGACTGTGAGTGGCGCAACATTGTATCGAATAGAAATCCAGAAGGTAGGATAACAATATGGCAGTATGGGGTGATATTTTCGTCAAACAAGCAACCGCAACGCCCGATTGGACGACAGCGGCGACGGTCAATTTCTCTGGCTCTGCAGCAGAGGGTAACAAAGTATTGCTCTTTGTCACCGCGTCAGCCAACGCAACAGCAACGACCTCCGACCTCACAAACAGCGGGTGGGTGCTGGATCAAACATTTACTTCCTCACAGCCGACATATGTGTTCTCTCGATCGGCACCGGTGGGCGGGCTAAGCGGAGTGACGGTGAACTTTTCGATTTCAAATAAGCCTGTTCTGCGCCTGGTAGAATTTACCGGTGTTTCGCTCAAACATGTTACAGCAACCAGCGCTGGGAGCGCCGCTACTGGTACAGTCACGACCACGGTCAACGATGCGGTCGTGATAGGCGTGGTGCAGGCAGTGATCAACGGCGGGGAGCCGACGTATGATACGTGGACGAATTCGTTTACGAGCCTCGGGACGCTTCGCTCGTTTGCTTCGACACCATATGCTTTGCCAAACCGTGTGACGGTGGGTATGTCATACAGCGTGACCACGACAGCAGGTTCATATAGTTCTGCTGCGACGATGGCTGGCACGGGCAGCCCTGCGGTTGTGAGCCCAGGGGGCTTCGCGATCTCTTATCAGATTGGGGCGGTAGTGCCCGTGCTTGGTGCTGGTGCAGATGTGGCGATTGGACTGACAGATACCTTTGCGCGGACTGCGACAGAAAGCAATGGCGGCGCACCTATCACCGCGCGAAGCTGGCGCATTCAATCGGGTCCCTTTGGGGTTAATTCTACGCTGAGCACGACTGATACTATCTCGTGGACGCCGAACGTGGCAGGCACTTATGTGCTGCGATATAGTGCGAGCAACTCTGCGGGTAGTTCATTTGACGATGTGCAAGTCATGGTGGTCGCACCAATCGTGCTCACTGGCTCGTCGTCGCCAATCACGAGCGCAACATTGCAAACCGGCCTGTGGCGTTCGCGTATACGAGCCGAAGGCCCCGGGGGTGTCAGCGCCTTTTCAGCATGGTCGACGCCTTTCTCGGTTACAGACGGTACGCTCGCGTTTCAGCATATTCCATGGGAGGGCGGCCCTAACTATTGGAGCCAGTTCTCTAAAGCGAATGCGGTTGGTTGGACAGATCCAAACTTCTTTCCTATAAGCGTCTTTCTGAGTAGTGCGGCGCCAAACCATGTCGCTTCATTTAAGGACGCGAACATTAACCTTTACATGGGTGTCGAGCATAGTCCGGGAGTTTTTCCTCTGACTAACATCACGAGCCAGGGTCTGTATGCCATGCCTAGTGTCCAGGAATGGACTCCCGCAGAAGTAGGCAATAACAACATGGCTGTGGCGTGGTTTATCACAGATGAGCTCGAGATGGGTATGAACTCTCAATACCAAAATCCGACAGAGGCACAACTTTTGCAAGAACAAACCGCCTGGGTCAATCAAGCCCGTGGCTACAACGACGGCCGTTTTGTGCACGCCAACTTTGGCAACGGCATCTTACGTACATTCTGGGCACCAAATACTATGGACGATCATGTAGCCTTGATGGATTCCTCGAGTGCTGATAAATACACATACACGAGTCCTGATGTTGCCGATATTATCGACGGCGTGCATGACGCTCCAGACTGGCCAAATGGTACTCCAGTTCCGCGAGCGTACTCATATGGCTGGCAGGCCGATCAGATGAAGCGTTTCCAACCTGTCAACGACCCACGACCTATCTGGACATTTATCGAAACGGCTCAACCATACCTCAATGAGGCGGGCGCGCGCGCTATTTTGCCAGACGAAATGGAAGGCGCAGTATGGTCTGCGCTTATACACGAGGCACGCGGAGTTGCATACTTCCAGCACAATAACGATGGTCGTGCGAACTACTCAATCGTGGATATCCCGGTCGTGCACGACAAAGTGAAATCAGTAAATGCAAAAGTTCTCTCACTTGCCGCCGTACTCAATACGCAGTCGTACTACAATACGACAGTAGTGGTAAATGGTTTTACTTATTATCGCTTCACATTCAATAACGGAACGGACACCATGCTTAAGACATACAACGGCCATGCGTATATCTTCGCAGGACTTGGCATGGGCCATACCACCGGTACCAAGACGTTCACTGTCCCGGCTGGTATCAATGGTATGAGTGTCGAAGTCGTGGGTGAATCGCGCACGCTTACGGTCACGGGTGGTCAGTTTAGTGATTCATTCCCTGCCGAATATACGCACCATGTCTACAAAATTGTGCTATAAAAGCATTGTTATAGTCCTGTAGACGGGTGCATCTCGGGTTTAGCGATTGAGAAAGAGTACAATGTGCGCTATGATTAAATCAATACACAAGATTAGCGAGGAGAGTGACGAATGGGGAGATTAACAGGGAGGCTTCAACGAGCCGTAAGGCCCGGCCAATCATCTGGAGGCGGAGGGTTATCATTTTCGCGAATACCATGGGAAGGTGGACCGCAATATTGGAGCCAGTTTTCGAAGGCCTCCGCGACAGGCTGGACGGATCCCGGTTTTTTTCCGATCAGCGTGTTTTTCGGCAAAGCCGAGCCAGCTCATGTGACATCACTCAAAGACGCAGGGATCAATCTGTTCATGGGCGTTGAGCACAGCCCTGAAATATTTCCACTCACCAATGTTACCAGCCAGGGTGTTTACGCCATGCCGGGTGTCCAGGAATGGACACCCGCAGAAGTAGGCAATAACAACATGGCGGTTTCCTGGTTTGTGTCGGACGAGGTAGAGATGGGGATGGGCTCGCCGGGCGACCTGGATGGCGATGGAGATCCAGATGATGAGGACGATTGTCTCATCCAGCAGCAACAGCTTGCGGGGCTCGCTCGTTCGTATAACGACGGACGCTTCCTTCATGCTAATTTTGGTAATGGTATCCTACGGACCTTTTGGGCGCCAAATACTATGGATGACCATGATGCGCTGATGGATTCGTCCAGTGCCGACAAATACACGTATACTAGCCCAGATGTCGCCAATATCATCGACGGAGTCCATGACGCACCGGACTGGCCGAATGGCGTGCCTGTGCAGCGAGCCTACTCGTATGGCTGGCAGGCCGATCAGATGAAGCGTTTCCAGAATCCCGCCACACCAAAGCCGATTTGGACATTTGTCGAAACGGCTCGGCCGTATCTGAACGAAGCGGGTGCGTCCACGATTACCCCCAACCAGATCAGTGGTGCCGTATGGTCGGCACTGATTCATGAAGCTCGTGGGATTGCCTATTTCCAGCATAACAATGACAACGCATACGGTGGTAATTATTCGATCGTAGATATTCCGGCTGTGCATGCTGCTGTCAAAGCAATCAACGCCAAGGTGCAGTCGCTCGCGCATGTGCTCAATACGCAGTCTTACTACAACACGTCCATCACGGTGAACGGTTATACGTATCGTCGTTACTTATTCAATAACGGTACCGATACGATGCTCAAATCGTACAACGGCTTCGCATATATCTTTGCTGCGCTCGGTATGCGCCCCAACAACGCCGCCGCTACCTCTGGAACAGTAGATACTACCGGCAGCAAGACCTTTACCGTGCCGGCTGGTATCACTGGCACGGCCGTCGAAGTTGTGGGCGAATCGCGAAGTCTCACTGTGACCGGTGGTCAGTTCACGGATACGTTTGCCGCCGAGTACTCACATCATGTCTATAAAATTGCCTTGTAACGATTTACATGCGACCGAAGAGGCGCTCGTGCTATAATGTCTGTATAACCAGGAAAAATAAACAGTGAGAACTTCTCGGATTATCATCGGTATGCTCGGCATTGTCGTTGCGGCGACAGCTATAGTATTGCCAGTAGCGGCTACCGAAACCTATGGTGGCGGAAGCGTACAAAGTTATGCCGCCGAGACTCCACTCGATATTGGAACGATTGTCCAGCTAACGAGCAAAGATGCAAAAAAGGTAAAAGTGGCACAGCAAGCACAAATGGAAAATATGTTTGGCGTGACAGTCGATCGTAATCAGCTGCCGCTTGCTATTTCGAACGAAGGGTTTGAAAATGAAGCCTTCATTGCTGTTTCTGGCACGTACAATGTTCTTGTTAGTACTCAAGCCGGAGAAATAAAGTCGGGTGACTACCTAACGCTTTCGTCTATTAACGGTGTCGCCATGAAGGCAGGCTATGAAGAAAAAACCGTGTTTGGCCGCGCTAACGCTGGGTTTAATGGTAAAGGTGTCGTGTTGGGCCAAGCAACCCTGAAAGACAGCACTGGCAAGGACAACAAAACTGTCACGCTCGGTTCAATCCCGATCACAATCAATATTCAGAACAATCCAAACGACGAAAGCACCAAAGCAAATGTCCCTGAAGTTCTTGAAAGAATAGGCCAGGAAATTGCTCAAAAAGAGGTAAGTCCGATTCGGATATATCTTAGCATGGGAATCACTATTGTTAGCTTGATTGCTGCAATCGCGGTAGTGTACGCTGGAGTGCGCAACGGCATAATATCGATTGGCCGTAATCCTATGTCGAAAAAATCGATCTTTCGTGCTCTTTTAGAAGTATTTTTGACAGGCATACTGATTTTGGTTATTGGCCTATTTGCGGTATATTTACTACTGAAGCTATAAATAAAAATAAAGTGGGTGTAAAGGGATGGGGTTATTTCATAAACAATCAAAACCTGCAGATGACTTGGTCGATATCGACCAAGAGCAGCAGTTTTTGGATGAAAATTTCCGCGAAGAACTCCGCAACCATGGTCGTTGGTATTTTGAAAAAGTTATCAACGAAAACGGCGTACTGTTCAAAAAAGACCTCGATAGCACCATTGAGCATATCGATCTCGAAATAGCGACACACATTACCCAAAAGCTTGATGACGCGCTACTCGCGCTTAGCACGGAACTGAAAAACCATGTTTCAAAGCAAATCGAAGAGCAATTTTCGGGGTATGTAAAAACAATGACCGATGCGCAGGCTACCGCGCTCGCAACTATGACGAAGAGTGCTCAAGATCTTGAGGCTCGCCACAAGCAGCTTGGCGAAACACTGAGCAAAAACGTTACCGCTCAAGAAGGTCTGCTTCACGCTGCGTTTGAAGAAAATAAAGCCCAAATTGTAGCCATGAAAGACGCCCAAAATACGGCTTTGCAGTGGCTCAACTACACCGCTCAGGAACTACAGACACAACAAAAGCAAATTACAGAATCGCTGCAAAAGAATGTGGCCGAACAAGAGAAAACCTTGGTCGATGTATTTGCAAATAACATGGATCAGATCGTTGAACATTATCTTTTGGGCGCTCTTGGTGACCAGTATGACCTAAAGGCACAAGTACCGGCGATTATTAAGCAGCTTGAGGCAAATAAGCAGGCAATTGTGGATGATATGAAATTATGAACGAGCCCGCTGTAGTATCGTATGCTAATTTTATTTTGCCGCCGAGCGTCATAAGCCGGGTTGATGTGTCACGTCTTGTCGCAGAACTTGAGCGTGTTGACGCCGAGCTAACTGCCATACGGGTGCGAGCTGGGGCTGGGGTTGAAGGGCAAGAAAATCCGACTCTTTCCTCGCAGTTATCTGAGTTTTTGGCGCAAAATAAACTGACCCTAAAAACCAGTAAAGAGCGATCTGAGTTGGTGGAGCAAATGCACTTATTGAAAGACAAAGTCCCGACGGTGCATATGACTTTTGCAACGAGCACTGATGCCGAGAGCTTAGGCCTATTGGCGTCGTGGCTTCGGAGCAGTATTCATCCTCAGACAGTCATTTCGGTGGGCTTGCAGCCGGCACTTGTTGCGGGAGTGTATTTGCGTACGCCAAACCACGTGCACGATTTATCACTTCGCGCGGCCATTAAATCTGCGCGCGCGGCGCTGCGTAAAGAAATGGAGCAAGTACGTGGCAACGTCTAAGCTATTTGACCAGCTGGTCCAAGCGGGTAACCCGGTTGGTGAAATCATCGGTATCGATTCGTTCATGGTGGCCGTAAAGGGTCTGCAGCCAACCAATGTTCATGCTACCGTACGATTTGACGACGATACGCGTGGCTATGTGCACGAAGTGTTTGAAGATCATGTCATTGTGATGAAGATGGACCCGTCGCCACTGCACATTGGCGCTGTATGTGTGATCGAAAAACGCGATATTATGACTCCGGTGGGCAAGAATTTTGTCGGTCGCGTTATCAACGTGTTTGGCGAACCAATCGACGGTAAAGGCCCCATAACAGCCGATCAAGAGTGGGATGTATTTCATAAAGCGCCTGCCCTTTATGAGCGTGAACTGCTCAATACCCCTGTTGAAACTGGTGTGACGATTCTTGACCTTGAATATTCACTTGCTCGCGGACAGCGTATGGCGATGCTGGGAGATAGCAAAGTAGGCAAGACGGCTTTAGCGGCGCAGGTGGCGATCAATCAAAAAAACACCGATATTACCGTGGTGTATGTACTCATTGCTAAACGTCAGCGTGACGTAGCCGAGCTTGTCAATACGCTCGAAAAAAACGATGCCCTAAAAAAAGCGATCGTTATTGTTACCAACTCATTCGAATCCTTGATTTTGACATACCTCGTACCCTACGTCGGTGCCGCACACGGTGAGTATTTTTGGCAAAAGTGTAACATGGATACACTCATGATTTACGACGATCTCACCGCCCACGCTCAGGCCTACCGTGAAATCTCGCTGATTGCCGGGGTTAGTCCAGGCCGTGATTCATATCCGGGCGACATGTTTTATACGCACTCTAGCCTTTTGGAGCGTGGCGGCAAAACCGAAGTAAATCACGCAAGCCAAACGCTCATACCGATTATTTATGCGCCGGGAGGCGACATTACGGCCTATCTGCCAACAAACGTTATGTCTATTACCGATGGTCAGTGGATCCTCGATGGTCAGATATTTAAAGACACGATGCGCCCGGCGGTGAGTACCGCCCTTTCGGTAACCCGTGTCGGTGGAGTGGGTCAGAATAAGCGCCAAAAAGGTTTAGCCGACAAACTCAACTTGACGCTGGCTGGCTACCGAACCGCCGAAGAGTACGCACACTTTGGTACAGAACTAAGTGCCCAGGCGCAGTCTGACTACGATAAAGGTAAGGTTCTGTTTAAGCTCATGAATCAGGCGATTGGCGAGATATATAGCTTTGCCGAGCAACAATTTCTTCACCTCCCTCTCCTGCTCGTCGAACCGCTCTATCACGTCTTTGCAGTATGGATTGTAGGTAAACACGTCTTCGAAAAGCTTCGTGTCCTGTCGAACGCTTTCCACGGCGTCATAGAGATATCCGAAAGAGACCGTATCGATCTCGGTCCGCGTGAACCCTGCGCGATGGATGATCTGCCCCACGTAATGCGTAAGAAAGAGTGTCTCGGCAAGCTGGGCATCGTGTTCCTGTGCGCTTTTTTCCACCACGACGAATCCGATGCTCCCAAACGCTTTTCGCAGATCCTTGTACTCCTGTTCGGGCAGTGTGTGCTTCGATACGACGATGCGCAGACCAGACACTTCGCTCCCCTGCTTCATGTAGGACTCCGGACCGAACATCGGGTGCGTCGCTATCCAGCGGTGAGCAGGAGCGAGGCGTTGCAATACTTCGACCGTATGCAGCTTTACGGTCGCTACGTCGACGAGAATGCTCGACCAGGAGATAAGCGGTAAGAGCTTCTCGATGGTGGTCTCGAAGGCGTGGA
>OFRE01000087.1_pt1 | contig 26055 bp, 38 predicted proteins | sample 1543061 | NCBI WGS metagenome assembly OFRE01 (sample SAMN07774218, study PRJEB24372) | wastewater metagenome | isolation source: Exp Tend NO 50WW | collected 2016-02
GAGCATTTTGTAGCGGCCTTTGGTATCCGTCCAAAATTCTGCAATCGCGGCAGGTACGTCGCCATGCAACAGCAGCGAAGTGCCCGGTGGCAAATACTCAAACAGCGTTGCCGTGCTATCAAAAAATAGCGGCAGGAAATATTCAATACCGGCCGGCAAAATGCCGTTTGAAACATCCTTGTAAAGACTAATGCGTGAGGCATCGCCTTCAAATATCTCGCGGAAACGCTGGCGGAATTTGGTGCGCCCGAGATCGCCGGCAGGGTCACCCATCGGCCGGTCGTCGGTGCGGTCTGGACGGTGACGCGGCCGTCGTCCTGCACGAACGACCATTCGCGGCCGGTGAGGCGCTCGAGGTCGTATCGGACGATGAGGGTTCCCTCGCAGAGCCACACGCCGCCGGTGCGGACGTGCTCGACGTGTCGGACGGCGGGCCCGGGGGAGGGGTTGGGTCGGTCGTGGCCGAGGGCGGCGCCGCAGGCTGCGATGGCGAGGGCTGCGGCGATGGGGGCGAGGCTGCGGGCGTTCACGCGGGGTTCCTTCGGGTCGATGCTGCGCGGATGAGGTGCACGCCGACGGTGGCGCCGTCGACGACGAGCAGGGGCACGCCGGGTAGGGCTGCGGTGTAGGCGGCGCGGATGGCGTCGAGGTCGGCGCCGGGCAGGTTGATGCGGAAGATCACCGCGTCGCCCTGGGTGGTGGTGATCTGCTCGACGTCGCGGAGCTCGACGGGCAGGCGCATGGGGATCGTGGCCGGCGGTGCGGGCAGGGGTCGGGTGGTGGTGGTCACTGTGCGTCCGATCCGGTCGGGGTGTTCGGTCCGGTGTGGGGGTTGCCGCCGATCTCCTCGTTCGCGATTCGGGCCTCGGCGGCGTCGATGGTGGCCTCTGCGTCGTGTTCGCTCATGGTGCTGATCTCCGTTTCGGGTCGATTTCTCGCGTCGCGCGTCATGTCGTCTCTTTGGTCACCTAGGTGTGTAGGTCGTCCGTCAGTCCGTCCGTCCGTCCGTAGGATCGATGTGCGATTCGCAGGTGCGATCGCTACTGCGATCGCTGTGCGATCGCACAAATCAGAGCTCCGCATCCCTCCAACATCCGCAGTCCTTCCCGTGCCAACGGACACAGTTGCCCATCACTCCGGCGCGCCGCTTGCCACGGTGCACGGCCTCTGTCTTGGCCAAACTCGGTTGCCGCTCAAGCCAATTCGGCATTTCCCAGCCGAGCGGGTGCGGTTTCCAGAGACCCGCATCGACGAGGATCTCGGCGTCCCGTTTGCGGCCATGAATGAACGGCAGGGCAGCGAACTCGATCAGCCCGTCAGTGCCGTGTTGGCCGCAATATCCGAGCCCGCAGACGTACACGAATCCGGCCGCGCGGCCCGCATTCTGGTGCTCGGAAACGAGCCGAATCACCTTGTCATGCGTCGAAAACGTCGAGTCGAGGCGCACCCAGGGCAGCGGCACCGGTCACCTCCTCACTGCTGGTCGGACTAGATGGATGGCCTCACCGAGGCACTGCGGCAGGGGTGTCCAGCACTGGCCGAGGTAGCGCCACGCGCCGCAGTGCGGGCACCGGTCGATGGCCCGGCACGGGTGGGCCCGCTCCTCGGCGATCGTCCGCCTGGCGGCCGCGTAGGCCCGTTGGCGAGCCTTGGAGAGGGTCACGGGGTGGCCTCCGCTCGGTCTGTCAGCAGCTTGGCGACGATGTGTGCGGCGCGCCGTAGGGGGTGGCCTGCAGTTGGTCGGCGAGGTCGCGCCGGCCAGCGGACGCGAGGCGGCGCAGGATGGTGTTTGGCTTGCGGCCGAGCTCGACGGCGATCTGCTCGAGGGTGGCGGGCCGTTCGGCGAGGATCGACTCGACGCGTTCGGCGATGAGCTCGGCGACCGGTCGGCGGCCGTCGTCGACCTCGACGGCAGCCCGGTCGGCCTGGCTGAGGGTGTTGACGAGGCGCAGGCGGGCGTACCAGGACGCACGCTCCCACGCGTCGGGGGTGATGTGCCGGGGCCGTTGGATCAGGCTCGGATTCGTCATCTCATTCCCTCGTTCATGGCCGCGACCACTCCCCGCGCCGTGCGGGTCTCAGACCTCGTGTGGCTGGCCGCGCAGGCCCGCGCCCGCAACGAGGGGCGCACCGTGACCGACGTTATCGTCGAGGCGCTCGCAGCGTATGGCGGCGTCACCGAGGAACCCCCGTCCCTGGCCGACGGCAGGGGCAGCGATGATCGGTCGGCTGAGCGATCCGCTCCACGTAGTCGCCCCACCCGGTGAGGCATCCGACGTCGGGTGAGTGCGCGTCGTCGGGATGTGGGCAACATCGGGTGAACTGCTCGAGCAGGGCCGCGGCCATGCGCGGCGGCACGGCGTTGGCGATCTGCAGGAACTTCGCCGAGCGCGTGCCCTGCCAGGGATAGTCAGCTGGGAACGACTGCAGCTGACCGGCCTCGGAGGGCGTGAGCTGTCGCCCGGTCTCGAACGACGATCCCTCCGGGGCGAGCTTCCATGAACGGGCCTTTTCGGTCAGCGTGAACGCCGGCAGCGCGGTGTTTCGTAGGTCCCGGTTGCGGTAGTAGACGCCGCCGATCGGGATGCCCTTACCGCGGTCGACGCGCCGCGGGAACCCGACGATGCCGGGGCCGAGGACGGTGTCTGCGCCGAGCCGCTTGCCGACGGGATGCGTCGGCGCCGGCAGGTGGACCGGCTTGTCAGCGTGCGCGACGAGGAATGCTCGCTCGCGGTCCTGCGGTACCCCGTAGTCGGCGGCGTTGAGGATCCCGGCCTCGGCATGCCAGCCCTCGGCCTCGAGGATCTCGGCGTACGCCTCCCAGATGGGCAGCGCTGCCGGCACCTGCTCGCAGACGAGCCACCGGGCCCGGGAGAGTGCCACGAGGTGCCGCATCGGCTCGACGAGCAGCAGCGAGCGGGTGTCGAGCATCGTCGGCGACCCGTCGAACGCCAGTAGGTAGTCGTTCCGGTGGTCATCGCCGGTGCGGGTGCACTCGAGCAGGTCGAGCACGTGCTGCAGGTCGTTGCGGCCTTCCATCAGTCCGGCGGGGGAGAGCCCACCACAGGGGGGCGACGCGATGATGCCCTCGACGCCCGGGTCGTCGACCACCCTGCCGGCGACGTCGCCGTGCATCCCTCGCCGGCGCACGTGCCCGGCCGCGCGGGCGGTGTTGTTCGCGTCCTGGTCGATCTCCCATCCGTCGACGTCGGTCCGGCCGAGCAGCCGGAGGCCTTCGTCCCACCCGCCGGGCCCTGCGAATAGATCGAGGATCACGACGCGCCTCCCATGCGGAACAGGTCGGGGCGTGGCTCACGGTTGAGCCACAGGACCTCGGTGCGCTTGCCGCGGGTGTTGCCCTGACCGGTGAACGCGGCCGCCTCGACGCGGTGCCACCCGGCGAGCGCGTTCTCATAGAGGGCGCTCGCGTAGCCGGACAGCACCACCGACGCCGAGCAGGCGACGAGCGCGGCCAGCATCGCCGCGTGCTCGGTGGCGCTGCTCATCTCGTGCAAGTACTGCCGCGAGGTGCGCGTCTGGCCGAGGTACGGCGGATCGACGTAGAGCAGCACGTCGTCGGCCTGGCCGTAGGTCTCGATCAGTTCGAGGGCGGGTCGGCACTCAAGGCTCACGCCCGCCAACCGCGCCGCCACCGGCGGCATTCGGGACACGTACCCATCGAGGTAGCCCGGCATCGACGTCACCGAGCCTGCCGGGTCGATGTAGTAGCGCCAGCCCGTACGGCGTCGCGTGCCGCCGCGGCCTTGGGTCAGTTGCACCCAGACACGTCGGGCGACCTCGAGCTCGTCGTCGGGGTCGGTCGTGTCGTAGGCGGCGAGGTGCTCGGCGCGCGAGTGCGGGGTGAGCTCGCATGCGCCCATGAGGTCGTCGCGGCGCTCACGCAGGACGCGCCAGAACGTCATCAGTCCGCCGTCGAGGTCGTTGACGGTCTCCATTCGGCTCGGCACCTTCGCCAGGAGCACCGCGAGCGACCCGCCGTAGGGCTCGACGTAGTGGCCGTGCGGTGGCAGGTGCCCGGCGATCCAACCGGCCAACGAACTCTTGGCGCCGTAGTACGGCATCGGTGGCCTCACCACTCACCGCCGCCGAGGTCGAGGGTGTCGCCGACCGGGCCAGCTTCCCCACTGGATCCGGCCGGCGACGTCTGGACGGCCTCGCGCAGCAGCACGGGCCCGCAGTTCACGTGCCGGTTCTCGCCCTGCTCGACGAGCCACGCGTCGAGGGGGGTCTCGCAGTAACGGCATTTCGGGGTGGCTGCGGCCTTGCGCCGGCGGAAGTGGGCCGACTTGGGGCAGGTGGTGAAGTGCGCCCGCCACGCCGTTTCCTCGGCGGGCATCTCGGGCCCGGTGAGCACCTTCGCTCGCCGCTTGCCGTCGACCTCGACCGGCACGACGTTGCCGTCGGGGTGCGGATCAGGATCGAGAGGCAGTCGAGCGCCACCGATGGTCAGGACCCACCGAATCGTGGCGCCGCAACCCGAGCAGGTCGTGACGTCGGCCATGGCTACACCGCAACCAATCCGCGCCGGGCGTCGCACCTACGCCGGGCGTCCCTGCGGCAGGTGCGACACCCGCGCCCAATGCGATCGGGTCTCGCGTAGGTGTTCCACTCGTCGTAGGGATGGCCATTGACGCACTCCGTGATGAGCGCGGCCCGCGCACGAATTGCGTCACCTAGTCGACCGCCGCGGTTGTTCTCGGACCGCGTCTGTGCGGCGATGTGCTCGAGGTCGATGCAGCGTCGGTGCAGGCATGGGCCACCAGGGCACGACCGGTCGGCGTCGTGGCAGAGGTGGCCAACGTCGAGCCCGGGCGGCACTGGGCCGTGCGCAACCTCGAACGCGACGACGTGCGCAGGCATCGCGCGCCTCGCCTGGCCGTCGAGTACGCGCATGGTCCCGTAGCCGTCACGGGTGACGGCGCCGGTCCACAGTAAGCACCCCTGGTCAGACCGGACCGAGTGCAGCGCAAGGCGATCCGTCAGCGGCATGAATGGTCGGGCCATCACCCGACCCCTGGCCGCTCGTCGATGGCGTCGAGGAACGCCGTCAGGACCGCGGCGAGGTCAAGCACCGCGGCACGCACGTCGCCCTCGTCGTCGCCGTGGGTGCGGTCCTTCACCGTGGTGAGGCAGTCGTCGAGCAGGTCGAGCCACTGGCGCCAATCGGAGGCACGCCACGTCTCGATCTGTTCGTACGCGGTGGCCTGCGCGGCGCGGTGCCGGATCTCGCGGGCCTGCACGATCTCCCGCCAGACCATGATGTCGCCGGCCATCAGACGTGTCCGCCGTTCTCAAGCACGATGCCGGCGGCAATCGCCCGGTCATCCCCGCGCAGAGAGATCACACTCGCCCAGTCGATGTGCGGCAGAGCGCCGATCATTGCCAGGGCGGCCTGCTCGGCCTGCTGCGGGGTGTCGTAGTAGCGGGGGAGTCGGATCCCGGACGCAGCATGCAAGCCGTACACGCTCGGCGTCATGCCGAACTCGTCCTCGCCCTGCTCGATCTGCTCGAGGTACAGCCTGCCATCGGCGAGCGGGTATCCAATCGCCCACGCGAACTCGCCGGCGCCGACGGATCGGCGGAAGGGCACGGCGCCGTTGCGGTCGAGCTCATTCGGTACCTGTGGAACGGCATGCAGCGCCATCAGGTCGCCGCCTTCTCTGCGTCGCGCAGTTCGGCGGCCCGCCGGAACAGGTCGTCGGCCTTGTCCTCGTCGGCCTGGGCGAGGCGCCGGAACTCGCGCGCCGACTGCTGATAGATCCGCGCTCGGCGGGTCGCCTCGTCGGCGGTGAGCTCGACCTCGATCACCGCGCACCCACCTCTCGTGCCGCGGTGCGCGCCGCCTTGCGCGCGTCGCGGGCGATCTTCTGCTGAACCCGGCGAGTGAGCGCGTCCGCCCGGCGCTGGGCGCGCAGGGTGGCCGTGTCCTCACGTTGGATCCGCTCGGGCCGAGGCCGCGGAGACACCTGCACGATCGGCCGGCGGAACCGCTCGCCCCGCTCCGTGATGCGCCGGTCAGCCCGGTTGACGTTGAGGAACTTGCCCTCGACCGTCCACATCCCGGTGACCGCCGACGGCTCAAGCACGGGAGTGAGGGTGGGCGCCTCGAGCACGCTCGCGGGCGTCCGGTTGTGGCTGGCCATCACTCCTCACCCGCCGCAGCCTTGAGCGCGTCCATCTCGTTCTCGTCGTGGTCTCGACCGGTGGCGCAGGCGCACATGACGGTTGTGCCGTCCGACGTCCGGCACCGGTGCAGATCGAGGCCCATTACTCCCCCGGCCATGTCTCGTCGAACTCGGGCCACGCTGCGTCGATCGCGCGGAGTGCAGCACGCATGAGCCGCCACGACGTCTCGGCGATCACGGTGCGGCCATCGGGTAGCTGAACGGCGACCTGAAACGCGGGCGCACCTGAGACCATCCCGCCGGGCAGGTTCCCGGCCCGGATGATCTGCGCGCCGTCCGAAGCGGCGCGGTCGAGGGTCGGAACGAGGTCCTTCCAATCGCCGTCGATCACCCTTGGGGTGACGGTCATGTGCGCCATCACAGCACCGCCAATGCGGGCTGCAGGCCGAGCCGCTCGAGGTGGGCGCGGCGCTCGGCGTCGCGCCTGGCCAGCGAGTTGTCATCGTTGTGCGCCGAGCTCACCGACCCGATGAACTCGGGACCGCACCACACGATGAACCCGCGCGACGTCGCCGGGCCGGTGCCCTCGAACTGCAGCGGCCGGTCGTAGGCGGTCGCCGCGTGCCGGAACAGCCCGAGCGGGCCACCGGCGGTGACGAGGGGTTTCGCGGTCTGCGCCTCGCCAGCTGCGCCGAGCGCCTTCGCCAGGATGGCCACGACGTCGGGGTACTCGGTCGAGAACGGCAGCAGCGGCTTGATGACGGCCGACCCGGGCCACAACCCAGACACGTCCGTCGCGGTGATCTTCTCGGTAGTGATGTGGAGCTCGGCGATCTGCTGCGAGGCGTCCACGTCGTCGCGCATCGGGTACAGCATGCGGCGCAGGTCCTTCGCCAGGCCCGGGGCGATGTCGACGGCGAACGACCCGTCATCCTTGGCGAACCGCTCCTTGCGTGAGTCCTCGACGATCCTGACGCTGGCAAGTGCCGCCGTCGTGTTGTTGTAGGCAACCACGAACAGTTCGGACTTGCAGGCAACGAGCCGGACCCGCGACAACCCGTTCGCCTCGTCGCCTGTCTTCGTCGGCTCGGCGTGCACCACCACCGACGCGATGGCGTTGCGGAACGAGACCAGCGGCACCTTGAGCGTGCACTCGGATGCGGTGGCCATCAGCCAAACACCTTCTTGAGGCGGGCCACGACGCGGCCGTTGACGTCGGCGAGCGCCTCGTCGGAGTCAAGGTGCGGTTTGGTCTCATAGACGATGGCGCCGTCGATGATGAGGTGGCCGAGCCACCCGTCGGCGGTCTCCACTGCCCGCGTGACGAGCAGACCCTTGGGTGTCTGCTTGGGGCGCTCGGTCTCACTCGGCGCCCACGTCAGGCCGGCGCCCGTGGTGGTGATCGAGGTTACGTATTGGGTCACAGCAGGACTCCTGTCGGTTGGACTGGCCACCGGACGGCAGCCAGAGCACGGGTATGCGTGTCGGGTAGGGCGACGAGCGGTGCGCCGCAGAGGTAGGCGCCGCCGATGGTGGCCAGGGCGGTTGCGTCGGCGACGTCGTGGCCGGTGATGTCGAACAGGTGGCCATAGGTGCGCCGGACCGCTTCGCGCACATGCGACTTGGTGACCTTCTCTGGGCCGCGCGTGGTGCCGCTGCCCGTCGCCCACACCTTGAGCGTGAGCGGCGGCACCTCGGCGATGGCCAGGCCGCGAGACATCAGCCGATCGACGAGCAGCCACCACCCGCCCGACCGGTCGTGCGGGTGGCCGAACTGAGACGCCATCGACGGTGCCTCGATCACAACGAGATCAGGCGCAGCGACCTGCTCGTCGATCGCAGTGACGAGCGCGTCGAGGCGCCGCCAGCGCTGCGCCAGAGGTTCGCCGGCCTCGCCCGAGCGGCCCACGGTCGTCGTCCACGTCGAGAGCGTGCCGTCGGGCGCGACGGTGAGCCGGGCGATGCCGGTGGAGGTGAGCGACAGGTCGACACCCGTCACCCGGACGGCGCGCGCGGTCATCCGTTGCGCCAGTTGCGCCACGGGTCGTCGGCGGGTGGCTCGAGGTCCTGCTCGGCCTGCGCTGCGGCCCGCAGGTTGTCGGCCTCGTTCTGCGCGTCGGGCTCGGCCGGCGGCGCGCCCTGGCCGCGGCCCTCGAGCTGGGCGACGGCCGCCGCCCGCTCGCTCGGCTTCATCTGGGCGACCTCGGACAGGTGCGCGAGCACCTCGTCGGCCTCGGCCTCGGACAGGTCGAGGATCGACCCGCAGTGACGGCCCAGGATCCGGCCGCCGATGGCAGCACGGCGCAAGCGCTGGCCGGTGCCGGTTACGTCGAGGATGGCGAACACCTCGCCGAGCTTCCGTTTCTGGCCCTCGGTGATGCCGCCGGCCGGGGCCGGGTTCGGGCCCGTACTGGCCTGCGGTTCGTCGGGGAACGACTGGACCCCGGATGCGGGGTCGGCCTCGGGCAGCGAATGAGTGCCGCCGTCCGGGTCGTGGTCGAGGGCGACCGACGCCTCGGCCTCGCGGCGCATGGCACCGGCGAGCAGGCCGGACGGCGCGCCACGCATGCCCGCCGCCGCGGTGCGCATCTCGGCGGCGACGTCCTCGGCCGACTCGCGCCCGGCGGTGATCTCGATGGCGGTGACCGGCTGGACGACGCTCACATCGACCCGCTCGGCGGCGAGCTCGTCGGTGCGCTGCTCGACGGACGTCATGCCCTTGAGCACCTCGGGCGCTTCCATCCGGCAGCCCTGGGTGACGGCGCGAGACCAGAGCATGATCTCGGGGCGCAGGTTGTACTGCTCGTTGCCTTTCCACGCGTCCTGACCGGTGTTCGGGCCCTTGCCCTTCACGTATCCGGCCCGCTCGGCCTGCTCCATCGTGAACGAGTAGGTGCGGGCGTCCTCGGGCGACTCGTCGGTGCGCCAGAGCGCCACCGCGCCGCGGGTCTCGGATGACTCGACGGTGCGCGAGCGCCAGCCGCGGGTGTGCAGCAGCGCGAGCATGGCCTCGGCGTAGAGCGCAGGCTTGCCGCCCACCACGTAAACGCCGGTGATGGCGGCCGCCATGGTGTCGAGGCCGAGGGACTCGGCAGCGGAGAGGACAACGGCGCCGGTCGATACGGCCACGGTCCGGCGGGCGAGGTAGGACTCGCGGTCCTCGTTCGGCAGCGGCACCCGGGGGTTACGGCCCGGCACGCCCTTGAGCGTGAGGTTCGGCGGTAGCGGCCACCAGGCGTCCGGGCAGAGCGGGGTGTCGACGATCGTCTCTGACGCCTTGAGCGCGACGGACAGCGAATCGACCCACGCGACGATGCGGGACGGCGCGGGCGCGGGTGGCGCCATGAGGTGCGCCGGAACACCGGGGGTGGTGATGGTCTCGATGGTCATAGGGGGTGCGACTCCTCGAATCGGACGATCCACGAATGGGGCAACAGGAGAGTGCGGGTCGGGCAGGGGTGGTGGTTGTGGCAGCCACGGCAGTAACCGGCTTGGTTGCGCGAGTGGATCCGCAGCGTCGCGGCGATCGCCTGCTCGACCCGGGTCGCCTCGTCGCGGTCGTAGCGGAGGTCGGCGAGTTGCTCAGAGAGCTCGGCCTCGCGGCAGTCGCACGCGGTGCGGTGATCGCTGCACACGACGTAGCGCAGGTCCATCGTCGAACGGGGCGGGTCGGCGACGATGCGGGCGCCGTCGCGGAACCGGACCGTCGGCAGCGGGCCGACGAGGCGGCCGGTCATGACCGCCTCCACAGTTCGAGGGCGCCATCACCGGTCAGGGTGGCCACGTACACGCCGGGCGGATCAGGGCAACCGGTCATGGCGCCTAGAGCATCGTTCAATGGGCACGTCATCAGCAGGTCGCCGATGCGCTCGACCAGCGGGTGCCGCAGGATCCAACCGTCCTCGGTCACCTTCACCAGGTGGTCAAGTTCGCTGTCGGCCAGGACCTTGGCCGCGGCGTAGGGGTCGGCGCAGGCGTCGCGGTCACAGGTGACACACCCGTCTGGGTCCAGGAACAGCACTCCCCCACAGGCGGGACAGAACCCGGCCACCGCCGTGCGGCCGGTCACGTCGCCACCCACCGGGGCGCGGCCGCGGTGACGACCTCGGGCGAGTAGCCGGGCCACTCCCCCGACTCGAGGCACCCTGCGTAGAGCTCGAGGGCGCGCCGGTTCCGTTCGTAGCCGATCGCTGCCCACTCGTCGTCGAGGCGGTACACACCGACGCGGTACGGGGGCGCCTTCTCCTGGGCGACGAACAGGAACTCGACCGGCTCGCCGAGCACCGCGGCGCCGGCACAGTAGTGCGCCTGTTGCTGGTCATAGCGCCAGTTGGCCACCGACTTGACGAACGCCGACGGCGACGCGTCGTCGCACGTTTTGTAGTCGACGCCGAGCAGCCGACCCGAGGGCAGGCGGCGCAGGATGTCGAACCGGGCCCGGCACCACACGCCGGTAGCCGGGTCGAGCCACCATAGCGACACCTCGGCCGCGGCCTCGGCGTCGCCGTCGAGGTCGAACAGCGGGCCCGCCGTCGGGTGGCCGCGCAGGACCGAGATCATCGCGCGGGCCTTGCCGTTGTCCTGCGGTTTGAGCGGGACGTGTCCTGCCTCGCGGGCGGCAGCCACCTGCGCCTTGCTGTCGTTCGTGCGCCACTCGAGGTAGGGCACGCACTCGGCGTCGGCGGGCACGACGATCCGGGCGCCGACGCCGAGCGCATAGAGGTGCGCGGCATGGCCAAAGTCGAACTCGGCCTTCGGTTTCTGGCCCTCGACCTGCTCGTGCCGGAAGTGGCTCGGAGTGTAGGGCGGCAGCAGACGCCGCAGCCCGGTCGAGGATACGGCGCCGGTGTCGGAGTGGTACACATCGTCGGGCACGTCGAGGTAGACACCCGGGGCGTCGACAACGATGCTCACAGGACCCACCCGAGCAACGCCATCACACCGATCCCGCAGACCGCGACGACGAACGCGCAGCCGATCACCCACACGTCGCGCGGCTCACGGTGCGCGCCACGGCTCACGGCTAACACTTCCCACAGGTGCACGGCGGCATCTCGGCGACAGCCTTAACCGTCGGACACGGATACGGGACTGCTTGTGCGGCAAGGAAACTGCGGACTGCTTGTGCGGCAAGGAAACTGCAGTGCTCGCACGCGCCGTCCTTCTCAACGTGGATTCGACGCACCGCCACGACTGCGGACGTGAGCGCGTCCACGATCGAGGCGACACCCTCGGGTGTCAGCATCGAGAGCAGCGACTCGGTGAGGACGAGGCGGGTGGCCCGGTCAAGCGCCATCAGTCGAGCACCTCACCGACGAGGACGGGCGTGCCGTTGGGGGCGAACAGCCCGTCGGGGTCGCCGAACTCGGCGACCATCCCGAGGTAGAACGGGGCGACCTCGGCATCGACATCGAGCGGCATTACGAACCTGAACGCGGGGTCGGAGGCGGGCACGATGACGGCTATCGAGCCGGTCGGGGTGGTGGTGGTCTGCAGCATTTCTGTTCTCCCGTGGACGTTTTCGGTTTGGCTACTGCTTGAGGGATGCGGTGATCTCGTCGAATGCCACGCACGTCTCGTGGCGGTTGCCGCGGCCGTGCTCGATCGGGCCGAGGCATGACAGGCACCGGGGGCGTTCCGGCTGCTCGGGCATGCCGATGACCAGCACCCAGACCGCGGCGACGACGACGGCGACAGCCACGCCGATAGCGGCGAAGGTCCAGAGCACGACCGTGCCGAGGCCGCTCATCGGGCACCGGCCCGGCACATCGCAGCGAAGTGCGCGACGTCGGCGGCGAGCGCCTCGGCGGCGATCTCGACAAGCGCCATGGCCTCGCCGAGTTGCGCGGCCCGCTCGGTGAGGTGCTCGGTCTCGACGGCGAGGCGCACGAGGTCGCGCTCGGTCTCGGCCCGCCGAACAATGCCGATGACGTCATGCTCGACGGTCGCGGGCGCCTGCTCGGTGGCGGCCAGCGCGCGGGGTAGGTCGGCGGTGAGTGCCTTGGTCAGGTAGTCGTTCACTGGGTTGCTCACGCTTGTCTCTCCTCCAAGAGGTGCGGGGTGGTGCGGTGGCTTTTGGTGGTCCGTGCTGACCCGGGGACTCAGAGCGCCGATGGAGGTTGCCGCCCGCCGTCGGGACGGGTCAGGCGGGCAGCATCGGGGCGATCACATCCGGGTCAGCACGGACTGGTAAGGGTGGGCCCGCCCGAGTCGGGGGGTCGAGGGCGAGCCCACCCGTTCAGGGGGAGGCGGGCTCCGGTGCGGACGCGAGGCTGACGGCCATCGCCTCGACGTCATCAAGGCGGAAGATCAGCGCGCCGCGGTCGCCCTCGAGCTTCCCAGCGGTGGCGATCTTTCCGGCGCCGGCCCAGCGCGACAGAGTGGCCCGGCTCACGCCGAGTATCCGCATCGCCTCGCTGGTGCCGATGAGGGTGGGGGTCGTTTCTGGCATGCGCAGACCATTGCACACCGCGCGGCAGGTGCGCAACAGGTGTAACCGGCCGGGCGTGTCGCCGGGCGCAAACGAGAGAGAGACCCCCGCTCACCCGGCACGGGAGTGACCGGGGAGCGGGGGCCTCACTGTGTCGCCGATCCCGGAACGCCCGAACCGGGGGCACCTCGGCGACAGATCGGAGGGTCAGGCCTCGTGCGCACCGTCCGGCGCGGTGCCGTTGCGGACGGCGTAGACACCGAGCGCGGCCAGCCCGGCCATGCCGACAGCCACCCACTCGGAGACGGTCACGGTGCCGGCGCCGTCCGACGTCGGCGACAGCGCGTAGCTCAGCTGCGCGAGCGCAGCCACGCCAGCCACGAGCGCCTTGCGTGCGTAGGCGATCCACTGAACAGCGGTCATGTTCGGACTCCTATCGGGTCAGTTGAAACTCATCCGGCTGAGCATGCCGACGAGCGTGGCGAGAGTGGTGGCGGTAGTGATGAGAGCGGCCGCGCCGCCCCAGAGTTGCCCTGCGGTGAGGCCGACCGGCCGGGCCCGCAGGATGGCGATAGCGTCCTCAAGCCGCTTGATGTCCTCGGCGTGGCGAGTGGCAAGCGACTCGATCTCACGGTCTCGGGCGTTGGACTGCACGGCCAGGGCATCGACCCGCTCGGCGGTGCGACCGATGTCGATGCGCGCCTCGCCCAGCACCTCGAGCGCGCGGTCTAGCTTGTCGCCCACGCGGTCGAGCTTGTCGTCGGCCGTGGTCAAGGTGAGCCCTCCCGCGGTCTTGAGTGTGGCCGGGCGACGGCCGCCGGCGATGTGGTGGACGTTGGTCGCTGGCATCGGTGGCGCCGGGGGCGCCGTCACCGTGGCCCTTCCCACCCGAGGCCCATGGCGCGGGCCGTGAGCGGGCCCACCACGCCGTCGGGCTCGAGGCCGCGGGACCGCTGGAAACGCTCGACGGCGCCTTTCGTGCCTGACCAGAACTTGCCGTCGACGTTGCCGTCGCGCAGGCCTGCCGCGCGCTGGACGGCGCGCACATCGTTGCCAGTCATCATCGGCAGCCGCCGGCGCAGCGTCCGGTGCAGGACGAACGGGGCCGGCTGGACTGGCACGCCCACGGCCAGGACGTCACGCACCCGCGGCACCACGATGTCGCGCAGCTGCTTGATCCGCGTCGGCCCGGGGCACGGGCGATGGTCGGGCGCCCACGCCTCGAACTGCGCGTGATAGCCGATGCCGCGCTCACCCGGCCCGGCGACGATCCGCGCGGGCGCGCCGGTCTGCCGGCACCACCACACGGTGAGATCGACGAGGGCGGCCAGTTGCTTGCCCGTCCACGGCCTCTCAGGCTTGCCGCCGTCGGCGGTCTCGATCGACGTGGCGTAGGCGTTGCCTGCGTTCTGCGCGTCGGCCTGGCGGTCGAGGGACTGCCACTGCCACACCGCGCCGTCGAGGTCGCCCGGCTCCCACGGCCCGCCGACACCAAAGTGCGACTCGGTGCCGTCGTAGCCGCCCTGCCGGAACATGGCGTCAGAGCCCTGCAGGTGACCCACCATCGTGTGAAAGATCAGCACGCGAGGCACGCCGATCAAGGGCTCGCTCTGCGTGCCGAGCATTCGACGTGAAGCGTTCGGGTACCACAGTTGCACGGCGCATCGTCCTTTCGGTCAGTTGCCAATCAGGGCGCGCATATCCGTAACCCATTGCGCCGTGCCTGCTCTCGCGGCCTCCCACAGGTAGGCGCGCTGCAGCCCGGGGAACTGCCCCATGAGCGACTGCATATTCGAATAGCACTGAGCGTTCGTCCAGTGCTGGGCATCGTTGGCGATCATCATGCCTACCGAGATTTTGGCCACCGGGATGCCGGCGTTGATGGCCTCTTGAATGCGGCCGGCGGCCGCGCCGACGGAGACCACGGCGTCGTAGAACTGCTGCCCGTACTCGTCGAGCACGCCCGCGTTCTGGCAGGCGACGGCCGCCGGTAGGTACTGGCCGACGTTGCCGCCGTTGGGCACGAAGGTGATCGCGAACCCTGCCCCATAGGCGGCCTTGAGTTGCTGCGACAGGTACAGCGTGTCCGACGTGTTCATCGCCGCGGCCTCAATATCCCAGTCGAGGCCGTCGAGCACGCCGCCCATCTGTGACCGGATGTTGGCCACGCCCGAGAGGAACCCGGCCCGGTTCGCGGGGTTGAGTGCACCACCGGAACCGCCCACCGACAGGATGAACCGCACGCCTCGAGCTCGCATGACGGCCATCTCAGACAGGAACGACGACTGGCCTTGGGCGCCCCAACCGACGAGCGCCGGCGGGTCGCCCTGGCCGAACGCGATGCGGACGCAGTTGACGCCGGTCGAGATCGTGCCGATGTTCGGGCCGTTGACCGACCACATCATTTTGTAGACCGAGACGGTTTTCGCGGGGTAGGTGGTCGAGACGCCGCCGCCGCCGCCGGTGGGTGGCGGCGTGGTGCCCGTCGCCCACAGCCGCCGGTATTCGGTGCCCGCGTTGGGGCACTGGCGTGGGTCGCCGAACTCGTTCCACATCGAGTTGAGCACGTTGGTGAACGGCTCGTTGAAATAGCACTCGTAGACCAGGCGATCCGCTGCGCCAGTGAAGAACTCATGCATGCGGGTGATGTAGTAGGGATTGTCGCCGCCGCCGGTCGAGTACGTGGCGCAGCCCCACTCGGGGATGAGCAGGCCCTTGCCGGTCTTGGTGCGCACCCAATCGAGGGCGTTCCCGATGCCCGCGTTGCCCGACGCCGGCCGCAGGTGATTCTGATACGTCGCCTCGTTCGTGACCTTCAGGTCGTCATGGTCATAGGTGTCGATGCCGAGCGAATCCCAATAGCTATCACCAGGGTTGATCGCATCGAACACCTGAGCCGGGGTGGTGCCGCCCGGCGTGCCCGACACGGGGAACCCTGCAGACCAGTCGATCGAGAACTTGAAAGACGTTGAGACAGAACGGAACAGGTTGACGATGCGGATAAACGCGGCCTTAAACTGCGGGATCGTCGACCAGGTGATGCCGTTGGCGAACCAGTTGCCGTTCACCTCGATGCCTACGCGGACGTTGGTTTTCGCCGCCCAGCCCTTCGAGTTGAGGTCGTTCGCGATGGCCAAGAACACCGCATCGTTGGCGCCCGAGGTGACGTCGGCCCACTGCCCCGGCCGGTTCGTCGGCAGCATCGGAAGGCCATAGTTCAGCTTTCCGGCGAACCCGGCGAGCAGGTCGGTAACCCACGTCGAGCCTTGCATCTCGGCCCACGTCGCATAGGCGGGGTAGACGGTGGCGAAGTCGTTCGGCGACCCGCGCCACGTTCCCCACTGTGTCGCCCTGGCCGCGGCCATCGTTGACGTCCACGAACCCGAGTGCCACGACTTGCCGGACAGCGGCGTCCCGAACTGCGCGAGCGCCTGCGCGCCGGCCGTGCCGCCGCCGCCGCCACCACCACCGGTGCCGCCGGTCACCGTCGCCCGGATCGAGGCCGTAGCGGTCATCGTGGCCACCGCGGACAGCGGGCCCGGCGGTGGGTAGGCAGGCGACAGGTCGAGCACCACCGACGAGCCCGCGCCGGCGGCGTCGTAGACCTCTTGCCAGCCCTGCACGTAAACGTCCTTGTAGCCAGGCGGGCCGAAGTGCGAGACGGGCACCATGATGCGGAGGCGCTGCGTGGGGAACAGTCCAGCGTTCGGCGTCGTCGCGTCGAACAGCTTCGGCACGAGGTCGGTGGCCGACTGCTCGAGGTCGATCACGGCTTGAGTGATCCGCATGCCGAGCCCGCCGCGGATGAGTAGCTCGGCGGCGATGGCCTCGGCGGTCTCACGTTCGGCCACGATCGTCGACACGGTGGCGGTGCGGGTCTGCGGGTCGCTCGAGGAGAACGCGCTACTAGCGGCCTCGGCTGCGTCGTCGATGACGGTGGCGCGGCCACCGGGGAACGTGACGGTCAGCCGCGTCGGCCGCGAGTCGACGGCGCGCAGCAGGTCCGGCTGCCCAGCGAGGTCGCCCTCGGCATCGACGACGACGAGGTGATTCGCCGGGTAGCAGACATCGCGGGCGAACAGCCGCGGCTGCCAGCTGCTACCGGGGTCGACCCACACGACGCCGCGCGCCGACCGGGCGATCTCCTGGCCGACCTCGAGCGAGGTCCGGCCGTGCCATGAACCGGTGCGGGTCTCGTCGGTGGTGGCCACGCCGACGATGGTGTCGGTTCCGCCGGGCACGACGTACGACCAGGACGCCATCCGGTTCGCGACGTCGCCGGCCGAGGCGGCGATCTCGCCGTTTTCCTGCGGGATGGCTGCGGCCTCGTTGCCGGCCATGGCGATGCCGGCGATCTCGCAGTGCGCGACGTCGCCGCCGGCGCCACCAAACCAGAAGATCGTGACGGCGCGGAGGTCTAGTGCGATGTTCACGAACCCGCCGCCGACCATGCCTCCGCCGTCGTAGTAGACGTCGGTGGTGGTGGGCGCGCTGGCCTTGGTCAGCATCGTGACCCGGACCCACCGGTTCGATGCCACGCTGAACCCGACCGTGCCGAGGAACGCGTTGACCGACGAGTAGAAATTGAGGTCGGTCTGCGTGGTGCCGTTCAGCTTCACCCGCATGAACCCGAGGAACGTGGACTCGGAGTCGCCGAAGGCGAGCACGTCGTTAGAGTCGTTCGTCGCGTCGACCTGCTGCTCGCCCGGGATCTTGAGCCAGAACTGTAGGCACCGAATCGGGTTCGGTGTGGACACCTTGACGACCGAGCCGCCGCCGAGGCTCGACGGCTGAAAGATGACCGACCCGTCGATCGACAGGCCCTCGGCCGACCCGCTCGACAGCGGCCCGCGGAAGTCCGGCCAGGGCACCACCACGGCGCGGGCCTTCGGCCCGGGCGAGGTGGTCACGTTGTCGAAATACGACTGAGCCGGGCCGTCGCCGCCCAGCACGATCGCGTCGTACCGGGTGCCGGCGGTCCTCGCCCAATAGGCGCCGCCCAGCACCCAGCACGATTGGACCTTGCGGGCAGCGCACAACCCGAGCGAGTCGACAGCGGTGAACCGGACCACCGACTGATGCGCCGACGAGCTCGGGAACGACGGCTCAATCGCCTTGAGGTAGCCGCGGAACCGCACCCACGACTGAGGTCCGCGCTCGGCGACGACGTAAACCGGCCGGTCCTCGCGCACCCACGGGTGGTGCGGGCTGTCGGTGTTCTCGGGCATGAACTCGCCGTCGACGTTCCGCAGCGTGAACGAGAGCACGCCGGGGCCTACGTCGTCCCGTTCGGTGGCGCGGCCCTGGCGGATCGTGACCGGCCCGACCACCTCGCGGGTGACCTCGTGCCAGACACCCTCGGAGAACAGCACCCAGATACGCAGCGCGGTGAACATGCGGGGGATGGCGGTGGCTGAGGTGACCACCGACGCCGCCGAGCTCATGGCCACGTCGGCGAACCACTTGGTACCCGCCGAGCCGGTCATCGCTGCGGTGGACGTCATCGCGACGGCCGCGCCCCTGCTCGTGACCGCGCTCGCGGTGACAGCCCCAGATACCGCCACCGTGCCGCTCGGGCCTGACTGCCCATTGGTGACGAGGATGTCGTCGAAGTCGATGGCGTGCGCGGTGGTCGCGTTGCCGCCTACGACGGTCAGCCCAACCGCGCCAGTCCCGGTGACTGCGGCGTTCGTGAGGTCGATCTGCCACGACGTCGGCTCGGTGCCCGACCATACCCGCGCCTTGATCGAGGAACCCACCGCGCGCAGCCGGAACCCATAGGACGTGTTCGATGCCGCGGTGAACGAGATCGTGGCCAGCGTGGTCGAGACGAATCCGACCTTGACGCTCAATGCGAGCGTGCCGGACTTGTTGAGATCGAGGTAGTAGCCGGTTCCCGAGTCGATGGCATTGTCGGCGCGCACCGCCACCGCGCCGTAGGGCTCGGCGGCGTCCGGCCGCCAGACGCCACTAATCTCGACGTCGGCCACGGCGGTGATGTTCAGGCGTCGCGAGATCCGCGACGCACCCGAGTAGGCGCCCTGCGCGCCCGAGGCGAGGCGGCCGCGGTTCGATTGGATCGTCGCCGCGGCACCCGAGCCGGTCTGCCCGGCCACCCACTGCGCCGGCCAGGCCGCGCCGTCCGCGCCCGTCCACGACTCGGAGGCGATCGTCACCGAGCTACTCGACACGGTGGCGGCCGGCGTGATGGTGGCGGTCTGCGTGATGGCCACGGCCGCGCTGTCGGCGCCGTCGTTGACGAGCAGGTCGTCGAAGTCGATGGCGTGCGCAACGGTGGCGTTGCCGCAGACCACGGTGAACCCGACGGCGCCCGACCCGGTGACGGCCGTGTCTGTGACGCTCACGTTCCAGGTGGCCGGCTCGGTGCCCGACCACACGCGGGCCTGAATCAGCGACCCGACGGCCCGCAGCCGGAACCCGTAGGTGGTGCTCGAGCTCGCAGCGAACGAGAACGTCCCGAGCGTCGTGGACGAGTACCCGACGATGACGGCGAGCTCGAGGGTGCCGGACTTGTTGAGCAGCAGGTAGTAGCCGTCGCCGGTGTCGATCGTGTTGTCTGCCCGGACGGCCACCGCGCCGTAAGGCTCGTTCGCGTCAGGCGTCCACGTACCCGAGACATCCACATTGGTCGGCGCCGTGATGTTCAGGCGGCGCGAGATCCGCGACGCACCCGAGTATCCGCCCTGGGTGCCGGACGCCAACCGGCCCTTGTTGCCTTGAATGGTGGCGGCCGACCCGGTGCCGGTCTGGCCCGTGACCCACTGAGCCGGCCAGGCCGCGCCGTTCGATCCGGTCCACGACTCTGTTGCGAGCGTTGCCATTAGCTGCCCACCCTGATTCCGGTTCCGATGCCGTAGCCGCGGGCCTCGGCTCGGTCCTGAACCTCGCGGATGGTGCGCGCGAGGAAGTCCTCAGAGCCGACGGCGCCGGCGTAGACGTTGATGATGGTCGGGCCGCGGCCAGCCATGCCGAGCACGCCGCCGCCGCCGCCCGCCGAGGGCGTGAGCGCGAGATTCGAGATCCGCGACTCGACGCCGGACGCCTCGTCCTCGAGCCCGAGACCGAGGCTGCCCATGATGTTCCGGCCGAGGGCGCGCATCACCTTCGAGGGCGAGGCAATGCCCATGAGTTGCCGGATCTTGAGCGGGATCTTGTTGACGATCGACGCGGCCGCGTCGCTCACCCGGCCGCCGAGGGCACGCACGCCGTCGATGAGGCCCTGCACGATGTCGCCGCCGATGCCCTTGGCCTTGCCGATCACGGACTTGAATGCCGTTATGATGCCGTCGCCGATCCGACCCGCGATGCCCTTCAGGGTGCCGATCGCCGCCGTAAACAGCCCAGAGATCGCCGCGAGACCGGTTGAGAACAGGCCCTTTATGACAGTCCACGCGCCGGATGCCAGCTGCTTCACGCCGGTCCACATCCGCGACCAGTCGCCGGTCAGCAGCCCGGCGAACACGTTCAGCACGCCAGAGATCATCTGCAGGACACCCTTGATGGTCGTCAGGATGCCGGCGAAGATTTTCGACACCGTGGGCCCGAGGGTGCTCATCAGGAACGCGACGATGGGCGCCATGGCCGACAGGAACGCGCCGAGCGCGGGGATGACCTGCCCGGTGATGATGGCGCCGATCTGCGACAGCACCGGGCCGACGGCCGCCGCGATGGTCTGGAATGCCTTCACCAGGACGGGCCACATCGTCATTGCGGCCTGGCGGATGGCCTCGATTCCCTTAATGGCAGGCGAGTCCGGGGTCAGGCCCAGGCCGTTGATCCAATCGTCCGCGCCCTCGGTGCCGTTGCGGAACATGTCGAACACGGCCTGCACGGCATAGCCGATCCTGTCGAACACGCCGACCACGGCGGGCAGCGCCGTGAGCAGGTAGCCGGCGAACCGCTCGACGAGGGGGAGCACCTGCCCGGCGAGGCCCTCGGCGAAGTTGGCGGCCTGCACCTTGAATTTGTCGATGTTCGAGGTGGCGGCCTCGGCGGCGCCCTTGGCGTTCGACTCGATGCCCTGCAGGATGACCGACTGTGCTTTCGCCAGATCGCCTTGCGCCATGGCCTGTTTGATCGCGGTCTGCTGCGCGACAGAGAACGACACGCCCGCCTTACTCAGCGCGGTCATTCCCTTGATCGGGTCGTTGAGCGCCTTGCCGATACCGACGATGTTCGACGTGGCGTCGCCGATCCCGATGGCCTGCAGGTCGAACGCCGCGGTGGTCGCGCGGCGCATCGCCTCGGCGCCTAGCGACCCCTGCCGGAACGCGTCGGGGAAGCTGGCCAGCTTCGTCTGAACGGCCTTGATGTCGTCGTCGTCCTTGCCGATGCTCGCCGACAGTTGGTCGGCGAAGTCGGCGGCCGAACCGAACGCCTCACGGCCCGTCGGGCCAAGGTTGGCGATCTGCGAGTTCAGGACGCGGGTGACCTTCGCCGCCTCCTGGGCGCCGGCGAACGCACTCGTCACGACCGACGCGACACCCGCGCCGAGCGCGGCACCGGCGCCCAGGAGAGCGCCGGTGCCGATGCTCTTCAGCATCCCGCCGATCTTGCCGCCCGCCGAATGTGCCGAGTTGCCCGCCGAGTCGAACGCCTTCGACGCCTGGTCTCGGCCGAGCAGCAGGAACTCGATCGTCCGGTCAGCCACGACTATCCGCCTTCCGTTCGATGCGGTCGACCTGCACGCACAACGCCTCGAACTGCCCTAGCTCAAGGCGGTCTATCTCCCACGGCTTGATCCCGAAGTGAGCGAGGATCAAGAGCCAGTAGCGGTCTCGCCGGTCGTCGAGAGAGTCGCCTCGACGGCCACGGCCTCGGGCTCGGCGACCGGTCCGGCTTCCGCGCCGGCCGGCTGAGGGTCCGCGGGCTCGTGCACGGTGTCGCCGGCAGCGGCCTCGGCCTCCGCTGCGGCCTTGATCTCCTCGAAGTCGGCGGGCGACATCGTGTTTTGAATGTCTTCCCAGGTCAGCATCACGCCGGTGCGGCGCAGCGAGATCAGGAACAGCGCCGCCTGCCGCTCGGTGCCGGTCATCTCCTGGGCGCTCACGCCAGCCTGACGCTCGACCCACGCGAACTCGGCGAACAGCGGCCGGTCGATGAGCTCAAACTCGTGTTCCTCGAAACGAACCTGCACTGTGATCTCCCGTTGAATGTGGCATTGACGAACGCCCGACGGCGCGGGTGCGCCTCGGGTTGCTGCGGGGTTGAGCTACTTGACGTGCCGCTTGAGTGCGGCGCCGACGGCGTTGCCGAGATCCTCGGCGACCTGCGGTGCGGCGGCCTCGATCGGGCGCGACCACCAGCCAGGACGGACCGACTGCCCGAACCAATGCTGCTTATTACCGAACAGCGGGTGCCGCAGCGAACCGCGGTCGAGCCGGTCGATGTTCAGGCGGCCGAGCCCGACGATGCGCACGCCCGCCTGCCGGCCCGACATCCGCACTTTCGTCGAGACCCGGGTCGCGGCGACCTTCGCCGCGAGCCCGCCCCGGCCCGGCAGTGTCGAGGCCTCGGCCTTCACTGCCGAGCCGAGCGGCTCGGTCGTCGCCTTGAGGCTGGTCAAGGTCTCCTTGCGGATCACCTTGTCAGCACCCTTGAGTGCCGTGCCGAGTTGCCTGAGCTCGTCGGCGCCGTCAGCCATGGCGCGTTACAGCGCCACGTCGGAGGTGCGGTACACGAGGTAGAAGTCTCGGTTCACACTGTCGTTCGGGCAGTCACCCTCGAAGTCGATGAGCGATTTCTTGCCCGGCTCGATCTTGGGCATGCCCTTGGTGAGCGCCAGCTTTGGCACCACGACCTGCAGCTGCGAACCGCCGGTCGGCGGGGTCTCGGTCGTCGTCCACGTCACGTAAAACGGCAGCTGCGAACCGGTGATGTAGGACACGGGCAGGGTGTTCGCATTGAACTCGACCTTTCCCGAGGCCTTCACCATCGGGATGCCGGCGATCGGCCGCGAACGGGTCGGGCCGAGCGGGCGGCCGGTGTCGAGGCCCTGGTCGATTTCGAGTTTGAACTCGCGCACGTCGGCGTAGGCGGTGAGGCCCGTGGCCAGGGCGGTGTTCGTCGGGGCAGTGAGGGTGCCACCGAATCCGGCCGACGCCTGGTAGGCGTCGTAGATCGTCGTCGATGCCGGCCACGTCACCGTTGCCGCAGCGATGGCGGTCGAGATCGTCTGCGCGTCGAACTCGACCTCGATGGTGGCGATGTCGTCCTCGGGCTGCTCGATCGTGACCTTGTTCGCGGTGCATCCCGCGTAGGTGACCGGCCAGTTCGTGCCGTCGTTCATCACCTCGACCACCTGCACGGTCGCGCTCGGCAGGTACCCCGTCGCGAGCCCGGGGTGGAACACCTGCTGCGTGCCGCCGGTGATGGCGGTCACGGTGGAGACGCCGCACGCGTGGTGGAACAGCAGGCCACCCGCCTTCGACTCGAGCTCGGCCTTGACCTTGACCGTTCCCTCACCGCCGGGCAGGTACGACCGCGCGGATAGCGGGCCGCGTCGGCCGCCGCCGCCCTGCAGGCCCTTCGCCTGGCGGCGACGGTTGTCCCAGGACGGGTCGACCTCGAGCCACGGGTAGAACCGCGTCACCGTGACGGCCGTGCCGTATGTCGACTCGGTGGCCATGCCCCAGTAATGATCGGTGAGCGACGGCATCGGTCAGCCCTCCTCGCCGGCGGGGGCCGGCTGCCAGTTCGACGGCTGCGCGAGCAGCCCGGAACCGAGGTCGCCCTCGGATGGCCCGACGCCCGCCACGTCGGCAGACACCTCGAGCGACTGCCCACGCTTGACGGTCGCGCCGATGGCCGGCACGAGCACCTCGTCGTGAGGCCCTACGTATTGCACCGCAACGGTTCTCGCCACTGCACCGCTCCTAGATTCTCGTGTCGTACCGGACTTGGAACTCGACCGAACACACGGCGCCCGTGTCGGTGAGGTATTGGCGCGGCGTGAGCCGCTCGCCGATGTCGGCGAACATGCGGGCGGTGGTCAGCCCGAGGCTTGGGTCGGCCCGCAGCAGGTCAGCGACGGTGGCGAACACGCCGAACGCGAGGTCGCGCAGCGCCTTCGCCGTCATCCGCGGATCGGTGTAGCCCGCCTCGGGGAGCTCGAGGGATCCGGTCTGCGCGATGGCCTGGCAGATCACGAACCCAGTCTCGTCGCGCTTGGCCCGGCCGAGGGTGGCAACCACCTGCGACGCCTCGCCGTTGTCGCGGTCGTCGTCGAGGGTCCAGCCGACGACGAGGATCCGCCGGGCGGTGTCGCCGGTGAGCCAGACCTCGGGCCCGTCGAGCACGAGCAGGTCGTCGGGGTCGAGGTCGTCGCCGGCGGCACGCGCGCCGGGCAGCGCCCTGGCCTGCGTCACGAGGGCGTCGACGACCTCGTGCCAGCGGGTCGGTGCGGCGATGCTCATGCGAACGCCGGGGCGTGTGGCAGCCGGTCGAGCGCTGCGCGTAGCTGCGCGTCGAGGGGGTCGGCGCCGGTCCGGGCCGGTGCGCCCGACGCGCCACCTCGCAGCCGCCAACGGGCCTTGAGTGCCAGCCGGACGGCGCCGAGCACGTCCGCGCTCGGCTCGATCTCGCCGACGGTGTAGGTCACCGTGACGGGCCCACGCCAGTAGCCGACCGGTTGGACGACGCCGGCGAACTCGTCGACCTCGTAGCTATCGGCGGGCTGGGTGACGCCAGCGTCGGTGAGCGAGGTCACCGCCACCACGGGCACCGTCCGCAGCACGATCGAGGCGAGGCGGCCGACGTGCCGCTCAGCGGTCACCGTGCGGCGCCAATAGGCGTACCCGGTGGCGCGCTCGACGTCGGCGGTCGCGGCCTCCACGTCGTCGCGGATGTCCTCGTCGCGGATCGGGTCGATGCCGACGCCGAGCAGCCGCCGGGCCTCGGGCAGATCGAGCAGGGAGGCGCCACCGGAGCGCACCCGGAAACTCGACGTGTAGCGGGTGAGCACGCCGGCGACGAGCGCCGTCCACGTCTCGTTGTGCACGCCGGTCACGGTCGTCGGGTACAGCGTGAAGTACTCCCCCGTTGTGCCGTGCGAGACCGACGGTGGGACACCCGCCGTGCCGTCCGGCAGGGCGACCGCGTAGGTGGCCATCGCGTCGGCGTCGACGGGCACACCCGCCGCGGTGCGGATCGTGAGATCACGCTGGGCGATCTCGCCGAGGTCGTAGGCCACCGAGTCACACTCCCGTCATGGTGGGCAGGCGCCGGCCGCGCGACGTCGCGCGAGGCTGCCGGATTGATCCGTCGGTGACCGAGGCCGAACAGGACAGGTCGAGCGCGCTGGCCAAGAGTTCATCACCGGTCGCGGTGAGCATGGCCTCGAGCTCGGCCGCGAACGCTGCGCCGAACGGGTCGATGTCGGCGGGCCGGACGACGACTGCGGCCGGCGCCATCGTCACCGATTCGACGAGCGGTGCGAGCGCCCCGGATACCGTCGTCGTGGCCGTGGCTGCGATCGTGAGCGCCGCAGCGACGGGCACCGAACCGACGGGCCCAGCAGCGATCGTGGCGCTCGTCACGACAGCCACGGACAGCGCCGCGTCGACGGGCAGCCCGCGGCCGCCGGTGGTGAACGCGGCGAACAGCAGCGGCTCGGACAGGTCGGCGTGCACGGTCAAGTCGCACGCCTGCGTCGTGTCGAGGGCCAGGCCGACGGCCACGTCGACGAGCACGCCGCGGGCGGCGTCGATGGTCGCTGCGAAGGTCTCGGCCAGGTCGTCGGCTGCGGCCGCGACGCCGCGAGTGGCGCTCGGGTTCACGGCGAACGTCTGCGAGCGCACTGTCTCGACGCCGGTGTATGCGGCCGCAGCCACGGCGAACGTCGATGGCACGGTGGCGTTGCCTGCAGCTGCACGCGAGGTCGTCGAGGTCTCGTCGAGCACGGCAGCCACGGCGGCCGCAGCGACGGCACCACGGACGGCGGTCATCGCCGTCCCAGCCGTGATGCCGATGGCCACCTCGGACAGCGCTAGCCGGGTCGCACTGATCGTCATGGCAACGGCGATCGGTGCGGTCAGGTCCGGCGATACCGTCCGCGTGGCGGTCGTGGTGGTGGCGACGGTGAGCGGTACCGACGCGGCGGCCAGCGGGCCCGCCGTGATGGCCATGTCTACGGACAGCCCGCCGCCGCCGTAGTCGTTGCCGTAGACCCCGGACCCGTAGAGGGTGGGCAGTTCACCGATGACGGCACCCGCGGTGACGGCACGGCCCGCGGTGATCGAGGCGCCGACGGTGAGCGCCGGCACCGATGCCGCGGCGAGCATCGTCCGCACGGCCGCGTTGGTGGTGGCGACGGCCAGGGGCACGGCCACGTCGACGAAGTGCGCGACGGTGATAGCTGCACTGATGCCGAAGGTCTGCGAGCGCTGGACGCCGACGCCGGCCGCGGCCGTCGCGGTGATCGAGGTGCCGAGTGCCGCGCCGATCGCCTGGCCAACGATC
>OFRE01000094.1_pt1 | contig 25032 bp, 26 predicted proteins | sample 1543061 | NCBI WGS metagenome assembly OFRE01 (sample SAMN07774218, study PRJEB24372) | wastewater metagenome | isolation source: Exp Tend NO 50WW | collected 2016-02
ACGGATCAAGCTCGGTGTGATGGTCGGCGCGTGGGCAGGTGGCCAACCAATGGGACATTTTGATGAAAATCAATTCGCTGGATTATTTCCAGAAACTGGATTCGATTTTGAGCTCATCAAATCCAAAGTTGAAAAGTTGGCCTTTCTACATAGCGATGACGATCCGTATTGCCCGCTCGAACAAGCGCAATATCTGGCTCGTGAACTCGATGCGCCGATTACGGTACTCCACGGCGCAGGACATATCGGCCGTCAGTTCAAAGAAGTCCCCGAGTTGTGGGAGATAATCAAAACGAATATATGAACGTATAACGAGTGAAATTCCCGGATTAGTCCGGGACGGGAAATGCGCGAGCTGCCTGATTATGATTGCGAACCGTGCCTACGCAAAAATATCTTTTCCGAGTTTTCAATAGACTTAGATATATAATTGCCCTATGACCAATAAAATACTTGTCACAGATTCACTATTTATTTCCGAGGAACATGTCAAACAGATTGAAGCAGTTGGCTACGAAGTTGAAAGGTTGGATAAACCCGCAGCGACAGAGGAGGAGCTCGTCGAAGCAGTAAAGGGTAAGGTCGGGTATATTTTGGGCGGTACCGAAAAGGTGACAAATAAAGTGATCGAGGCTGCTGACGAGCTGAAGACGATTGTCTTCACGGGTACGGGCTGGAAGGGATTTATCCCGGGGTATGAACTGGCTGTAAAAAAGGGGATAGCTATCGGTGCTGCGCCGCATATGAATGCGCATGCAGTGGCTGAGTTCGGTATGACAATGACGCTTATCATGTGCAGAGATGCAATTGCGCTTGCTCGTGGCGGTGAGGTGATATTTGAAACGACAAAGTCATTGTCTGAATGTTCGGTCGGTATCGTTGGGCTTGGTCACATCGGTACATTTTATGCGCAGATGGCGAAAGGTCTGGGTGTGAAGAATCTCAGCTACTATAGCCGCTCGCCTAAGCCCGACGTAGAGTCCGAGCTAGGGATTACGTATAAAGACAAGCAGGCATTGCTGAGGGGGAGCGACATCATATTTGTTGCTTTGCCGGCTGAAGTAGGCGATGACTTCTTTACGGCCGAAGACATTGAGACGATACGCGATGGCTCAATCATCGTGACGATTGGCGAACCAAGTCAGTTCAATCTCGGTGCTCTATACGAACGATTGGCGAACGGTACGCTACGCACCGCTTTCGATGAAAATGTCAAAGATGAAAAGTTTCGGGCTCTACCACTCCATACCTTCTATACCCCCAACGAATCAACAGCATTTAATACCAGCGAAACTATCAAGACAGTCAGTGATAGTTGCGTAGCGACTTTGCTCAACATCTTGAAAACCGATGAAGATCCCTATCGAGTTGCGTAAGCGTATAATTAGGAGTTATGGACATGAAGTCATCCCCTAATGCGGATCAACTAAAGGAGTTTCTAGGAGGACGACTATGACCACAATAATCTTCGAGGCGCATTCGACCAGCCTCGACAACGAGGCCGGACTAGCCAGCGGGCATAATGACGTGGAGCTGTCGGAGTTGGGCGCGCGGCAGTCAAAAGAGCTGGGGAAGCGCTACGCGGGTCAAGCATTTGATGCGATATTTTGCTCTGATTTGCAGCGTTCGTACAAGACGGCGGAGCTGGCATTTGGTGACACGTATCCGATCATCAAGGACGCGCGGCTGCGCGAGTGTGACTACGGTAAGCTCACGCAAAAAGATAGCAAAATAGTTGGTGCGGAGAAACCGCGACGAATTTCCGAGCCTTTTCCGAGTGGCGAGAGTTATGAGCAAGCTTGCGCACGGATAAAAAGTTTTCTGGATGATCTGGCACGCGACTATCAGGGTAAGACCGTGATGATAATCGGTCACCGGGCAACGCAATATGGTCTCGAGCACATTCTGAATGACGTGACTATATATGATGCAGTGACGGCACCATGGCAATGGCAACCGGGGTGGAAATACGAGGTATTGTCTTGAGCGCCGAGTATCGAAGAAGCGAAAGCGTGCGAACTCATGCGAGGTTTTCGCGAAGTGTCGGCAGTTGTAGTAGGATAATGACATGAAGAAACCAAAGCAAAAAGTATCACGAAGTCCCGCGGTTATCATCGTTGGAAGTATGCTGCTATTGTTTGGGATCGCGCTTTTTGTGCTTGGAATTATGAGTTTTTCGCCGTCACACTGGATTGCCTCATGTCTTATTATGCTGAGTGGTTTTACGACCGGCGGCCTCGCAGTCATGGCGCTCGTGACTGGCAAGCCGGAATGGATACTTTTCAACCTCATGCTTCCGGGCTAAGCTCCTTTGTTTCGATGGTACGTGGGTAACACTATTATCAATAAAATACGCTATCGCGTAAAATATTGATAAATTTATCTCACGCTAGACCAAAATGTTGACGTAATGGGGTTTCGTTGTCGATGTGAGATGCTTCGATGTAGGTGACGTAACGATTGATATCATAGTGAGCGCTCAGGAGGGCAACCTCGTCACGGCAAGGGAACGGCGAGGCAAAAACACTGCGCTGCAAAACAGCGAACCCCATCCGACGCAAGTGCCCAGCGAAGGCGTCGCGCTTGGTTTTCTGCTTTTCCGGGATGTCGAAGAAGACGATTCGCCAGATACCGTCCCATGACTCGCAATGAGGAATCTCGAGAGAATTAATCTCATTACGGACGAGACGTCGCCTGGCTTTCTCTGTGAGTATGATACCGTGCTGGTAGTCTTCGGTGATCAGTTTGTTGTAGCGCATATAACTCAACGCGCGAGACACCTCGCGGTTTCGGGTCACATCATCCAGCTTGTCGAGCTGTCTTCGTAGCGGCTTATCAAGCGCCGAAAGTGAAGCGGGAGCAAGGAGTGCTGCTGCCGTCAACGCTCCAAGTGCTGCAATCCGTAGCAGACTATCGATCATCACCCGACGTTCAATCTTATTCATACCAAAATAATACGCTATCGCGTAAAAAATGGATATTTTTCATAGCAAAAGAATGATGTGTAGGATAATCATTGACATGACGCTTGTGCATTGTTATCGTGACGATAGTAAGTAAATCAACATAAAAAGATACACTTACACCAGGCTGAGGGCACATTCCGATAAACAATTGAGGAAAGGGCCGAGGCAAAACAAAAACCTTCCTTGCAAGGGACATCAAATATCGGCTGATCACCGGTATTTTTTGTTATCTAAAAATAAAGCAGCCCGCGCATGTTTCAGCGCGGGCAACCGTTCTCGGTCAGCGACGTGGCAACTTTTTCGGCTGTGTCTTGCGCCGCTGGCTTGTTAGGTGCCAGGAATGACAAGCCTGGCACTGGTAGATGTGCTTCTCGACTTTCTTACGGCGAGAATCTTTGCGGATAGAAGCGCCGGCGAGTGCAATCTTTGCCTCAAGCTCTGTGAACATACGTTTCCCGGTTACACGGCATGTGCCGTGCGATTTGCCTTGCATATTGCTTCACCGCCTTTTTATCTCGGGACTACATCACTTATACCACTACGACACACGGATGTTAAGATAAATACATGAAACTCCTCCTCACTTCATCGGGACTGAGTAAGCGCGCGATAGGCGAGGCGCTGCAGGGTATGTTCGAGATATCTCCGAGTGAGGTGAAAGTAGGGTTTATCCCGACGGCGGCCAATGTCGAGCCATACAGCAAAGATTGGGTGATATCGCAGTTCAATCAACTACAACGCTACGGGTTTTGTCATATAGATATCGTTGATATTGCGGCAGATGGCGTGGACTGGCGGGCACGGCTGGCAGATTGTGATATGTTGTGGCTCAGTGGTGGCAATACGTTCTATCTGCTGGATCAGGTGCGCAAGACAGGATTTGATACCTGGCTGGCAGAAAATATTGACAGCAAGGTCTATGTCGGCGGCAGTGCAAGTACTATCCTGGTGACGCCGACGATCAAGATCGCTGATGGTGTCGATGACAATGTCGTTGGGCTCACTGACCTGACAGGCTTGGGCTATGTTGATTTCGAGGTGGAGCCGCATTGTGACGCGGCGCGGATGGAAGCGATGAAAGAATACGCTGATACGAGTGATAACCCTGTCTATGCGATTGATGATTTGACGGCAATCAAGGTGATCGATGGCAATGTCGAAGTAATATCTGGGGGAGCCTGGAAATTGTACGAAAAATGAAAGTTCCATTTATAAGCAACACTCCTGATGATAAGCACTGCGTGCCGGTTTCGTACATGATGATTATCAAGACTTTCGATCCTTCGTTTTCCATGCCTATTGAAGATTGGGCTAAGGTCACTGGGTTTGAAGAGGGTAAGGGGACGTGGGCGAATGCAAGTCTTGTGTGGTTGCACGAACATGGGTATGAGGTAAAACATATTACGACTTTTGACTATCCTGCTTTTGTTGAGAAACAAGACAAATATCTTATCGAACTTTCTGGAGAAGAAGTCGGAAAATGGATGATTGACCACACGAATATGCCGGCCGAGGTCGAAAGAACGAAACGGCTTATAAAAGCAGGTTCGATAATCGAGAAGCGCGAACCGACACAAGATGACATACAGCAGCTCCTGGATAGTGGCTATCTTTTACGGGCAAATATTAATTTTGCAAAGCTCGCTGGACAGGATGATTACGTAGGGCACTCTGTCGTGATTATTGGATACGATGCTGCTGGGGTCTATATACATGATCCAGGATTGCCTGCAATCGAAAATCGGCACATAGAATGGGAACGATTCGAAGAAGCGTGGGCGGATCCAACACCAAATAACAAAGAGCTAGATGTGATAAGGAGATGAAGTGAACGTAGAAAAAGCAATTCGTGATTATCTGCGAGGTGTTCTACATATGTCGCTCGCGACGTGTGTGGACAATAAGCCATGGGTGTGCGAAGTGCATTTTGTGTATGATGATGCGCTGAATATTTATTGGCGATCAAAACAAGACAGACGCCATAGTCAGGAGATCGCGCAGAATCCGCATGTTGCCGGAAATATCGTTGAGCAGCACGGTAGCGGCGATAAACCACGAGGAGTGTATTTCGAGGGCGTTGCCGAGAAACTAGAAAATGTTGAGAGCGGTGATGAAGTGTATGAATTATTTGCGGAGCGATTTGGTTTGGGCGAGGAAGTTGTACAAGATGCCAAGAGCGACGATGGGCACAAATTTTATAAAATAAATGTGACAGACATGTATCTATTTGATGCCCGCGAGTCGAGCCCAGGCCGGAAATATCGGCTGGGGCGGTTACACTAGTGCTATGAGTGAAGATCGGTTTGCAAAAAATTATTCAAATACATGGAAAAACAAAACGCGGTCGAGGATGTATCACGCAGAAAACACGAATTTTGACAACCGGGACTATAAGCACAACCTGCAATCAGTCGTCAGCCCGACTGGCATATCTTACGGACAGAGACCGCGCCTAATCCCAAATAGGAAGCGATCCATGAATAAGTATAGGATGTTGCTACAAGAATATGAGGCTGAGATGATAGAGAGGGCAGGGATGGCGACGTAAAACATCCGGTCAAGTGTTGTATGATATTACCAATATGACAATCGGGATAATCGGGTTTGGTAGTTTTGGTAAATTTCTTGCTGAGAAACTGAGTTTGCATGGGCATGTCAAAGTATATGACCGGCGCGAGCGTGATATGACTTGGCGGGCAAGCTTCGAGGAAGTCGCACGGTGTGATTTCGTCATTCCATCGGTACCGCTTGAAGCATACGAAGAAGTCTTGCAACAGCTGGCGCAGCACATACCGCTCTCGAGTGTGCTTGTCGATGTCTGTTCGGTCAAAGAGTTGTCTGTGAAGTTGATACGGACACATCTGCCTAGGCATCAGCTGGTCGCGACGCATCCGTTGTTTGGTCCAGAATCTGCGAGCGTTTCTGTGCGCGGGCATACGCTCGTGATGTGTCCTGAGGTGTCCGACACGAAGCCGTACAGTGATCTTAAGAAATGTGCCGAGGATCTCGGACTGAATGTCGTCGAAATGAGTGCCGAGGAGCATGACCGCGAGATGGCGGTCGTGCAGGGTCTGACGTTTTTTATCGCCCGAACGCTTGATACTATCAAGGTTCATGACCAGCGATTGACGGCACCGTCGTTTCAGCGACTCCTCAGTCTGGCCGAGCTTGAGCTGCATCATTCACCGGAATTATTCCGTACAATTCAGCAGGGCAATAAACGCACCAAAGCAGTCCGGCAGCGGTTTCTGGATGCTGCGGGAGCTATACACGAAGAGCTGGAAAATAAGTCATGATGAAACAAATCTTGCTCCTCCAATCACGTCCAGAGGATGATGTGGCGCAAAATGAGTTTGAGTCGATCTGTCAATTGGGCGGGATTGATCCGGCGCGAGTGGTGCGGTTGCGGATCGAGCGGGATGAGCTGTCTGTGATTGACCTGGATAGCTACGCCGAGGTCATCATGGGCGGCGGGCCGGCGAATTTTGCGAGCAGCGAGGACAAGAAAAGTACTGAGCAGAAACGCTACGAAGACTGGCTCATTGCGCTGACGAAGCAGATCATCGCACAGGACACGCCGTTTCTCGGCATGTGCCTCGGTGTCGGTGTGATCTCGATGGCGCTTGGTATGCGGCCGAGCTACAACTATGGTGAAGCGGTGGCGCCGACTGAAATTGTTCTCGAAGAACCAGCTAGGAAGGATCCGCTGTTTGCGGATATACCGGAGCGGTTCTATGCGCTCGTCGGACATAAAGAGGGAATCGGCGAAGCACCTGCTGGAAGCGTTGCGCTGGCGCGATCGAGTAGCTGCGTCCAAATGCTACGCTGCGGGGCAAATGTGTATGCGACGCAGTTCCACCCTGAGCTGGATCTACTGGGACTGGCTATGAGGGTTGAGGCCTACAAGCACCATGGCTATTTTCCGCCAGAAGAAGGCGATGAGATCATGGCGAATGCGACGAAGGCTGACATCAGTCAGGCGGTCAAAGTACTGCAAAATTTCGTGAAGCGGTATATCGCTTAGTTGGTGTATCGTCAGGCTCTCTAGTATTGATTCGTATCATTTATAGTTTTATAGTGTGTAAATCATGAATAATAACGGTGAAAATTACAGACCTGGTAGCCATGAACAATCAGGTGAGGCGACCAATATGGGCTCCGGGCAATCTGAAGCTGTGCGTCGTATGGGGGCTACTGCCGGAGAACTCGTAGGCACCGGCGAGACTGAAGCTATGGGGCGGGAGGTGCTCGAGCCTTTTGGTGAGGATGAGTCATATTGGACGGTGTATAGACTGTTTACTGTCCCAAAAAACAGAGGCGTATTCTTTACTCTCGATCAAATATCGGAACATCTGGCGGGAAGCTATGATATGTCGGCTGAAACGCGGGCGTCTGTGGTGGCGACGCTGCAGGAATGGAAGGATTTTATCGAAAAAGATGCAGCTATGAACGGTATCGAAGGGGAGTTTCGTGGAAACTCAAGGGGCTTTGTTTTCATGACGAGAGAGCGGCTCTCACCGATTCAAGAAGTGACAGAAGCAGATACGAGTGAGCAGTCCGGCTCTTACACGCCAGAACGTAATACGTTTGTCGGACGACTAGAGCTTGTCGTCAAAACACTTCTCGATAAGAATGATGATGGCGCAGAAAAGCAGGCAGTAATAAAGAAGTTGATTCTAAAGGCTAATCCTTTGTTATCTGAGAACCAGTTACAACAAGAAATTGATACACTCGTGAACAGGGGAGATATTTTCAAATTTCGTCGTGGCAGCCCAGCATATCTCTCGCTCACCGCCAGGTCAGACGACGGTCGACCAGAGCAAGCCGCTTCGGCTGAGAGTGAGGACGACGGAGCAATTGATCTAAAGCTAGCTGCCAATGTTCTCGAGGTGTTGTGTGCTCCTCGCAGGAGTTATCAAAAGAAAATCACTATGAAAGAGCTGTGGCGAGAAATCATGGGTGATACACACAAGAGTCTTCGCATACCGCCCGAAGATCTCGTTGACCTAAAAAGTGTTTGTCGCCAACTTGAGAAAAAAGGTTTGCTGACGACAGGCGGCGCAAGAATGGGGACTGGGGGTGCACTGCGCCTTCGTTCTCGAGATCTCTATGTACTGAAAGTCGGCTTAACGAGTCAAGATATGAAAAAAGAGTTGAAAAGGATATCTGACGAAGCGGGTATGGAATTTTACTTGCAGCAGCTATTCGAGCAAGAGGGTGGGGGAGAATAGTTTCGTAAAGATAAGTAAATAGTAGACTTATCTTGGTTTGAGTGCATAATAAGCGCATGAATACACCCGAGCGACCGTTTGATGCCGAGCATGGGGACGGTGCGGATCCTGAAGGCCGCGACTTACTGAGCCCCGGTGACGAAGCGCTTATTGATCAAATATCCAACCACTACATACAGAATCCAGGGAAGATTTTAGCGAATGAAGCGTATGAATATAACACCACAATATTTGATATGGCTCGGAGACTACATTTCTGGTGTGGGTATGGGCGGGATGATAACGTGTCATGGGCGGCAGTATATTCCGCACTACACTTTGCCTTATTTGTGGGGCACATCAGGAACGGCGAAGAAGGAATCCAGCCGAATTTGACTGAATTCATGACGCGCGTCAACCGCGAGAATGCAGAAGCACTCGATGTCATGGAGGAGATGGCGACAGAGTATTTTTGTCGGCATCCGTCTGAGGAAGGGCTTGTGAAGGCATTTATGGGCGAGATAGACCCGTCTGAAATGTACGCGCATGATGCAGAATCTGTATTTGGGCTTGTGATGGATTCGATTGAAAGAGGAAGCTTGTTGAACAATGTTCCTAACCAACTGAATGGTATAAGGCCGAATGAAGACAAGGCCGATAGTTCGTTGATTGAAGCGCTAGAAGAGGACATGCACATAGACATATCCTCGGTATGCAACGAGCTGGCCGAAGTGAATCAAGCGTTGCTCCCGGCTGCTATTGAAGCATTTACGGTAGAATGCGGTCGTGAGCCTAATCTGGATGATAGTCGTGATGTCTCTGTGCTGAGAGTATCGATGAGGGATTGGTTTTTCAATAAATGGCCTCAGATAGAAAATGCTCCGATGATCGGAGACACTATCATCACGAACGGTCGGGGTATATTGATGTCACTGATGGTCAACGAGGAAGGTGTGGACGGTTTCGGATGCCTAAGGCTAAATAACAGAGTGCAAATACGAGGTACCTTCAAGGGCTTTGATACGCAGTCGTACCTTGACCAAGCGGTGCTCGACCTGGATGAAAAAAAGCAAAGCGAGGTCGGGGATTCGTACCTGCGTTCTTTTGGGGTGCACTTTGTGCTGGAAGATGTTGTCGTCATTGGTGGAAATTCTGATGAGATGCAGAGTAAACTGTACTATCTACCTCTTCATTATCCGGATATGAAGATCTTGCTCATGCGAACCGCGTTACTGGAGGATAATGAGAGGTAGCTCTTGGGTGATTTACGCTAGCGGTATAGATCACGTATACTAGCTAGCTATGATGCAAGAAGATAGTCTGTTTCGTGTCTCGCTCAAAGCCGTGATCCGCAACAGTGACGGTGAGGTGTTGGTGGTGTATGAAAAGGGACAGAGTGGCTGGAGCCTACCCGGTGGCGGCATGGATCATGGCGAGACGATCAAGGAGGCTATGAAGCGAGAATTGTATGAAGAATTGGGCTATACGGGTAATTTCACGATGAAACTATTCGCGGCAGAGGATGCCAGGATAATTCCGAGCCGGCCGGTTGAGACATGGCAGCTGCGGCTGATCTATGAGGTGACGACGGAAAACATGAATTTCTCGGTCGGTGAGCATGCGGTAGAGATCAAATTTGCACCGATTGGCGAGTTGCAGGACATACCGGGAATAGAGTTGATAAGACGCGCGCGAGAAAATAAACAAAAGCATTGACTATCAACAGCATGAGTGGTATAATAAAAAGATAAACTAATATAGAGCGTGCGACGGGTGGGGCAGAGCGCTGATAACGAAAGGTGTGTATGAACATAGTAAGAAGTATCACAGCAGTAGCTGCCTTCGCAGTATTGACGATCAGTGCTGCGGTCGTGGGCGGAGCTGCTCAGCCTGCGTTTGCTGCCGAGTGTACCAACGGGAGCAAATATACTGATTTTGAGGGTTCATACAGTGGCCGAGATACGATGACAGTCTCGACCAAAGATAATAAAAAGCTGTGTAAAGACGTCACGGTCAACTTCGCAAGCTTCACCGCACCTGACAACTACAACGGTAAGGGCTTCAAAAACAACCCAACCGCACTGCCACAAAAGCAGTTCTACAACAAAACAGTCACACTCAAAAAAGGCACCGATGGCACAACGACTGTACAAGTCAAAGTCCCTGATGCTTGTACTAACTATCAGATCGACGCCTACCTCGGTCCAGTGCAGACTGAGATCACGACTGCTGCTGGGTTTATCGACACGCACAACATCGTGGGTAAGCTGTTTCAGCGCACCAAAACTGACTGTACCAAGCCACCGGTTGATGCCTGTAACACCGAAACCGGAATTGTCGAAAAAGTAGCTAAGGGCAAGGAAAATGTCGCGCCGCACTCAACCGACATGACTATGTGTGGGGACGTGAAAGTCTGTGATCCTGCGAGTGGTGATATTATCACGGTCAAAGTTGCCAAGAAAGATAACTACAAGCCAAAAGACGACATCGCCTGTAAGCCTGACGTCAGAGTGTGTGACCCAGCAACCGGCAATATCATCACGGTCAAGGCTGCCAAAGAAGATCAGTACAAGCCAATCACTGACGATGCCTGCAAGCAAAATGTCTGTGATCCTGCAACCGGCAAGATCATCAAAGTCGATAAATCACGCGTCGGTGACTACAAAAAAGTAGACGATGCAGCCTGCAAGGACGAGCCTGAAGTCAAGGGTGAGGAAGCTCCAAAAGAGATCAGCAAAACTGGTCCTAGTGAAACGCTCTCTGCGATCCTCGGTGTCGGCTCACTCGCCGGTGCTGGTACCGCTTATGTTCGCTCCCGACTCGCACTTCGTAAGTAAATAAACTTTCTTACATCGATCTAAATTAGCGCTCCCTGTGAGCGCTAATTTTGTGCAGAGCCGGTAGGGTCGATGATATGATGGAGTCAAGCAAAAGGAGAGTGTGTGAAGAAAACCAATCGTTCGGGCGTGCCAAAATGGCTCAGAATATTTTTGCCAACAGCGATGATACTTGCATGGCTTGCGATGGCGGGCATAGGTGGCCCATATTTCGGTAGAGTCGATGAAGTATCTGACAGTGATATATCAGCATTTTTGCCAAAGTCGTCAGAGGCCGCCAAGGTCAGCAAAGCAGCGGGGGCATTCCGATCCAAGGATACAGTACCGGCGATCCTGCTATTTGAGGCAAAAGATGGCAAAAAACTGAGCGAGACGCAGACGCAAGCGATACAAGCGGCTGTTGCTAAAACCGAACCGCTCGAAGGTGTTGGCGGCAAAAGTTCTCCACTCAACGTGGCCGAGGACGGCAAGGCGGCTTTTGTGATCGTACCGCTCCAATCAAATGGTGAAGTCGACAAAACAGTTGCCAGTATAGGGGACCTTCTCGGCCGCGAAAATTTGCCTGAGACGCAACATTGGGTCACAGGAGCGGCTGGGTTTTTGGCGGATCTGAGCGTGGCGTTTTCGGGGATTGACGGCATATTGCTGCTGGTCGCACTTGGGGTGGTATTCCTGATCTTGCTGGTTGTCTATCGATCACCACTATTGCCTGTACTGGTGTTGCTGGTGTCGATGTGTGCGCTGGCAGTAGCGTTGTTGCTGGTGTGGCACCTCGCCAAAGCCGACTTGATCCAGCTCAATGGCCAGGTGCAGGGGATACTCTTCATCCTCGTGATCGGTGCGGCGACAGACTATTCGCTCTTGTTTGTTTCGCGCTACCGTGAAGAATTGTATGCGCAGCAGGATCGTACCGTGGCGCTCATAAAAGCATGGAAAGGCGTGCTTGAGCCGATACTTGCCTCTGGTAGTACGGTGATTGTCGGACTTCTCTGTCTGCTCGTGAGCGATCTCGGGTCAAATAAAGCACTGGGGCCAGTCGGTTCGATTGGTGTCGCATTTGCAATGCTCGGAGCACTACTGTTTTTGCCGGCGCTACTCTACGCAGTGGGACGAGCGGGGTTCTGGCCACGTATTCCGAGAGTCGACAGTGCAAGCGTCGCGAAACATACGCAGCATCTCGAAAAGGGAACTTGGCACAAAGTGGGAGGATTTGTCTCGCGCTATCCCCGAGTCATCTGGATCAGCACGACATGTATACTGCTGCTCGGCGCGAGCGGTCTGTTGCAGCTCAAGGCCGACGGGGTGCCGCAATCCGAGCTTATTCTCGGCTATTCCGAAGCCCGTGATGGACAAAAAGTTCTGAGCAAGCATTTCCCTGATGGGTCAGGGAGCCCGGCGCTCGTGCTCGCTCCGGTTGAACTCCAAGACAAGATTGTCGATATGCTCGATACATTTTCTGGTGTCGAGGGAGTCAGCGCAACAGCCACGGGCGTTGACGCTGGATTTAAGCCACTAGGCAAATCAGCGGAGTCTCTCCGCGCCGAGATCCGCACGGAGGTAGCGAAGGAGCTCGATACACAAAGGGCAGATATCATGACGCAAGCTGACGCGATTCAGGCGCAGGCAGGACCGTTTGCCGGTGCGACGGCACGCGAACAGTTTCTCTCGGCAGTGCTTCCAAACATTCCGTCTGTCGAAGAGTTGGTAGACAAGGCATATCCGTTTAAGGATGCAGCGGTCACCGTGATCGACGGTAACGTCTTGCTGTCGGCGACGCTTGTCAACGAGCCATATTCTCACGAAGCTGAAACGGCGGTGATGCGATTGCGCGAGCAAGTAGCGGCTGTTGATAGTCGCGTGCTCGTCGGCGGAACGACCGCTACGACCATAGATACCAATGCTGCTTCGATTCATGATCGCAGTATCATCATCCCCCTGGTGCTTCTGGCGATTACGATTATTCTCATGGTGTTGTTGCGCGCGATTGTGGCACCGATTTTGTTGCTGGCGACGACAGTGCTTTCGTTTGCGGCGTCGCTTGGCGTGGCAGGATTTCTGTTCAATAATCTGTGGAATTTTCCGGGTGCTGATCCGTCGGTAGTGCTGTACGGGTTTGTGTTTTTGGTAGCGCTCGGGATTGATTACAACATTTTCCTCATGACGCGGGTACGTGAAGAATCGCTGAATCTCGGCACGCGCGCCGGAGTCATCAGAGGTCTTGTGGTGACTGGTGGCGTTATCACCAGCGCCGGCATCGTGCTGGCGGCAACGTTTGCTGCTTTGTCTGTCATACCGATTCTGTTCTTGGCTCAGATCGCATTTGTCGTCGCGTTTGGCGTGTTGCTTGATACGATAGTCGTTCGCTCGCTGCTCGTGCCGGCACTGATACGAGATATCGGCGGGTTTGTCTGGTGGCCGTCAAAGTTGCGACATAAAAAGTAACTAATTTTACAGCACCATTCTACTCTTGCTTACGATAGAATAAATGCAGCCCAAAACAATTTTAATGGCCGGTGCATGACATCCGGCAAGAGACGAATGGTGCAAAATTATGGATGAACAAACAATAGATCTCGAAAAAAAAGCCAAGTCACTGCCGCTGCCGACCGACATATTGGCGGTGGATGAACCCGAATATGTGCCGACAGACATATTTCAGTGGGCGAATAATATCGTCGAGTTCAAGGGCGATTTGAAAATCGATCTGTTTTTATTCAACCGAAACGGGATCGTCTATCGCACCAATCGAAGCGCGGAACTCAACAAGCAGATGGAGCCGTTGTTCCTGGACGAAATTATCGAGTATGTGCTGAGCGGCGCTGAGGGCGGGCTCCAGGTACGACAATTTGAGGACGCCGAAGCCGAAGAGGGTGTGCTGCAACGCACCAAGCTATCCAACGTCGAGAAAGCCCGCGAAGTCTTGCGCTGGGTGAAGACGCAAGAATCGGAGATGGAAGTGTTTAGCGACGAGGCGCACGATATCAAGCGCATGAAGGGCGCGATCGCCCGGGTCTCGCACGAGAAGCTCGATCACTCGTTTTATATCATCAAACAACTGCCAGCCAGTCAGATGATGAGTGGCAAAGTGGGCTGGATGATCCGCAACGGGAAATTTGTGCCGTTTGACGCCGAGGCGGCGATCCGAATCCCGGATGACAATCAGCTGATGGTGCTCGACCAGGATATCTATGTGTTTTCGCAGGCGAAACTCAAGAGTTTGTTTGGCTATGACGCCAAAGAGTCGTATGTCGCCGAGCAAAAAGTGAAGGAAATCGAAGCGAATTTCCGGCTCAGTTTCGCCGAAGGTCTGACGCTCAATGGGCTTGTCAAAGGCCGCCGGTCAACTATCAAGAAACTGCAGAAAATCGAGCCGACACTGATGACGCAGGAGCAACTGATGGGGCACGCCGAAGACCTGGGCGTCAATCTGATGGAAGACGACACGAATGCAATAATCATCATGGATGAAAAAGACCTGGTGAAATTTGTGAACCTGCTGAACGAAGACTATATCGAGTCGCCCGTCACTGGTCTGAAATATGAGATTAGGAGCAAGAGGCCACTCAAAGAGCCGAGCGACAAAGACGACGAAGCGTATCCACAGGGTTGATCACAAATGAGAACGCCCCTTCCAGGCGTTCTGTCTGAGGGACAGGTGGCCGAGGGGCGTGAAGCCGACATTCGCCGGCTAGTTATCACGGTCAGGGTTCTCTGGAGGGAGATCCGAGCGAAGCCACCCGTAGTCGGACGGTACGCCGTCGTTCTGTGTGTCACGCCTTCGCTTTTCATCCTGTGCCTTCACATCTTTTAGGATGCGATCAATTTTCCTAGCGGCGCGACCGCTCCTTTGATGTCTGACTACCATTGGCTTTCTCGATTCTACTCGACTGAACAGTTTGACTGGGCACTACATACTCTAAGGCAGATACGCAGGATTTTCAACCATTTGTGAACCTGCTTACATGCAATACGAAAAAAGAAGCGTATACTGCCACGGTAAAGAGGAGGTAAATATGCTCGGAAACGGAAAAGTGTGTGTAACAATTGCCGTCAAGGACTTGGCGGCAGCAAAAGAGTTCTACGGGGGTGTGCTCGGTCTCCAGCAGACGGACGAAAATCCGGGAGGTGTGCTGTTTGCTGCAACCGAGGGCAGGGTGTTCGTCTATGAGTCCCAGTATGCTGGCAGCAACCAAGCGACCTATGCGTCATGGGACGTCGAGGATGTCGACGCGACGGTGGCAGCGCTGAGGGACAAGGGAGTGAATTTCGAACACTATGACATGGAGGGCGCGACCTGGGAAGGTGACGTGGCGGTGATGGGCGAGATGAGGTCGGCGTGGTTCAAAGACCCAGATGGCAATATCTTGGCCGTCAATAACGTTACGTAGCGTAGCCGTGGTGCTCTATCGTTTGACGATCATCAAACGGAGATTGGAGAGGTAGGTGCGCGGATTGGTGAGCTTGTGGCTCAAAAGATGGGTGAGATGGTACTCGACAAATGGTAATTTGTTGTCCGGCCAGTCGGTCGCGGCAGGGCTATAGAAGCTCTGGGTGATCATGGTGGGATCGCTTGCTAAAATTTCGAGCTCTTTTCGGATGTCTTCTTGGGTCATATCGTACCTTTCGCGTACTGTCTGAGCTATATGCTCACTATCTGTCTCCATTATCCTCTCTTTTGCTCCAGATACCTAATCTCATGGCCACGTCGAAACAAAACAATGTCTCAGTTTCACCATTTTGTTTCGGGGCAGAACAGGTTCTAAGGTAGAATAAGATGATGAAAGCAATCTGGAACAACAAGGTGATAGCCGAAGCGCCGCAAGCAGATTTGATCAGGATCGAAGGGAACTGGTACTTTCCACCTTCAAGCGTGAAAAGAGAGTTTTTCACGGATAGCGATACGCACACAACGTGTTTTTGGAAAGGCGAAGCGAGTTATTACGACGTAGTCATGGATGGCGAGACAAACAAAGACGCGGCTTGGTACTACTCGAAACCTCAGGCTGGCTCGATCGAGCGTGTCAAAAAAGATTTTACGGATTATGCCGCGTTTTGGCATGGTGTCGAAGTAGAGGAATAGGATGTTACGGCGGATAATCAAGCTACGAATTTTTTTGATAGCGCTGGCAGTGACTGTCGGGGCGGTACTCGTGAAGTACTCGCTGCATGCGCTCGGCTGGGAGCCGATCGAACAGACGAGTCTGCATAATAGCGTCGTCTCGAGTGTGATATTTGTGATCGGGTTTGTACTGAGTGCCACGATTGCGGACTACAAAGAGTCAGAGCGCATACCAGCGGAGTTCGCGAGCATCGTCGAGAATATGTACGAAGATGCTGTCGAGATCAGGAAGCTCTATCCGAAATTTGATATCGATGTGTTTCGTCGCAATCTGCTCGATGTGCTAGCGTCATTTCGTGACGGCACTCGGGCGAATCGTACCGGCGCTCGTCGGGAGATCCGTGAGCTGAATGTGACTTTTGGTGAGATGGAGACGGCGGGTGTGCCAGCAAACTTCATCGTCAAACTCAAGCAACAACAGGCGCAACTATTGCGTAGTATGTACCGTGTTAATTACATCCAAAAGATCAAATTCATCCCCTCGGCGTTTTTCCTCGTGCGCTCGATTGTGGTGTTGGTCGTCGGGCTGTTGCTCCTGACAAATATCGATCCATTCTATGGCGGGCTGGTGATCGTCGGCATCATCGCGTTCATCATGACGTATATGCTGATACTGATCCAAGTCATCAGTACACCGTTCCACGCTGAGGGCAAGACGCAGGACGATGTGAGTCTATTCCTGCTGAGAGAGGCCAGTCAACATCTCCGCAGCGAGCAATCGAAAACACCGAAGCGAGCACGCAAATGATTATTTATTACACCGATGGTAGCGCTAGTCCGAATCCTGGCCCGGGTGGGTTCTCGGTCATCCGTGATATGAAGCCGGCTGTACTTGGCAGTGAGCCTGGTATCACCACCAATATCCGTATGGAAGGGCTGGCGATACAGGCGGCGCTCGAGGATGCGGCGGGCGAACATTGTCAGATCTATACGGACAGTGAGTTTTGGATCAATGTGATCACGAAGTGGTCGCTCACATGGGAAGCAAACGGCTGGAAGAAAAAGGGCGGGGACATCAAAAATCTCGATATCGTCCAGGCCGTCTGTCCGCTCTATCGCCAAAGCCACGCGACGCTGACGTGGGTGAGGGGGCACGAGGGTGACCCGGGCAACGAGCTGGCTGACGAATGGGCAAACAAAGCCCGCAGGGGCGTGCGGCTCTAGCTCTGTTTTCTCCCGCTTGACCCTTCACCCCGCAGTCCTGTCTCCTGCCTCCGACATCCGCTCCCGCGCGGACGGTTGTCTGCCTGGACTGCATACTAATAGTATCGCATTCCCGCAGACCAACCGACCCGGCTGCGCTTCCGTTGACGATGTCGTTACCAAGAGACAGGACTGCGGCTGGCGTCATCTGCGATCCCTGTTCTGCGACTCCTGCCGCCAATTCGACTAAGCCGGCGGAGATGGGCGAATGAGACTGGAGTCATTCGCGAGGACGTGCCATTTACAAGTAGTTGAAGAAAAGTAAATGGCCGACCCCTTGCGGGTCGTTCCGCAGCGACCAGTCTCATTTGTTCGACGACTACCGCGCGAGGGAGCTTGGCGGAGAGTTTTGGTTACTTTTGCGGACAAAAGTAATGAGAAACCACCTCGGTAGGTGAAGTAAATGAGCCGAGTGACTCTATGAAAATCGTCTTCAATGTATCGGATATGTAAACAAACAAACCTATTCTTACGTTAAATGTTCAACCTGAACCAACCAGTCCCATTGCTATACACAATAGCCCGAGCATACGCTGAGTTCAGCACAATATTTGTCGCGCCATCGATTGTGCCAGTAATCGTAATAGTATTCCCGCTAGAGCAAGAGCCTGATTCGTCCTTGATGATAAACTGTTTGCCGACCTGGACGCTAGCTGCGGCAGGCAGTGTCACGCTCCGAGCCGCGGAGAGGGAGGTGTAGGCGACGATCGAATCGTTGGTGTTGAGCGTGTAGTTTGTATTGGCGACAGTTGTGCGTGCCGCGAGGTTTGGCTGACCGCTGGCGAGGGCGATATATGGTACGGCGCTGGTGTTTGTCGACGTGCTGCCGCCGCCACTTCCGGTGATGGTGTAGCTCAGTGTGCTTGAGGATGAATTGCTGTATGAGCCGGTGTCGTTTGAGGCAAATTCGGCAGTCAGTGAGCGTGAGCCCGTAGACAGGCTGCTGGTCGTCGTACTGGCGATACCGCTACTGACGGGAGAGGTACCGATAGTTGCGGCACCGTCTTTGAAGGTCACGGTACCGGTCGCAGCTGACGGGGTAATAGTGGCCGTGAGGGTGACAGTAGCGCCGCTTGGGGCTGAGACGGTCGGACTGGCTGAGAGCGTGGTAGTCGTCGTCACGGCACCGCCACCACCGCTGGTGCGGGTTGCCGCCCAATAGAGCGCGTTGGCTTTGGTGTGGCCGTTGTCGATGTCGGGGCCGTATTGGGTGTCGGCGGTGTTGCCGAGCTGTGTCAGTGGCATACTGAGGGCTTCGCTGTAGCCGGCGGCGGGGTCGATAACCGCGTGCATGCCGTACATGAGACTATTCCAGCCAGTATCTTGCGGGTTGCCTGTCGGGGCTATCGGGATATTGACGCTGGCCATCGGGTACGAGCGGGTGACCCAGGTGCTGTCCATATATTCCTCGGTGATTGGCGTGAATGGGAGGGACTGGATGCCATAGAAATATTCCGCACGTGAGCCGAAATACGTCTCGACGGCGACTTTGTGTGAGCGGACAATCACCGCGGTACCATGGTTGTTGAACGGTGCCGGGTAGATAGTGCTGCTGGCAGTAATATGCCAATATTTCTTGGCAGAGCGGATCTCGCTGGCGAGCAGGAGGCGTCCGGTGTTGCTCAGCTCGGTGTTGCTGGTCGCAAGTCCCCACAGGTGGATGCCATACCAGGCATTGATGGCTTCACTGGTTGATTCTTGACCGGGACCGACGTCGATACCGACGAGGCCGCCTGCCCACGAGTGGCCAGCAAACCAGTCTTTGTGGCGGAACTTAGGGAAATAGGTATCGGTGTGAGATGGATTGGCGATGTCGCGGATCAGCGATTCGATAGCTGATCGGTGAGTATTGCGCCAGGTGGTATCGTTGCGCGCAACCACAGCGGCGGCATAGATCCAGTAGCCATAATGAAAATGATGATCGTTGAAGCGGCCAGATCCGAAATCAGCTCCCATGTCCGTGAGGCCGTTTTCGGTGCTGATACCTCGCCAAGTTGCGCCGCCTTGGTAGAGTAAGGCATTGCGATAGCCCGAACCATTGACGCCGGGGCTGCCGGTCGGTGTGGCGGTGAGATAGCTGGCAATCTGGTTTTTGATATTGGTGGCGATAGCGGTGGCGTTGGTGGTGTCACCGATCTGCTCGGCGATCAGGACGAGCTGCGCCATCTTGGCGAGGTATTTGCCGTAGTAGTATGGGCTGACACCCCAGCCGTTACCGACGGTGTCACTGAGGGAATTTTTCTCGATATTGATAGCCGTCTGGATGTCGGCGTATTTGCTGCCAGGAATCGCGTTCGGCGTCGTCCACGAGATGGTTGTCAGGGCTTCGCTGAGTGTCCACGAACTGGCTTGGATCGCTTTCATAACGCCACGCAAGGTAGTGAGTTGGACACCGGTATACGTAGCGCTTGGCATGAGGTCTTGGTGATGAGGCAGGGCGAAGACGAGCGGAGTGCCGGAACCAGCAATGGTGTAGGTGAATGTCATCGTGGCGGTATTGCCAGAAAAGGTTGCGTTGACGGAGCCACCGGTGAGTGTGGCGGTCGCGGCACCGTCGTAGACCGTTTCGTCGCCTGCTTGGTCGAGGACAGCGATTTGGATCCGACCGGTGTAGGCGGCGGTGGCGGTCAGGCTTTGACCGCTGAGGGTGAAGCTGATGGCGGATGAGGCGTAGACGACCCAGACGCGGTCATAGCGATTGGTTTTGATCTTGAGCTTGGTGACGCCGGTGAGGTTGGCCGAGCCGGGGCTCTGGCCATTGATCTCGAGGATTGCGCCTTCGATGGTGATTTTGGGGGTGGCAGAGGTGTAGATGCCGCTGTTGAAGGCTTGCCCCTGGACGAGATGCGTCGTCATGCTGCCGCCGCTTGAATTGAAGCGGAGGCTGACGCCGAGATCAGTGTAGTCGAGCACTTCGCGGGTGGTGATAGTCTCGTTTATGCCGTACGATATGTCTTTGGCACCCGAGAGAGTGAGCGAGTTGGCGGCTACATCGCGGTCGCCAGGCTGCGTCCCAAAATACGTGACTGTGACGCCCTTGCCGTCGGTCTGAGGCCACTGCGCGTAGGGAAATGTCATGGTTTTGCCGTTGTACAGGCCAGAATCGTAGTGCGGGATTATGACATTTTGCCACCAGGCGTTCGTCGGGCGGAGTTTGCTCGAACTCCATGCGAAGTAGCTGGATGGTGCGAGGGAATGAGCCGTACCTTTGACGGTAAAGGGGGTAGCAGCGGTGGAAATTGGGTCGGTAAATGCCATATGGTTATGCTCCTACTTTGCACCACGCGGCGCTGTTGCTATAAAGACGCACGTTGGCGTAGGCCGAATTCAGGACGATGTTCGCCGAGCCGTCGATTGAACCGGTGACGGTGAGCGTGATGCTACCCGAGCAGCTGCCTGATTCGTCCTTGATGATGAATTGTTTGCCGGCCGGGACGCTGGCGGGGGACGGTAAGGTGACGGTTCTCGAGGCGGTCAGTGTGGTATAGGCAACGAGAGTATCGGCGCTTGTCACGGTGTAATTGGTGTCATTGATGCCGTTTCTGACGGCCGTCTCGGGCTGGCCGTACGTATATGCCATGTAGGGAATCGCGTTTAAATTATCGGCCATCAGTCTGCTCCTCTCATATCCTGAACCATGCCGATCCGTTGCTGTACACGCGGGCGCCTGCATAGGCCGAATTCAGGACGATGTTCGACGCGCCGTCGATTGTGCCGATGATCGTGATGGTGTTGCTCCCTGAGCAGCCGCCCGACTCGTCTTTGACGATGACGTGTTTGCCGACTACGACCGAATTTGCTGCCGGCAAAGTGATGGTTCGTGCCGCACTCATACTAGTGAAGCCGATGACCTCATCGCGAGCCGTGACAGTGTAGTCAGTGTTTGAGACCGCGACGCGGGCGGTCGAGCGACTTTGGCCACGGCTATAGGCGCTGTAGCTGACGGCGTTTTTGTTGGAGCCGGTTGAGCCAGAACCGCCGCCACTCGACGTGATAGTGTAGCTGTAGTTCGATGACGTCGATGGGTCGAAACTAGCTGAATCAGATGGGGTAAATGTCGCGGTGATCGTGTGAGCACCGACCGAGAGTGAGCTGGTAGCGATGCTGGCGGTGTTCGTGGAAACAGCGGCGCTATTGATGAGTGAGCCGCCGTCGTAGAAAGCGATCGACCCGGCGGCTGCTGGGCTGACGGTGGCGGTAAATGTCACGCTGGTGCCGGCGACGGACGGGCTGGCGGGATTTGCCGAGGTGATAGTCGTCGTGGTAGCGGTTGGCGTGCTGCCGCTCGCAGTTTGGACGGCTGCCCACCAGAGCAGGTTGGTTTTGGAGGCGCCTTGTTTGTCGATATATTCAGGGTCACCGGTGCTGAGTGCCTGGATCTCGGTAAATGCGGTGTTCGGGTCGATGATCGCTTTGGCGGCGAGTGTCGTACCAAGCCAACCACCAGGGGTGGTGGCGGTGCCGACCGTGTCTTTGTTGTCGAGTCGGGCTGGATACATTTCGGTCATCCAGGCTTTTGGCAGCAGCTCGTGAGTCGCGGGGGTAAAGGGCATCATCTGGATACCGGCGATCTGGTCGTCACCGAGACCAAACCAAGTGGCATTGAAGACTTTGTTAGCAAAGACGAGCGCGATGACTTTTTGGACGGCGAATCCACTCGGGTAAATATTGTTGGTGCTCGGCATTTGCCAGTAGGCACGGGCGGCGCGGGTCTCGGCGGCCTGGAGATAGCGGCCGACATTGCGCAGGTCGGGCTGGCTGGTGGCAAGCCCCCAGAGATTGATACCATACCACGCCATGACGGCCTCGCTGGTTGACTCTTGGTTGCGGCCGTCACCGTTGGCTTGCAGGCCGGCAGCCCAGCTGTGCCCCTCGTACCAGTCGAGGTGTCGGAACTGTGTGAAATACGGGTCGCCCGACGGAGAAGGATTGGCGATGTCTCGAATGATATCGTTGACTTTGCTCATGTAGGTGGTTGCCCAGCTGCTGTCAAAGTGAGCGATGACCGCGGCAGCATAGACGTAGTATCCCCAGTGGAAATAGTGGTCGTTGTAGACGGCGTTGCCGAACTCGGTGGCTTGGTTCGGATTGCCGGGAGGGGAAGTGATGAGCGCGTTGTTTGAGAGCACGCCACCCCAGGTAGTGTCGTAGACGAGGCTGAGTGTCGAAGAGACATTGGCGCTGTTGTTGAGCCATGGGTTGAGGTAGGTCTTCATGGAAGTGAGGATACTGTCGCGGGCGGTCGTGTCGCCGAGTTGGTCGGCGATCAGCGCCAGACGAGCGGCACGGGAAATTTGTTTGCCGAACGTATAGGCTTCGGTAGCGTCGAGGTTGCTGGCCTGAAATGTCTTCTCGGTCGCGAGCGCGCTGGTGATGCCGGCGATCTTGCCGCTATCGATCGTATTTGGTGACTGCCAAGTGACGGTGCTGAGCGTGTCGGTCATCGTCCAGCTGTTGCCGATCACTGGCCGCAAGGTGCCACGAATAGTAGGGAACGTATGGTTGCTTGCATAGGTCGGACTCGAGAGCATCGCTTCGTGATGCGGAAGTGAGTAGTGGAGTAGTGTCCCGCCGGAGAGGAGGCCGTAGGTGAACGTCGTGGTCGAAGTGTTGCCTGAGACTGAGGCGGTTGCTGTTCCGCTGATCGGGACGGCCGAGACGTAGGTGTCGAGGTTGGTCTCAGCGGCACTGCCGGTCGCGACGACTGCGAGACGGAGATAACCCGTGAAGGGAGTCGTCGCGGTGAGACTGCCGCTCGTGGCGGTAAATGTAATCGAGGAACTCGCGTACAAGATCCATGTCTCGGTCGCGCCAACACCCAGCTGTGGCCGGCTGATGGTCATTTTGAATTTCGTGCCGCTGACGGTACCGCTCGGGGCGCTGCCGTTGACGGTGGTGATAGCATGGTAGTCGGTGTTGTCGGTGACAAAGACTGGCGTCGCTGTGGTGTAGCGCATCGTCGCGTAGGCCATGCCGCGCACGATCGGGGCTTCCATGTAGCGTGAGCCGTCGATATTCCACCTGAGGGTAGCAGATAGCTGGTCATAGGTGCGGACATATTGTGAGGCGATTGTCTCAGCGCAGCGCAGACTCAGGTCGAGGTTGCGCCACGTGGCGGGAGCTTGGTCTGATTCCCAGCCGAAATTTGGCGCGCCCGGCTGGTAATTGATGTTGTGTTCGTTTTTGAGCGTGCGGTTGTCGGTGTAGGTACGGATAAAGGGTTTGTTGACGTCGAGACCGCTCGTCCGGACGCGAACTTGGTATGGCCAGATGGTCGTGCGACGGTCGTCTCCGGCCGAGAGCTGGTCGCTATTGGGCGTGAGGATGAAGTCCATGAACCATGCGTTGGTAGGGTAGGGCGCAGAAATAGCCGGCCCCCACCAGCTGTTTGGTGTCACGATGCTGTTGGGTTTGGAATCGTAGAGGGGTGCGGAGGTGGAGATTGGGTCGCTAAAAGCCATTAATGAGTCAACCTCACAGAACCCTCTCCCAAGCGCTGCCGATGTATACGTAGCGTACGTATGTCGGGTAGCTATAGACGTGAGAGAATACGCCGTTAGTCACCGTGATGGTGAAGCCATTAAAATCTGTTTCGATGAAAGTAATGTCAAAATAAGCGTTCGCTGTCGTTCCCGCCAGGGTGATCGTGCGAGCTGCTGAAAGAGTCGCGGCGATCTTGGTGAGCTGAGCGCTGGAGCCGGCTGTCAGCGTGAGGGCACCTGAGGTGGCGGTGTTTTTGGTGGCGGTGAGGCCGTTGCTGCCGACGACGGGCGCGTTTGACCATTTGAACGTCGAGCCGTTGTACGTCAGGACGTCGTTGTTGAGAGCGGTCGACAGGAAGACGTCAGTCGCCCCTGCTATCGTTCCGCTACTACTTCCTCCAAATGGCATACGGAGACCTCCCTTAGTTTATTGTCGTAAGCTTTATGTCTAGTTTGTGTCAAAAGGACAATCATGTCAAACGTTTTAGTAATTATGACCGAGGATTATACTAGGAGGTACAAGAGGAGGTGAGTATGGGATTTTGGGATATTGCGAAACGAATGATACAGGGTAAGCCAGTGTTTGAGGTGCCTGCCGACTACCAGAAGCAGCAGGACGACTGGGGCGATGTGCCGCAAGATGATCCGAGCCCGGTCAATGAGTCGCAGCAAGGGGAACGGGTTCATCGCAACCAGCGAGTTGATGCACACGGCTATAAAGTCGTACCGGAGGTTGAAATTATTCGAGTGGAGCCGCGGCAGAGCGGAGAGTTTATCGAGGTCTGGGTGACGATCCGCAACCAGTCACAGTATCCGGTATTTTTGGACAAGAGCTACATATTTGGTGTCAAGCAAGAGCTTGATTATCCTCTGCCGGCTGGTGGTCAGCGCGAGTTTAGCGTGTACCGTGGCAAGCAGTTGACGCATGATAGCTATAAATATGCGGAGTTGTACTATCGTGACGAGGGCAGTGGTGATTATTTCTGTGCGGCGCATATGATTCATTACGAGCATGGCTCTGACGGCATATACGATATCGTGGACATGAAGCTCGTGCGACCTATCAAGGATGTTTAACGCACGGTTGCTTGTCTTGTCCTTTCCCCGCGGTCGCTTCGACGTTTTGCCATAGGCAAAAGTCGGGTTCCGCTCCCTCCCCATGGATCCCGTCCTCGATCCGCCCCACCTATTTTTTTCGTGCAAAGCCACGAAAAA
>OFRE01000095.1_pt1 | contig 24921 bp, 29 predicted proteins | sample 1543061 | NCBI WGS metagenome assembly OFRE01 (sample SAMN07774218, study PRJEB24372) | wastewater metagenome | isolation source: Exp Tend NO 50WW | collected 2016-02
CCGCCGCCGCCGCCGCCGCCGCCGCCGCCGCCGACCGGCGCGCTGCACTTCAGCGACTGCCAGACCGGCGCCGCCGCGGGTTGCGTGGCCGGGAACGACGCAAATCCAGGCACCGAAACCGCGCCCAAGCGCGCGCCGACTTCGGCACAGCTGAACGCGCTGCCGGCCGGCGCTGTCGTCGTGCTCAAGCGAGGCGGCGCGTGGAACTGGAACGTGCGGCTGGTCAACCCCAACGTCACCAGCGCTGCGCCGCTGACCATCGGCGACTACGGCACGGGCCAGCTGCCGGTACTCAACACCCCGAGCGGCACCACCTTCGAGTTCGGCCGCTACGGCGACACCGCGGTGGACGGCGGCTATGTCATCCGCAACCTCAAGCTCGACGGACGAGGTGGCGGCACGCAGGGCGCCTTCATCCAGGGCGGCACGCGTGACGTGACGTTCGACGGCGTGGAAACCACGGGCTTCCAGATCGGCATGCACGCGCAGCAGACCGACGTGGCCCGCAACACCCGCCTGACGCTGCGCCGTGTCTACTCGCACCACAACCGCGAGCACGGGTTCCTTGGCGACTCTGACGGCCTGCTGATCGAGGACAGCCGCTTCGAGGACAACAACCCGGACGGCGGCGGCTTCGAGCACGGCGCCTACCTGGGCGGCACTTCGACCAGCCTGACGGTGCGCAACACCGTCTTCGCGCGCAACAGCGCGCCGGGCGGGGTGTGCAACGGCGGCAACCTCACGCTGCACGGCCGCCACGACAACGTGCTGATCGAGGGCGTGACGATCGAGCAGGTGGCCAGCGCGGCGAACTGCTGGCTGCTGTCGATCACCACCGGCTACACCACGCAGGAGTGGTTCCGCAACCTGGTGGTGCGCAACGTCAAGCTCATCAACGGCGGCAACGCGGCCATGGTGGTGCAGTCGGCGCCCAACGCGCTGATCGAGGGCGTGGTGAGCTGGAGCAACCAGCCGCAGCACGGCCAGGCCGCCATCGTGGTCGGCGGGTCGGGCGACTCGGGCGGCGGCGACGACGCCATGACCGGCGGCACGTTCCGCAACAACACCGCGTGCTTCAACCCACCGGGTGCAAACCAGACGGTGCTGCGCGGCGCTCCTGCTGGGGCAGTCGTTACCGGCAACGTCATGCGCACCGGCGCCGACGCTTCCACGGGCGTCTGCGCGCGCTGACGCGCGCGGCCGGGCCAGCGGCGGTGTTCATCGCACCTGAGGCTGGCCCGTGACCACCCGCGTCGCATCAGAGATTCAGGCCCCCGGCGCTTTCGGGGTCAACCACGACTTCACGTTCGCGGTCACCGCCGGCGACTCGGTGGCGGTGCTGGTCGAGGACCTCACCGACATCACCAGCTTCGAGCTGCTCGGCGCCAGCGGGTCGTCGCTGGCGGCAGACTTCAGCACCACCTCGTCGCCCGGCGGCACGCGTCAGGAGGCGTGGAGCATTTCCGAGGTGCCGTCCGGCGTCACCGGTGTGCGCATCGTCACGGCAGGCGCGCACAACGACCCCATCGTCCACCTGCTGCACCTCAGCGGCGCGATTGCCTTCGACGTTGGCGGCTCGTTCACTGAAGATTTCACCGACGTGGTGGCCGTTGGTGTCACCACCACGGGCACCGACAGCGTGCTCGCCGCCCTGTGGCAGTCGCTGGGCGACACCTTCACCGACGACGCCGGCTACGCCCACACGGCCGAGGTCGGCGCCCACATCGGGCAGTACAACAGCGGCGCCCTCGGCGCGCCCGGCGCCGAAACCATCGGCGGCACCTTCAGCGCGTCGAACCCGCGCGCTGGATTCGCGGTCGCCTACAAGGACGGCGCGCCGCCGCCGGTGCTGGCGCCGTCATTCGGCATTCGCCAGGACGCGCAGCTGTCCGACGAAGGCATGCGCGGCACCTTGGCGCTGCTCGACGTGAAGGGCTGGGCATGAAGCCGATCCTGCTCGTCGAGAAGTGGTTCGCGGACGAGCTCACGTCCGTCGTCGACCCCGGCACCGTAGCGCTCAGCGGAGTGGCAGGCACTGCGGCGGTCGGCACGCTCGCCTCGTCGATCACTTATGGCGTGACCGGTGTTCAGGGCACCGGCTCGCCTGGCAGCCTCACGCATGTCGTCAGCTTCTCGCTGTCCGGCAATCAGGCCAGCGGCAGCGTCGGCAGCGCAGCGTCGGTGCTCGCCTGCGCGCTCACCGGCGTGCCGGCGAGCACGGCGCCAGGTACGCTGTCCTCCAGCATCTCCTACGCCTTGTCCGGTGTCGCAGCGGCGGGCGCGGTGGGCCTGGTCACCAGTGCGGCGTCGCATGCGCTCAGCGGCCAGCAGGCCGCCGGTGCGCCCGGCAACGCAGTGTCGAGCGTGGCGTACGCGCTCAGCGGCGTCGCGGCCACAGGGGCCGTCGGCAGCGTCGGCACCGCCGATGAGCAGTCGGTGGCGCTCACCGGGGTCGAGACTGCAGCGTCTGTCGGGGCCGTCGTGCCGGCAGCGGCACACGCGCTGTCTGGAGCCGCCGCGTCGGGAGCGCCTGGCGCCGTGGCGCCGTCGGTCGCCGTAGCCCTGTCGGGTGCTGCTGTCAGCGGCGCGGCGGGTGGGGTCGGTGCGTTGGCCAGCCAAGCGCTCGCTGGCAACCAGGCCGCCGGCTCGGCCGGCACCCCATCATCCGACGTCGCGTACACGCTCAGCGGCGTGTCCGCGCAGGGGCAGCCAGGCAACCTCGGCCTGGTCGGCGACGTCACGATCGCGCTGACCGGTGTTGAGGCCATCGGGCAGGTGGGCGACATGCAGGCCGAGGCGGCCAACACTGCCGGCGGCGTGGCGCTGTCCCGGCGCGCCATCGCGCTGCTGCTCAAGCGCCGCCGGGAGTGGCTGAAGTTCCATGGCCGCATGCTGCCGCCGGACATCGACGGCGACGATGAGGAAGAAGAGGACGAGGTCGGCGTCGCGCCGCCGCGGGTCGCCGTCGCGCCCGTCACGGTCACTGTGCAGCCTCCGCCGATCGAGCCGCCGCCGCCCCCGCGCTACAGCCGCGAGTTCCTGCAGCGCGAGGACGAGCTCTGGCTCGAGATCGCGTGAGCGCGGGTCGTCTCATTCGTGCCCTTATTGTGAGACAGCGCGCTCCCTAGAGTCCGTGGCACTCGCAAGTGCCATGACTGTCCTCGACGTACTCACCGCGCCCTGGGCCATCCAGCCCGCCAAGCTGCTGGAGCTGCAGGCCATCTACCACGCCCACGCGCGTGGCGAGAAGGCCGACCTGGCCGCCATCGAGCAGCGCCTCGGCAAGCCGTTGGCCAACGAGCCCAAGCGCTACGACGTGGTTGACGGCGTGGCGGTGCTGCCCATCGAGGGCGTCATCGCCAAGCGCATGAACCTGTTCTCGCAGATCAGCGGCGGTACCAGCACCGAAGTCGCCGCGGCCGCGCTGCAGGAGGCGCTTGACGATCCGGCCGTGCATTCCATCGTGCTGTCGATCGACAGCCCGGGCGGCACGGCCGACGGCACGCTGGCGTTGGCCGACAAGATCTACGCTGCACGCGGCGTGAAGCCGATTGCCACGCTGGCGAGCGGCCTGATGGCTTCGGCCGCGTACTGGATCGGCAGCGCCGCGTCCGAAGTCTGGGCCGCCGACGCGACGACTCAGGTCGGCTCCATCGGCGTCGTCGTCGCTCACACCGACGTGTCCGGCCTCGAGGCCCAGCGCGGCGTCAAGACCACCGAGATCTCGGCGGGCAAGTACAAGCGCATCGCCAGCCAGTACGGCCCGCTCAGCGAGGACGGTCGCAAGACCCTCCAGGACCACGTCGACTACCTGTACTCGATCTTCGTCGACGCCGTCGCGCAGCAGCGCGGCGTGTCCGTCGACAAGGTGCTCGCCGACATGGCCGACGGCCGTGTGTTCATCGGCCGTCAAGCGCAAGCGGCCGGCCTGGTAGACGGCATCACGACTCTTGACGCTCTTGTGGCCGACCTCAACCAGCGCCGCGCCGCCCCCTCTTCCGTCAGCAAAGGAGCAGCAATGCCCATCACCCGAGACCAACTCTCGGCCGAGGCCCCCGACCTGGTCGCGGCGCTGCAGGCCGAAGGCGCTGCTGCCGAGCGCAGCCGCATCCAGGCCGTCGAGGCCGCGCTCATCCCCGGGCACGAGGCGCTCGTCGCCGCGCTCAAGTTCGACGGCAAGACCACCGGCGGCGACGCCGCGCTGGCCATCGTCGGCGCCGAGCGCGCGCTGCGCACCAAGGCTGCCGCCGCCTACGCCAGCGAGGCGCCGAACCCGCTTCCAAGCGCCGCCGCGCCGGCCGTCGAAAGCCGCGCTGGCGACCCGGTCGAGGACATGAGCCTGCCGGTCGAGGAGCGCTGCAAGGCCGCCTGGGCCAAGGACGCCGCGCTGCACCGCGAGTTCAGCTCGCTCGGTGCCTACACCGCCTACGTGCGCGCGTCCGAGAAGGGCATCGCGCGAATCATGAACAAGCAAGGAGCCTGACATGGCCACTCTCGCCGCCGACAAGGTCCGCCCGTTCGAGTCCACGGGCACCCCGGACTTCAACGACCTCCCGGTCATCGCCTCGGACATCATCTACGAAGGCGCGGCCGTGGGCGACAACGCCTCCGGCCTGGCGCGCCCCCTGGTCGCGCAGGACCCGTTCATGGGCTTCGCCTCGCGCCAGTGCGACAACAGCGCCGGTGCCGCCAGCGCCAAGAACGTGCGCGTGCGCTCGCGCGGCTACGTGTCGCTGTCCGTCACCGGCGCCGCCAGCGCTGCCGACCAGGGCGAGGCCGTCTACGCCAGCGACGACGACACCTTCACCCTCACCAGCACCAGCAACACCGCCATCGGCAAGGTGCATCGCTGGGTGTCCGGCACGACCTGCATCGTGTACTTCGAGTCGGTCGCGCTGCGCTCGATCTAACCAACAGGAGCCAGCAACATGGGCGCTTCCGCACTCTCCAGCCGAGCCATCATCGGCGAGTTCTACGCAACCCTCGAGCAGGACCTCGGGGGCATGTGGGTCCCCGGTCTGTCGAACTACTTCGCCAGCAACCAGGAGTCCGAGACCTACAAGTGGCTCGGCCAGGCGCCGCAAATGCGCGAGTGGATCGGCGGGCGCCAGGAGAAGGCCCTGCGCGACGCCGGCGTGACCATCGTCAACAAGACCTACGAGGGCACCCTCGAGGTCCTGCTCGACGAGATCCGCCGCGACAAGACCGGCCAGGTCATGGTGCGCGTGCGCGAGCTGGCGCAGCGCACCAACAGCCACTGGGCCAAGCTGCTCAGCGAGCTGCTGATCGCCGGCGAGTCGACGGCCTGCTACGACGGCCAGTTCTTCTTCGACACCGACCACAGCGAGCACGACAGCGGCACGCAGTCCAACGACCTCACCAGCGACATCACCACCACGACCGCGCCCACCGCGGGCGAGGCCGAGACCGCGCTGCTCAAGGCCATGGAAGCCATCATCGGCTTCAAGGACGACCAGGGCGAGCCCATGAACGAAGGCGCCAAGGCCTTCCTGTGCATGGTGCCGGTGCCGTTCATGAGCTCGTTCGCCGGCGCGATCGGCAGCGAGATCATCGTCGACGCGTCCACCAGCCGCACCAACCGCATCCTCACGTTGGGTGCGCTGGGCGGCTTCCAGGTCGAGTTGGCGGTCAATGCCCGCCTCACCTGGACGACCAAGTTCGCCGTCTTCCGCACCGACGCCGAGACCAAGGCGCTGATCCGGCAGGAAGAAGAGGGCGTCACGGTGGATGCCATCGCCGAGGGCTCCGAAGAGGAGTTCAAGAACAAGCGCCACCTGTACGGCGTCAAGGCCATCCGCAACGTGGGCTACGGCTACTGGCAGCGCGCCTGCCTCACCACGTTCACCTGATCGGCGGCTCTTGGCCATGCGCTACCGCGTGCTCGCGCCCATGATGCTGCACCCCGGTGCCCTGCTCGGCCTCACCGCCGAGCAGGCCGCCGCGCGCAGCTTCGGGCTGCAGGCGGAAGGCGTGCAGTGGCGCGTGGTCAAGCCGGTGGGCTTCAAGGCCGGCGAGGAGATCGAGCACGAGGGCGATCTGCCCAAGGTGCTCGCACACGCGATCGAGCCGGTGTCGCCCGCCGACGACGCCGCGCCGCAGCCTGCCGTCGCGCCGCGCAAGGCTGCCCCCGCCAAGCGCACGAGGGCCTGACCCATGGCCTTCGCCGAGGACCTGTCCGTCTTCATGGACACCGAGGCCGGCTTCGCCGTGACGGCGGCGCTGGCCGGGGTGGGCGTGGAGATCATCTTCGACGCCCCCGGCGCCGACGTGTTCGACGGCCAGGTCGCCACCACCGAGCCCAGCGCGCTCGTCAAGGCCAGCGACGACCCGGCCGCCGGCGACACGCTCGTCATCGCGTCCGGCGACCTGCCCGCGCAACTCGTGCACCACGCCGGCACCTACAACCTGCGCAGCCTCATGCCCGAGCCGCCCGACGGCGTGTTCGTGCGCTGCATGCTCGTCAAGGTGAGCTGATGCCCATCGCCGCAGAAACCGTCGCTGAGGCCGTGCGCACCCGCATCGGTGTCACCGCGCACACCGACCACCCGCACCCGTTCGACGAGTCCGAGCTGCCCGCCTGGCGCGTCACCTACGAGGTGGAGGAGCACGAGGCCGCCACGCTCGCCGGCACCACCGTGCAACACCGCCTGCCGCTGCGCCTGCAGGGCGTGGTGCGCAACACCAGCGACGCCATGGGCGCGCTCAACGCACTGGCCGCCACCGCGCTGCCGCTCGTGTTCGCCGCGCCCATCCCCTACGGCCTGGAGCCCGACGGCGAAATCACCCGCGATCTGCAGGGCGACGGCCAGGCCGCCGTGGGCGTCATCGAGATCCCGCTGCGCGCCACCTACTTCACCGCCATCACCGCGCCGGAAACCATCCTGTAAGGAGCCACCATGTCCATCACCCTTGCCGTCGGCACCACCGTCTCGATCGCGTCCACCTACGCCGCGAGCATGGACATGACCGCCGTGTCCAACGCCAACCCCGCCGTCGCCACGCTCGAGGCCTCGCACGGCGTCATCGTCGGCGACATCATCCACATCACGTCGGGCTGGGACCTGCTCAACAACCGCGTGGCGCGCGTCTCGGCGGTGGCCACCAACGACGTCACGCTCGAAGGCATCGACACCAGCGACACCGACCTCTACCCCGCCGGCACCGGCACCGGCAGCGTGCGCGAGATCACGGCCTGGACCGAGATCACGCAGATCACGCGGGCCATCAACGTCAGCGGTGGCGAGCAGCAGTACGCCGACACCAGCACGCTGAAGAACCGGCAGGACCAACGCATCCCCACCAGCCGCACGGTGGTGGACGTCACGCTGCCCATCTTCGACGACCCCACGCTGTCGCATGTGGCGGCCATCGAGGCCGCCGACGCGGTGGAGACCGGCGGGCGCTTCGTCTACCCGAACGGCCGCCGCGTCTACTTCGCCGGCTTCTGGACCATCGGCGACGTGGCCACCATCGAGGACAGCACGCTGCGCAACGCCGTCAGCGTCAGCTTCGCCTCGCGCCCGAAGAGCTACGCCACCTGAGGGGTAGCCTGTGGTGGACCTGGTCAAGGCCAACGCCGTCCCCGAGCCGCCGGCCCTCCCGTTCGAGGACGTGGAGGTGCCGCTGCTCGGTGGCGTGCGCGTGCGCGGCATGCTGCTGTCGCAGCGGCTGGCGTTTCGTGCGCGCGCCGGCAAGGCGTCCGACGGCTCCATGTACGAAGCGGTGCCGGAACTGCTCGAACTCACCGTCTTCGACGGCAACGGCCGCCCGGTCTACTCCCGCGCACGCTGGGAGCAGTACGGCGCCGTGCACGAGGCCGCGGCCATCGGGCTGTTCAACACCGCAATGCGCTTGTCGGGGTTGGGCAGTGACGACGCCAAAAAAAACTAGAAGCGCAACCCGAACTCGGGTTCGCCCTGCTGCTCGCGCAGCGCATGGGCATGCCGCTGTCCGCGCTCGGCGCGTCGATGACCAGCGAGGAGTTCGCCCTGCACATGGCGCTCGAGGTCAAGCGCCAGGGCAGGGACGAGCCGCCGGACGACTGGGACTGAGCCATGGCTGACCCCAAAGCCAGAATCGTCCTCACCGCTGAGGACCGTACCCGCCCCGCCTTCGAGCAGGCGAAGCGCAACCTGGCCGGCCTGGCCGCCGGCGCGCGCGGCATCGCCACCGCCTTCGGGCCCATCGCGGTCGCGGCCAGTGCAGTGGGCGCCGCGCTCGCGGCCATCAACGTCAAGGGCGCGATCGACCTGGCCGACGAGCTGGGCAAGCTCAGTCAGCGCAGCGGCGTGTCGGTGGAAAGCCTGTCCGCGCTGCGCTTCGCTGCCAAGTTGGCCGACGTGGAGTTGTCCGAGCTGGGCGACGCGCTCAAGAAGCTCAATCAGAACGTGGCCGCCGCCGCGCGCGGCGAGAAGGAGCAGGCTGCCGCCTTCCGCACGCTCGGCATCGAGGTCAAGGACGCCGCCGGCAACGTGCGCAGCGCCGACGAGATCCTCGGCGACCTGGCAGACCGGTTCGCCGGCTATGCCGACGGCGCCAACAAGGTGGCGCTGGCCAACGCGGTGGGCGGGCGCAGCTTCGAGGCGCTGATCCCGCTACTCAACGGTGGTCGGAAGGGCCTGGCCGAGGCTCGCGCCGAGCTGGAGAAGTACGGCGGCGTCATCGGTGGCGACCTGGCCAAACAGTCCGAGGCCTTCAACGACGACCTCACGCGCCTGGGAACCGCCGCCGAGGCGCTGAAGATCAAGCTCGCCGGCCAGCTCATCAAGAGCCTGTCCAGCCTGTCGGCCGAGTTTGTTAAGGCCTCGAAGGACGGCAAGCTGCTGCACAAGTCGCTGGCCGAGCTCGGCAGCTTCGCGCTGTCGCCGGCGTCGTTCGTCTACAAGCTGCTGTTCGGCGGTGGCGAGTCGGCCGAGGGTGCCAACACCCCGCTGGCGCAGCTGGACGGCGAGGTCAAGCGCCTGCAGGGCCTGCTCATCGGCGTGCAGAACGTGCTCTCGCGCGAGCCGGACAACGCGGCCGCGCTCAAGAGCCTGGAGCAGCTGCGCGGCAAGCTCGCCGCCGTCAACGAGCAGGCCGTCGCCCTCAAGTCGCAGAACTTCACCACCGGCGCGCGCCGCCCCGCCAACGAAGGCGGCGGCCGGGTGCTCACGCAGGCGCCGGCGCTGCCCAACGCGGGCGCGGCCAGCGAGGCCAACAAGGCCGCCGAGGAAGCCCTGGCGGTCCTGCGCAAGACGTCCGAAGGCCGCATCAAGACCCTGCAGGACGGCCTGGCCGCGGAGCGCGACGCCTATGCCTTCCAGGAGCGCTTCCTCGAGCAGATCTACGACCAGGGCCACGTCGCGCTGCAGCAGTTCTACGACGCGCAGGACGCCACCCGCCGCACCGCGCTGGAGGCCACGCGCGCTGCCGTAGCGGCCGAGATCGCGGAGCGCCAGAAGCTGCTGAACAGCCCGCTGCTGCAAGGCAAGGACAAGGCCAGCGAGCGCGAAGCCGTCCGCAACGAGATCGCGAGTGCGCGCGATCGGCTGAGCGACGCCGAGCGCAAGTTCGATCAGGCGGCCAGCGACAGCGCGCTCGAGCGCCAGCGCACCAGTACCGCCCTGCGCGCCGAGCTGCAGACGCTGCAGGCCGACGTTCAGGCCCTGTCCGGCGACAGCTCGGCCCGGGACCTGCTGGAGATCTCGCGCCAGGTCGCCGCGGCTCGTACGCTGTTGCGCGATAGCGGTGGCGACCCGGCGCAGGCCGACCAGCTCGAGCAGCTGCTCAACCGCCAGCGCCAGCTCAACCAGCTGCGCGAGGACCTGTCGCGCATCACCCGGTCGGCCCAGGTCGACGAGGAGCGCTACCTCATCGCGGCCGACGCGGCCGGCGCGTCGCGCACGGAGGTCGAGCGCAACCTGGGCGCGCTGCGCCGCAAGGCCCTGGTGGAGCTGGCCGAGCAGGTGCGCAAAGCCGAGGAACTGGCTGCGGCCGCCGACCCCAACAGCCCGGCCGTGCAGTTCGCGCGCGAGCTGCGCCTGGAACTGGAGCGCGCCGAGCGCGTGGTGGATCCGCTGCGCCTGCGCCTGGAGGAGTTCGCCGACGCCACCGCCGGCAACATCGCCCGCAGCATCACCGACGCCATCATGGACGGCGACTACGAGAGCGCCGGCCGGCAGATCGCGCGCGACCTCACGCGCGGCATGCTCGAAGAAGACTTCACCAAGCCGCTGCAGGATGAGTTGCGCAAGTTCATCCGCGGCGGCATCGGCGGTGCAGGCAACGCCGGCGGCACCGTCGTCGGCTCCATCCTGCGCGGCTTTGGCCTCGGCACCACCACGCCGATCACTGACCAGCCAACGCCGCAGCGTGACGCACTGCGCCAGATGGAGGCCGCCTCTGCTGCACTCGAGGGCCTCGGCGCGTCCGCCGAGCAAGTGGTGTTCGGCTTCGCCGACATCACGCCTGCGGTCAGCAAGGCCATCGGCGCCTTCGAATCCCTGCCGTCACTGTTGGGCGACCTGTTCAGCGGCATCGACTTTGGCGGCCTGTTCGGCGGCGGTGGAGACGGCCTCCTGGACGGCCTGGGCGCGCTGTTCCTGCACCATGGCGGCATCGCCGGCAAGGACGGTTCTCCGACCCGCTACCACACCGGTGGCATCGCCGGGCTGATGCCGGACGAGGTGCCGGCGATCCTGCGTCGCGGCGAGGAGGTGCTGACGCAGCGTGATCCGCGCCACCGCAGCAATGGCGGCACGCGCTCGGTGTCCGTCAACACGCCCATCAACATCTACGTGCAGGGGCCGGTCGACGCCAAGACGCGCGGGCAGATCGCCGCCGAGGCCGGCCGCGCGGTGCGCGCCGAGGTGGCGCGGGGGACGCGCTAGTGGCCTTCCTCAACGAACGCTTCCCCGACGACATCGCCCGCGGCGCGGTCGGTGGGCATGGCTGCTGGAGCACGGCGCTGGTCGAGCTTTCCGACGGGGCCGAGACCGCGGTGCAGCAATGGCTGCGCGCGCGCGGCATCTGGAACGTGAGCCAGGGCCTCAAGATCGCCGACGCCGATGGCGAGCTGGTGGAAGACCCGCGCCGCCATGAGGCCGCGCGCGACTTCTTCTACATGTGCCGCGGCCGCCTGCACCGCTTCCGCTTCAAGGACTGGGGCGACTACAAGGTGGCCCGCAGCGCCAGCCGCGTGGTCGAGCTCACCGGCACCACCTTCCAGGCCTACAAGGTGTACGGCGCCGACCCCACGTTCGAGTACCTGCGCCGGCTGACGCGCCTGGCGGGCACTCAGCAGCTGTGGATCAGCGACGTGCTGGCCACGCCGACCACCGACTACACGGTCAACGCGGACACCGGCGTTTTCACCATCGCTTCGTCGCCGGACCCGGCCACGGTGGAGTTCACGTCCGAGTTCGACGTGCCGTGCCGTTTCACGATGGACGACTACCAGCCCACGCTGCAGTTCAGGACCGCGCGAGGTGACCTGCTGCTCGACTGGGGCAACATCCAGATCCGGGAGGCGCGCGAGTGACCGAGCGCACCATCCCCTCCGCGCTGCTCACCCGTATGCAGGCCGGCGACGCAGCGCTCGCCTGGGGCCTGCTGATGCGCCGCCGCGACGGCACGCAGCTCGCGCTGACCAGCTCCGACGTCTCGCACGCCATCACCGGGGTGCCGGTGTACGACCCTGCGGACAACGACGTCGTCACCACCGGCGCCGTCACCTACGAAGCCGACGGCCTGGACGCCAGCAACATCCGCAGCGGCGAGGGGTTCGACGTCGACACGCTGGAAGGCACGCTGCTCGAGGGCGGCGTCGTCACCAAGGAGGATCTGCTGCGCGGCCTCTGGAGAGGCGCCGGGTGGTCTCTGTTCCTGTACGAGGCCGGCAACGTCGCTGCTGGCTTCGCGGTGGTGAAGTGCGGCCGCCTGGCCAACGTCAAGCCGCACCTCGGCAAGTTCGTCTGCGAACTGCGCGACGAGCGCCAGGGCTACCAGTCCGACCAGCTCGACGTGGCGAGCGAGGACTGCCGCTACGACTTCGGCGACGCGCGCTGCACGGTCAACAAGGCCGCGGTCACCGTCACCGGCACCGTCACCGCCTCGGGCGGTGTGCAGAGCTTCACCGACACCGGCCGCACCGAGGCCGACGATTGGTTCGGCGCGGGTGAGTTCGAGTGGCTCACCGGTGCCAATGCGGGCGTGCAGACCAAGGTCAAGACCTTCGCGTCCGACGTGTTCACGCTCGCCGAGCCCATGCTGTCGGCCATCCAGGTGGGGGACACCTACAGCGCCGTCAAGGGCTGCCGCAAGCGCTTCCGCGAGGACTGCATCACCAAGCACGCGAACGGCGTGAACTTCGGTGGCGAGCCGGACGCGCCGACGACCAACGAGGTGGTGGCTGACACCAGCGAAGCATGACGACCGCCGAACACGTCGTCATCGCTGCCCGCTCCTGGAAAGCGGTGCGCTTCCACCACCAGGGCCGCGGCGCGTCCGGCATCGACTGCGCGGGCCTGCTGATCGTGGTGGCGCGCGGGCTGGGCCTGGTGCCGGCCGACTTCGACGTGAACGAGTACGCCCGCAGCCCGGACGGCAGCATGCGCCGACTGTGCGATGAGCACCTGATCCCGATTCCCTCTCCTGAGTTCGGCGGCGTGGTGCTGATGCGCCTGAACGACAGGCCGCGCGAGCAGCATGTCGGCTTCGTTGGCATGGCTGAGGATGGCCACCTCACCCTCATCCATGCCGACGACGCGCGCGCCAAGTGCGTGAGCGAGGTGCACCTGCAGTTCGGCCGCCACATGAGCCTGGTGCAGGCCTACCGGCTGCCTGGCGTCGTCTACGGTGGGGGTGCCTGATGGCGCAGCTGATCCTCACCGCGGTTGGTTCGGCCTTCGGCGGGCCGTTCGGCGCCTTCGCGGGTTCGCTGGTTGGCGGCGCGATCGACCGGCGCCTGTTCGGACAGCGCGGCGGCGGCATGCGCCCGGGCGACCTCACCGCGCCCAAGCTCACCTATGGCTCGGAGATCCCGCGCCTGGCCGGAACGAACATCACCGCCGGCTACCTGGCCTGGCAGTCCACCAAGCGCGCCCACGAGGAAACGGTCGACACCAAGGGCAGCAGCGAGCAGACGGTCGGGTTCACCTACACCATGGACCTGCTGTTCGTGCTCGGCGTGCACGACCAAGAGGCGGTGTGGAAGGCCGTCGGCATCACCCGTATGTGGGTCAATGGCGAGCTGGTGTACTCCGCTCGAGCGGGGGCCACCGGCGACACCGCCGCGGCCAACCTGGTGGCCCCTTGGGATGGCATGGAGCTAGCCGACGGTGGCACCACGCAAACCGCCTGGGCCGTGCAGCAGGCCGAGATGGCGGACGCGCCGGCCTACCGTGGGCGCAACACGGTGCGCATCACCAACCTGCGCCTCGGTTCGTCCACCGTCCCGCCGCAGATCAAGTTCGAGGTCATCACCGCGGGCACGCAGACCAGCGACGTCTTCCTGCTGGTGAACTTTGAGAACGGCGCCGGCACCACGTTCGTCGATGAGTCGACGCGCGAGCACACGATGAGCGGCGTGGAGAACATGGCCATCACGGCCAGCGGCCCGCGCTTCGGCACCGGTTCCGCGTGGAACATTGCCACCACCAACGCCAGCTCAGGCGTCAACCAGACGGTCGACGAGCCATGGACGCCTGCCGACGACGTGTGCGTCGAGACCCGCATGCGCTTCGCGCAGGATCTCAATGCCGCCATCACTCTGGCCGGCGTCATTTTCGACGGCGGCTACGCCATCGCGCTGAGCCTGGAGGACGGCGTCTCGCCGGACGAGAAGCTCCTGCGGCTCTACTGCTTCGACCAGACCACCGACGGCCCGGTCTACACCGCCGAGTACCCGCCTGAGCTTCCGTTCGGAAGTTGGATCGACGGCGCGGTGGTGGAGTACCACGGCGCCACGCAGACCGCCGTCGCATTCATTGCAGGCGTGCAGGTGCTGTCGCTCACCTACAGCGGCACGCCGCCGGCGGTGACCGAGATCGCGCGAGCCCGGTCCATGTACATCTCGGCCGGAACCCTCCCGGCCAATGCCTACGCCACCGACGGCGTTCGAGCCACCACCCGCCGCCGCTACCAGGTCAGCCCGGCCATGTCGGGCTCAGCGCCCACCGACGACGGTGACATATGGGACCCGGGTACGGTGACGCTGGGCGCGATCGTGCAGGCAGATTCGCGCCGCTGCGGCATCCCGGACGCATTGGTCGACACGACCGACGTCGACGCCATCGTGGTGCGCGGCTACCCGTCCGCCGGTGGCGCGCGTGCGGCACTTGAGCACCTGTGCCGCCTCAAGCATGTGGGCCTGGTGCAGGACTCTGCTTTGCGCTTCGTGGAGAAGGGCGGCAGCAGCGAGGTCACGCTCACCTATGCCGACATCGGCGCCGGCTTCGACCGCGCGGTTGAGGAACCTCTCGACCAGGACATCGGCAGCGACGAGGAGATTCCCCGAAAGTTGGCCTTCACCGCCGTGGGTACCAACAGCGACGGCGACCCGGTCACGAAGACCGGCGACCGTGGAACCGGCAGCCAGAAGCGGGTGGCCACCGAGGAAACCGCGCTGCTGCTCAGCCCACAGGAGCAGCAGGACCTGGCCGACCAGCTCGCCGCCCTGGGCCGGGTGGAAGGAACCCGCTTCAAGGTAGCGGTGGCTGAGGCCTTTGCCGAGCACCAGCCCACCAGCGTGGTGACGCTCACCGACCTGGACGACATCACCTACCGCGCCCGCATCGTGGCCGAGGACTGGTCGCTCGGGGTCCACCAATGGGAGCTCGTGCTCGACGACGCCAGCGTCTACACCCAGGCCGGCATCGCATCGAGCGACCGCGAGGCCACGATCAGCATCCCGGCCCCGGCGGTTGCCACGCTGTACGTGCTCGACATTCCTCTGCTGCGGTTGGAGGACGACGGCCCGGGGGTCTATGTGGCCGTCACTGCCACGGGGCGCTTCCGAGGCGTGGACATCTTCCGCAGCAGCGACGACGTCACCTATGCCGTGGCTGGAACACGAATCACCACCCGTGCCACCGCGGGCGAGTGCGACAGCGAGTTGCCTGCCTTCACCGGCTGGGGATGGGACAACAGCAGCGTGCTCACCGTCACGCTGGACGATGGGTCAGGTGGCACGTTGTCGTCCGCCACCAAGGCGGCGATCGAGGGCAACCGCTACCTGAACCTCGCGTGCGTGGGTGTTCATGGTCGGTGGGAGCTGATCCAGTTCGCCACCGCGACCCTGCTTACCGGCAGCACCTACGCACTGACCGGCATGCTTCGCAACCTGTTCGGCACCGAGTGGACCAGCAGCGACCACGAGGTCGGTGACTCCTTCGTGCTGCTGCAGCGCTCGGGAATGATGCGCGTGCCTGGCCTGGTGTCCGACATGGGGCAGACGCGCTACTTCAAGGCCGTCCCGGCGGGGCAGTCAGAGCCGTCGGTGGTGGCCAGCAGCATCTCGGTCGAGCTGCAAAGCCTGCTGCCCTACGCGCCCGCGGACGTGTGGAATGACGCCGGCACCGTTCGCTGGAACCGTCGCTCGCGTCACGAGGGTGTCGTCGGTTCTGACCCGCCGCTGGGCGAGAACACCGAGCGCTACGACGCTGAGCTGTACGACGGGGTGACGCTGGAGGACAGCACCTCTGCGGCCACGGTTTCCAACTGGACGCCCGGCACCGACCCGTCGGGCCTCACGGTGCGCGTGTACCAACTCTCTGAACTCATCGGCCGCGGGCATGTCGCCGAGAAGGAACTGACGTGACCTTTCCCAATGAGATGACCAACCCGCCCGCGGCGGCTCAGATCGCGCCGCGGTTCAATGAGATGGGCAAGTCGCTGCGCGGCATTGGCCTGTACGCGCCCAACGACCTCACGACCACCGGCCTGACGCTCGGCTACTTCGGCGGCTGGCTCGGCGCCACAGAGATCAGCGACGGCACGGTGGGCGCGCTGGCCACCAGCGACACCAGCTACATCGTCGCGCACCGCACCACGGGAGCAGTGACTCACGCGACGACCACGACGAACTGGGACGACACCTCTACCTATGGCCGCCTGTTCGTGGCCGTGACCAGCGGCTCGGCCATCACCTCGCTGCGGGACTGGCGGCTGCTCACGGGCGGCATCTTCAGTAGTAGCGGCGTCGCGGTCGATGCCGACGACGTGACCTACGCCCCGACCACGGTTGCGGACTGGGATGGCAGTGCCGACCCTGGTGACGTTGAGCAGGCGCTCGACCAGCTCGCCGAACGTGTCACCGATCTAGAGGCTGGCGGCGCGGGCGACGAGCACTACGACGTCGACGGCACCCCTGCGGCCGACGACACCTACGCCGGTCGCGCGATCACCGGGGTGAACGCCGGCGCCACGATCGCTCAGTGGGAAGCGGTGCTGATGGGATCGGGTGGCGAGTGGCTGCTGGCAGACGCCACAGATGACAGCCTGGCCCCATGCCGTGGCCTTGCTGCCGCTGCCGGCACCGACAACAACCCGATGACCGTTGTCACCGAGGGCGTGATCCGCAACGACGCCTGGAACTGGACGACGCTTGGTGCTCCGATCTACCTCAGCACCACGGCAGGCGGGTTGACGCAGACGCCACCTTCCGCCACGGGCGAGATCGTGCAGCCGGTCGGCTTTGCGATTACCGCCGACGTGATGTACCTGTGCATCGGTGCGGCAACGTTCATTGAGGTGGCCTGAGTGACGCTTGCCGCCATCAACGCCATCGCCGCCGCATCGATCGCGACGGTCTGTGGCGTTGCCAGCATTGCGGCCGTCGATGGCCAAGCATTCCCGGCTGGGGGCACGCCTCCGACGTTCGTCTCTGCCACCCTCGACGCACTGGGATCTGTATCGACCGGCGACCTAGTCATTCTGGCCCTTGTGTATCCGGCCGGCGGCCCGGTCGCTGCGCCAAGCGGGTGGACGCGCTTCGCCGAGGACACAGACAGCCACACCTACTATCGCGCGCTCTACTGGTCGCACTACTCCGGCAGCAACGCCGCCGTCAACAGCACGAACTTCCCATACGGTCTCGGATACCTCACCACGATCGTCTACGCGGGCTCGTTGTCTGTTCTTCAAGTGGGGGCCTATGGCTCTAGCGCCGGAGGCACCTCGACCACCGTGGCGCCAGCGCTCACCAATCCGACCGGCGGCTCCAGCGCGCTGGTCGCGTATTGGTCCTGTCGCGACAACGGCAACACCGTCACCTCGGCCGAGTCGATGACGCAACGGCTGCAGAACACCTCGCCGCCGGCGTTCTTCGCTGTCGCGTGGTTTGAGCAGGGCGGTGTCCAAACAGGGACGCGCACGTTCAACAGCCAGGTCGGCAGCGGCTTCGTCGATGTGGCGATTTTGCTGGAGATTGGATAGACCATGAGCGAAGACACCACCGAGCCAATGCCCCTGGGCGGCGACCGTCGGCAGCACCGCAAGCTGTTCCGATTCGATCCGACGATCAGCACAGGCACGATCATCGAGATCGGCGTGATCGTCGTCGGCCTGTTCGCGGCGTGGGGCACATACCAGGCCGACCGGGCGACGCTGCGGCTCGAGCTGGAGCAGATCAAGTCCAGCGCGATCATCGAGAAGGCCGCGGCGAAGGAAGCCATCGGCGAGTTGAAGGCCGACGTCAAGGACGTCCAGAAGACCATGACTTCGATCGACAAGACGCTGGCCACCATGCAGGCCGAGCGCGCCGCGGCCAACGCAAAGGGCGCGAAGTGAACGCCGAGCAAGCCGCCACCTACGCCCAGGCGCTTCTAGCCACCGTCACCATCGGCGTGATTCTGCCCGCGGTGCTGCTGGTCGTGCTGCTGGGCTTCGCCGGCTTCGTGCTGTGGCGAGCACAGAAGCGCGCCGACTTCGACATCGCTGACCTGCTGCGCGAGGTTGGCCCCGATGGCGTGGCGCGCGTGAGCACCTGGCGCTTCGCCTCGCTGATGGCCTTTGCGATCCACAGCGCCTACTTCTACGCCAGCCTGTTCACCAAGCCCGACGCCGAGCTGTTCGCCTGGTACGGAATCCTGTGGGGTGGCGCGCCGGCGGCGGTGATCCTGGCCGAGAAGTGGAACGGGAACATGCCGTTCTCGAGGCCTCCGCAATGAGCGCCGAGCCACGCCAGCCCTACGCCTGGGCCATCGAATACGAGGTGGCCGGCGACCGCGACAGGCACGTCGCATTCATCCGCCACGACCAGCGGCACGACCTCGCGTACGCGATGCAGCGCGCAGCGGACCTTCACGGCGAGCTGGTGCCGCTGTTCACCGACCGGAGAACGACATGACCGAACCGAGATGGCTCACCCGCGCGCGCCTGGACATCGGTGCGCGCGAGACCTTGGGCGCGAACGACTCACCGCGCATCCGCCAGGTGCTGAAGCGTTTCAGCTGGCAGTGGCTCACCGGCCAGCCGTGGTGCGGCAGCATCCTGGCCGACTGGATGCTCGACAGCGAGATCCAGCCGGCGAAGAACGCGTTTCGCGCGCGCGCCTGGCTCGACTGGGGCACCGAGCTCTACGCGCCGGCGGTCGGCTGCGTCGTGGTCTTCGAGCGCAGCGGCGGCGGGCATGTCGGCCTGGTGGTCGGGCGCGACGAGCGCGGCCGGCTGCTCGTGCTGGGTGGCAACCAGGGCGACACCGTATCGATCGCGCCCTTCGACATGGCGCGTGCGATCGGCTATCGGTGGCCCAGCGAAGCGCTGGCGAGCCACAGCGCGGTGGCGTTGCCGATCCTGGCCAGCGCCGGCGCGAGTTCGAAGAACGAGGCCTGACGTGCTGCCGTGGTTCCTGCTCGGATCTGCGCTGGCAGTGGCCGGCGCGTACTGGTACGGCACCGAGGTCGGCCACGACCAGGCGCTCGGCGAGCAAGCGCGCGACACCGTCGTGGCTCAGATCGCGGCCGACGCCGCCAGTCAGGCCGTGGCCGATGGCCTTAGCCAGCTCAAGGTGGTCAACCGGACCATCCACAACGAGGTGCAGCGCGATGTCATCGAGAAGCCTGTGTACCGCGACGTTGCTTGTCGCCATGACCCTGCCAGCCTGCGACGCATCAATGCCGCGCTCACCGGCGTCGAAGCCGGCCCCGCTGGTGGTGGCGAGTTGCCCCCCGCTGACGCCGCTGGCCGACCCATCGTTCGGCGCGACGACACTCAAGCTGGTGGAGGTGGCCAACCTGTACCGAGAGTGCCGGAAAGCGGCGCTGCAACTGACTGACACCCCACCGAAAGGCACCCCATGAAGACTCCCACCCTGGCCAAGTTCGGCCTGTTCCTCGCCGTGATGTTGGCCATCGCGTTCCTCTCGCTGCCGATGCAGGCCAAGGCCACCGGCAAACCGGAGACGCCGGCAGCCACGCCAACGCAGCAGCAGACCCAAGGCCAGCAGCAGGCGCAGCAGCAAGGCCAGTCGCAGGCCCAAGCCATTGACCTGTCCCTGATGAACGCCCCCGCAGGCGCCTCGCTGAGGCAGGGCAACAGCTACTCCTTCGCCGCGGGTGCTGCACCGCTCCCGCCGGGCCTGTGCCCCAAGGGCGGCAGCGTGTCCATCCTGTTCGGCGCGCTCGCGTGGTCCAACACCGGAACCGAGATGGAGTGCCTGGACAAGGTGCTCGCCATGCTGCGCGACACCACGACGCCCAGGACCGAGGTGCGCTACGTGAGCATCAGCCCGCCGCCGGCCGCGCCATCGGTGGAGCCGAAGGCCCCAGCGAAGCCGGAGCCGAAGGCCGAGCCGGTCAGGGCAAGGCCTCAAGCCAAGCCGCGTAGCCAGCCGCCGAAAGGTGCACCCCGTCCTCAAGCAGGTAGTCAGCCCGCCACTCTGGCGCCGCTACGAATCTGCACCGCGGCCGAGAATTGCACGCCGCCTGTGCTGCCTCGTTGATCCGCTGGACAGCCTCCGCGCTGATCCTCGGGTGACTGGACGGCAGCACTGCGCTCCACACCACAGACGTTCCCGCTGGGATAGCGGCGGCGATGGCCATGAACCGCTCAGCGGTGCCAGGCAGGCCATCGTGAACGTCATTCACCCCCACCGCCAGATAGACCACGCCCGCCCGCTTCACTGAGGGCAGCTTCTCGATGACGTTCAGCACATCGGCCGAGGTCGCTCCGCTGATGCCGAAGTTGACCCCGGGAGCCACCAGCCCTGCCGTGATGCTGTCGCCGAGGTAGACCGTGGCCCCGCCGGGTACCTGCGGGTCTTGCCACCAGAAGTGCTTCGGGATCAGCCGCTCGGGCTTGATCGCTGGGACTGGCGGAACATCGGCCAGCGCGGGCTCGAGGTGGGGCAGGGCGACGACGACGTGCAGGCCCACGAGGTAGACCCCAATCGCCCATCGAACCGGACCGCTGAACCTGGCCACGCCGCCCCCGCTGCTACAAACGCTGCTACGGGATGGCTCTTCGCCCTATGTAAACCCTTCCCCTGAACTACGGCGGCGGGGGTAAACGCTTAGGGCCTGAGCCCATCCTCACTGCTCCTGTACGATACCGCAGAACCCCGCACCGTCCCGCGCCGGGTGCTACTGGACTGCTACAGGGCTGCTACTTGTCGTCAATTCTTCTCGTCGGCGACCGCTGGAGAGCGCAGGTGCGTCGAGCCGGCCGCAAGTCTATCGCGCGCACGTTCGACACGCGCAAGGAAGCCGAGCAGTGGGCGCGCAAGGTGGAGTTGGCGATCGACGATCAGCGGCCCACCGTGCTGGCCGAGGACCTGACGGTGATCCAGCTGCTGACGGAGTACCGGAAGATGCGCGCCGACATCGGGCGCCCGGTCGACCCGACCACCAACGTGCACTACATGCTGCAGCACCTCGAGGACGACCTCGGCGGCGAGCGGGTGCGCGAGTTGACGCCCCAGCGCCTGGCCAAGTGGGCCAACGCGCGCCACAAGGAGGGCGCCGGCGGCTACACCGTCAACATGGAACTGTCGCAGCTGGGGACGGCGATCCGGCACACCGGCGCCTACCTGCAGGTGACGCTGCCCGACGTGGTCGGCGTGGCCAGGCCGCTGCTGCACTATGGCCAACTGATCACCGGCGGCGGCCGGCGCACCAGGCGCCCGACTGAGGACGAGCTCGACCGGCTGCTGGCCTGGCTCGACGAGAACCGCGGGGTGGACGTGGGCGACGCCGTGCGGGTGGCGGCGATCACGGGCCTGCGCCGCGGCGAGATGACGCGCATCGCCTGGGCCGACGTCGATGAACTGCGCAAGGCGGTGCTGGTGCGCCAGCGCAAGCACCCGCGAAGGGTGGAGGCGCGCGACGAGTGGGTGCCGCTGCTTGGCGACGTCTATCGCTCCATCGATTCCGCCGTTCTCTTCGTGAAACGGTGCGGAGAATCTGCACGACCACAGGTACTGCCTGTTCTTTGGCCCAGAAAACTGATTCAGCTCGCATTGCGCCTGTTGGGTGAGCGGGGATTCGGATGCGGCTGGATCGCTCATGCTCCGCTCCCGAGTCTGATCACCAGCGGGCTTGTGATGCCGGCGCTCTTGGCGTGCTTGATGAGCAGTTGCGCCAACTCCAGCGCCTCGTCGCCGGTCATGCCCATCCAGGCAACCGGCTTCGGGAAGCGCAGCACCACGCGGCCAGCCTCGACGCCAACAGCGAAGGCCAGAGCCCCAGCATCGTCGGCGTTCAACTTGCCGTTGCGGTATTCGCCGAGTAGTTGCCCCATCGCGTCGCGCAGGGCCTGCTGGCGCTGGGCATCGGCCAGTACGCGGGCAAGCAGCATCGCGCCGTGGAAAGCGTCATCATCGACGAAGGCTTCGGCTGCCTCGACCGCGCCGGCCGCCGCCTTGTCCAGCACCTCGCCGTGGAACATCCACACCTTCACGCCGCACGTCCCATAGGCCGTGTTGGCGGTGGCGCGGGCGAAGTCGATGTCCGCGCGCAGCGTGTGGAGGGGAACGCGGCCTTCACGGTACCATTCGACACGGGCGATTTCGGCGCCGCCGAGACGGCCCGAGCAGTTGATGCGGATGCCTTCCGCGCCGAGGCGCATCGCCGACTGCACGGCGCGCTTCATGGCGCGGCGGAACGCGACGCGGCGCTCGAGCTGCTGGGCGATCGACTCGGCCACCAGCGTGGCGTCGATCTCGGGCTTGCGGATCTCGACGATGTTGAGGTGGACTTCCGACGCTGTCAGCTTCGCGAGCTCGCCGCGCAGCTTCTCGATGTCGGCGCCCTTCTTGCCGATCACGACGCCGGGCCGGGCCGAATGGATCGTCACGCGGCACTTCTTGTGCGGACGCTCGATGATGACCTTGCTGACGCCGGCCTGCTTGAGCTTGGTGATGTAGCTTTTGCGCACGCCGAGGTGACGGGCGAAGGCGGCCTGGTTCATGGCGGTCATGTCAAAACGCCTCACACAACCGCATCGGAAGCTTTCGGTGCGTGTGGCGCCAGTTCTGCTTCGCGCGGCGCACCGTTTTGAACTCGCGGACGGGCTCGACGACGCGCAGGCCGTCGAGGGTGAGCTGACGGGGGTCCTCGCGGGTGAGGTTCCCGGAGCGGTCGCGCCAGAAGATGGCGGCGGCGGGGTCGGTCTTGGGCGGGCTGGTCTTGACCTGCATCGCGACGATGACACCGCCGGTGCCGCGGCCTCGCTGACATCCACCGGGCAGGGGACGCGCGTTTCTGCGAGCGCGGTCAACGCAGTGCGCTTCCTCGCTTCGTCGGGGAACATCACCAGCGGCACGATCCACATGTACGGGGTGAACAAGGCGTGACCCAGGTATTCACGGAGTTCGTTCGAATCTGCCGCGATGCCATCCACAACTGTGGGTGGGAGGGCGGCCTGCGCGTGGAGCGCGATACAACGAATCTTGGCGTCGGTGGAACGCCCAAAAACACCGCGCACACGTCCATGGTGTGGAACAGGGTCGGGGCTGGCAACAGCAATCGCGAGTTCAGCCACATGGTGCTGACCGAGAGTTTCCAGACCAACGGCGGCGAGGCGGTCAGCGACTACCTGAAGACGGTCAAGCGCGGCACCGCGCCCATCTGGGGCGGCTGCGACGAAGCGAACGACCCGCTGGGGCTGTCCGGCGCGATGGTCGCCCGAGAACTCGACATCTTCGCCACCGGGCCGGCGAACGACCCCGAGCACGGCGACACCCACGAGGGCGGCCGCGTGCGCATCGGTGCCGACATCGTGGGCGGGGACGAACAGGCGAAGCTGGGCGGGGCTCCGAGCGGCGCGCAGGGCAGCGCCGGCTGGCGGGTGTACGCGACGAGCACGACGCCCTGGTTCCGCTGGCTCTATGGCGGGTGGGTCACGGACTACCTCAGGACCGGGCTGCGCCTGATCGGCAAAAAGCTGGGCGACTGGACACCTGAACGAGCTTTGGACATCCGCGGCGACCACATCGTCGGCATCGACTTCAGCAACGGCACCTGCCAGTCCGTCATGCGGCTGCGCGAGGGGCAGGCGTTCAGCCTGGACGCATACGACGACTTCAGGTTCTGCCGCATTGGTGGCGCCATCGTGTTCAGCAAGTGGACGCCCGCCGGCCGCGCCACGGTGTTCACGCTCGACATGGACGCGGGCGAGGTGTTCGCGCGCAAGTTCACCACGATCCCCTGAAAGACCACAATGGCCGGACTCATCGAATCGAATCTGCCGAAGACGGACTACTCGTGGGCGAACCAGGATACCCCCGAGCAGATCGCCAAGAGCCAGGCGGACCGGGCTGCGATTGCTGCGTGGGAGAAGCAGTCGGCGGCGACCGCGCCAGCGCAGCAGACGAACACCGCAGGGTCTTTCGGTGCTGGCGGGATTGTGGCGAGCGCGATGGCGCCCGCTCCCGCGCCGAGCCTGACGGCGCCCGCCGCCCCTGCAACGCCATCCGTGGCTGCGTGGGGGGCTGGCACTCCTGCGCCCGCCCCAACCCCCGCCCCGGCCCCGGCCAGCACGCCACCCAGCACTGCCCAGTAGCCATAGGTGGCCACCCAGCTGTTCTGCATGTGGGCGTGGATCTCGGCCGCCTCGATGATGGTGTCCTTCGAGTAGAAGCCGGAGAAGAACGGCGTACCGACCAGGGCCAGGGTACCGATCCACATGGTGACGAAGGTGATCGGCATGTACTTGCGCAGGCCGCCCATCTTGCGCATGTCCTGCTCGTGGTGCATCGCGATGATGACCGAGCCGGCGGCGAGGAAGAGCAGCTTCTGATCTCTGAGCTTGCCGCCGCTGACCTTCAGCGCCGAGAAGATCCCAGCCAGCGCCACCGCCGCGGTGCCCTGGATGTCGTCGTTGAAGGTCAGGAGCCGGTCGCGATAGCGCTCGAGCATCCGCGTCGCATTGTTCTTGGCGAAATCTTCCCATTGCAGCAGGACGTGCGGCCAGCGCTTCACGACAGCCGAGACGAACGCCTCGATGAAATCGTCATATTGCTGGCCGCGGACGCGCTCGTTGCGCCAGCCGATATAGAGCGGATCGGCCAGGCAGTCGGGATTGTCGGTGCCGACATCGAGCGTGATGGGAAGCGTGAGCCACGGCGGGATGCCCGCACACGCGGTGTAGAGCGAGAGCTTGCCCGTAGGAATGCCCATGCCGCCGACGCCCTGGTCGCCGATGCCGAGGATGCGCTCGCCGTCAGCGAGGCCCACTTCCGGCTGCTGGCCGAGAATGCCGCGGACACCGTGTTCTCCGCAACACCCGAGGCGACGTTCACGTGGCTGTCGCCGTCGGTTACCAGTCTCCTGGGCTGGCAGCCCCAGGATCTCCATGGCAAGAGCCCAACAGACCTGTGCCACCCGGACGACGTCGAGGCGATCCGCGGCGCGGTCGCAGATGTCGGCGCCGGCGAATCCGTCAACCTTCGGGCACGATTCCGCACCGTCCGCGGAACCTACCGAT
>OFRE01000109.1_pt1 | contig 23825 bp, 32 predicted proteins | sample 1543061 | NCBI WGS metagenome assembly OFRE01 (sample SAMN07774218, study PRJEB24372) | wastewater metagenome | isolation source: Exp Tend NO 50WW | collected 2016-02
CGTGTGCTCTTCCGATCTGGGCTCGCAACCCCCCGGCGGCGGATCTTACTGTTCGGAGGGCGTGGGCTCGGAGGCGTGGACGGCGGCGATCGTGCAGGGCGCGCAGAGCACGGATTCCGGCTCGGCGTACCCGGCGGGGGCGACGTGGCCGCACGAGAAGGCGGCGGGCTTCACCGGGACGAGCGCGATTCCGACGATCTCGCCGGTCGCGTAGTTCACGACCTCGACGCGCTTCCCGATCCGGGCGGAGACCGAGAGGGCGTGCTTGAAGGCGCGGCCCGCGTGCGGGTAGATCTTCACGCGGCCGGTGAACTCGTTCGGGATCACGACGTTCGCGTCGTACGTCCCGGGGACGACGAGGTACGCGGCGAGCGCGGCGGTCTCGGGGCTCATCGCGTACCCCTCGTGGCCGTTCGGGCAGGCGAGGACGTTCGGGGCCGGGGGGCCGTTCGGGACGACGAGGCGGGCCTCGCAGATCGGGCAGCGGAGGCGGCTCGGATCGACGACGGGGGCGGCGGTCTCTGTGATCTCGGCGGCGGGGGCGTTAGGCGTTTCGTTCATGTTTCGTTCCTCCTGAAGCTAAGATAAGTCCCGACGTTTCGAATGTCAAGGGGAAAGTCCAGAAAAAAGCGACTCCCCTCAAAATGATTCATCTGCATCAGTCGAGGGGGATCCCCTTCCCGACCTTCGTGACGATGTCCCGGAGGCGGGCGAGCGGCGTGTCCCCCTTCTCGGGGAAGACGGCGGCCTTGTGCTCGAAGTCGGCGGTGAAGCGGAAGGCGTCGAGGACTTCACGGGCGGCTTCGAGGAGGGCGCGGCGCTCCCGGGCCGGGCGTTCGGCCTCGTGGGCGTCCCGGGCCTTCTGGCGGGCAGCGATGCAGGCGGGGATCTCGCAGAACTCGGCTTCGATCATGAGACCTTCTTCCGACGGCGGTTCGAGAGCGCGGCCGTCGCGCGGCGGAGGGACCATCCGCAGGCGGAACAACGAATGTCCCGGAGCGTTGGATCGGCGAAGGCGGCCCGAAGGCCCCCGGCGGGGATCCGGACCCCGGAGCGAAGCGGCCGGGCCGAGAGAGTCCGCTCGGGGCTCGTCGGCTCGCGCATGGACTTCACGGGAAGGACGATCGGGGCGAGGAGGTGGACTTCGAGGCGGCCCCGGCATTCGAGCACCCCGCCCCCGTACGCGAGGCGGCGACGCCGATTCCGGTTCGGGCAGAAGGCCGCCATTAGAAGCACCCGTCGCAGGAACAATGAGGGCGTTTCCCGCTATCGCACGAGTCCATCGCGCGGTGACGGGGGGCGAACACGTCGAGGGGATTCTCGGCCTCGTAGAACTCGCGGCAGGCCGGGCACCCGGGGACGATCGATCCCAACCCTTCGAGGCGGGCGATCTGTTCGGCCTTCGAGGGCTTCGCGAGCACGCGGGCGATCTCGGCGTCGTCGATCATGAGCGGGCCTCCTGATTCATGCGCCATTCGTCGAAGTCGGCGGGCTCGGCGTCCCGGGCCTCCTCGATCTCCCGGGCCTCGCGATCGGCGCACCCGGGGCAGAGATTCCCCTCGCATTCGATCTCGTCGAGCGAATCGAGGCAGCGGTCGCAGGACTCGATCGAGAGCGCGGCGATCGCGTGAGTCGCGGCGTCGCGGGCGTACCCGGCGGCCGCGTCGGAGAGGTCGTCCCCGACGACGATCCCGGGCGCGTCGGCGAACCGGGCGGCCTCGCGGCCCTGAAGCAGGGCGAGCGCGAGGTGACGCTCGACCTCGTTCCCGGCGCGCGTGAAGAGCTTCACGGGGCCGTCGTACTTCGTCTCGTGGATCAGGCGGGCGAGGGCTTTCTTCATCGGGGGCCTCCCTTCATGCAGACCGGGCAAAGCCCGGCGGTTTCGATCTCTTCGGCGTTCGGGAACCGGAGCCCGGCGGCCTTCATGTTCGCGGAAGCGATTGATTCGGCGGAGGTTACGGGATTCCCGAACTCCGAATGAAAGAGGACCGGCTCGGAGCAGTACGGGCCCGGCTTTTCGGCGGGGCCCCGACCGCAGGACGAACACGTCGGCGGCGGGAACGCGATCGCGTGGAAGGTCTCGGCGAGGGTCTTCATGTCAGAACCCCGAAAGGTCGATCTCGACCGGCTTCAGGTTCGCGTCGTGCCGCCGAACTTCGGCCGCGTCCACGAGGCGGAGCGTCTCGGCGGCGTCCCGGACGGCGGCGACCGACGGCCGGAGGGTCCACCGATCGCCGGGGTTCCCGACGGCGACGGGGCGAAGGCCGGTAATCTGGACGAGGGCCGCCCGGAGAGCGTTCCGTTCGGCGAGGACTTCGGCGAGGGTCTCTTCGGTGTTTTTCATACCCTGAATCTAGGATACGTCCCGACCTTTGTCAAGGGGAAAGATCAGGGCTTGACAGATATTTCATCCGGCCGTATCTTTCCGGCAGGAGGTGACGATCATGACGAAACCGCAGGCCGTCCGGAAGGTGGGCGGCCGACCGAATCAGGGGCTCGGCGATCGATCGATCGAGGTGAAGGCCGGGCTCGACCGGATCCGGCGCGCGGAGGCCCGCGCGTCCTTCGAGACGGAGCAGAACGAACGGATCGGCCTGAAGGCCCCCGTCGTCTCCGCGTCGGAGATCTTCCGGAAGGGCGTCGATCTCTACCTCGCGGTCTACCCGCCCCCCGGAGAACTCCCGGATCACGAGGAGCAGGCGAAGCTCGCCATCCTCGCGACTCCGATCGCGCTCGCGGCGATGAAGATCCGCGAGAGAAGGGAACCCGCAGAATGAAGAACTCCACGAAGACGCCGACGCCGACGACAATGACGCTCCCGAAGCAGAAGGACGGAGATCACCGGAACGCGGTCGCGGAGAGCGCGATCGTGACCGCCGGGATCGAGATCGCGGAGGCCCCGGAGAAGGGCTCGTTCTGGCATTCGACGTTCACCTCGAAGAAGGGCGTCCGGATCGAGGTTCAGGACCGGAAGACGTACGGGTACGGATACGGGCGCGAGGACGTGCGGCAGATCACGGCCTTCTCGCTCGCGAGCGGATCTTACGGGCGCGACGTGATCCGCCGTCGCGTCGTCGTGAAGGGGAACGTGATCGATCTCGACGCCCTGAAGGCGAAGCACGACGAACTCGTCCCGATCGTCGTCGCGGCGAAGCGGGCGGAGCGCGAGGACGAGAAGAGGCGTCGCGAGCGCGATCGGAGGCAGGAAGAACTCGAAGCCCTCCGGGACACGATCGCGAAGGAATTCGGCGAGACCGGCGCGTTCGGCGCGTACGTTCACGATCGGCACGGGCAGGCCGAGATCACGCTGACGTGCGAGAACTCCGCGATGGTCGAGAAGGTGCTCCGGACGTACTACGGCGCGAAGAAGGCGGGAGTCGAAGGATGAAGCGATCTCAGATCCTCCCCGCGTACCCGCTCGTTTACATGGAGCCCCCGCGCGTCGTCGGCGGCGATCCCTCGCTCCGCGTCACGATGGGAATGACGGCTCGCGTCGCGATCGCGGCGGAGATCATGCCCGCCGTTTTCACGGCCGAAGTTCACGAGGCGCGCGATCGCGGCCTCGACTGGCCGGATTCGACGACGATCGCCCGCGCGGCCCTGAACTTCGCGGACGCCCTGATCGAACTGAACGACGCGGACCTGAAGGCGTCGATCGAAGGCCGGAAGATTGTATGAAGCTCTTCCTCGCGACACGGACTTATTCGGGCGTCTCGTACCTCCTCGGGGTCTTCTCGACGCCCCTGAAGGCGATCGCCGCCGTCCGCGTGATCGATACGGAACCCGGGAAGGCGGCCGGGAAGATCACGGTGAAAGAAGACGGGCGGATCGAATTCGAAAGTTACGGCGAGATCATCCCGTTCGAACTGGACGAGCGGCACGTCGAGGACGGCCGCTTCGCGATCACGACCTAGAGGAAAAAATCCGGGGCCCTCGCGCGAACGAAGGCCCCGAACGTCCCGGGGAAGCAGACCCGGAGACCGAAGGGAGCAGGAAGATCATGACAGAAGCCGCACGACTCGAAGACGAGGCCGCGACGCAACTCGCGCGCCTGATCCCGCCCGACGTGGAAGTCGTCGATCGTCCGCAGGACGAGGCCGGATTCTCGGCGAGCAGGCTCACCGGAATCGGCGGGACCGACATCCCCGCGATTCTCGGGCTCTCGCGCTTCCGCACGCCGTTCGACGTGTACGCCTCGAAGCTCCGGCTCGTCGCCCCGGAGCCCGCGAGCGAGGAAGCGATCATGGGGAAACTTCTCGAACCGCTCCTCTTCCGGCGTCTCGCCGACGTGAAGGGGACTCGCGTGCTCCGCGTCGAGGCCGCGTTCCGCAGGAAGGCGGAGCCCTTCATCGTTTGCAACCCCGACGGCTTCGTCCTCCCGACGATGCAGGATCCGGAGCCCGCGATCGCCGAAGGGAAGACGCGCTCGGAATTCGATCGGAAGAAGTGGGGCGAGGACGAGAGCGACGAAGTCCCCGACGAGGAGCGTCTTCAGGCCGAGTATTACTGTGAGATCACGAGGATCCCGCGATGGGTCTTCCCGGTCTTCTTCGGCCGGAATCTCGTCGTCTTCAAGGGGAAGGCGAACCCGGAGATCGGCCGCGAACTCGTGGACACGGCGCGCAAGTTCTGGAACGAGCACGTCGTCCCGGCCGTCCCGCCGAAGCCCATGACGGGCGACGCGGCGGAGGCGTGGCTCCGTGCGCGCTTCCCGGAGAACGTGAACGCGATGCGCGAGCCGACGCCCTCGGAACTCGATCTCGTCCGGACGTGGAAGACGCTGAAGGACGGGAAGGACGACATCGAAGCGAAGATCGAGGCCGTCGCGAACGAGATCAAGCTCGCGATCGGCGAGGCCGACGGTCTCAAGGGGACCGGATGGTCGCTGACGTGGAAGAAGGTCAAGGGGAAGACGACGATCGACTTCCCGGCGGCCCTCACGGAATTCCGAAACGAGATCGCGATGAAGGGCGCGCTTCTCGGGCTCGACGAGGTTCAGGCCGCCGAACTCCTCCGACTCCTCGACGCGAACGTCGCGTCTCACACGAAGCACGGAGACCCTTACCGCCGATTCAACCCGTCTCGATCCTTCGAGATCTAACCGAAACGAAGAAGGGAGCGAACATCATGATTGGAACGAAATGCAAATGCGGGGCGGCCTTCGAGTCCGACCTTCACCTCTCGGGCTCGGGGAATCCCGACGCTCACCCGTTCGAACTCGCGCCGGAGGAAGAGAAAAAGCGCGCGGCCTTCGTCGAGACGCAGAAGCACGCGAAGGGTTACGGCGAGGCGGCCGCGCAGGCGAAGAAGGCCGAACTCGTGAAGACGGAGCAGGCCCCCGTCGCGCGGCAGGAGGCCCCCGTCCGCTCGGCGATCGTCGAGCCGAACTCCGGCGCGGCGACGGCGGTCACGCGGCGCACGCTCGAAGGCGACGAGATCGAGTACGGCGCGGAGAGCGCGGCGATTGCGGCGCAGGCGAAGGCCCTCGTCGCGGCGCGCTTCCTCGTGGCGGAGCGCAGGCCCCGGGACGTGGACACGTTCCGCCGCAAGCTCCTGAACGAATGCGAGAGGCCGGGCTTCGCTGAAGTCGCCGAATACTCGCGCCCGCAGGGGCAGAAGAAGATCACGGGCCCGACGATCCGCTTCGCGGAGGCGGCCCTCCGGCTCTTCGGAAACGTCGCCGTGGACACGGCCGTCGTGAACGACGGGCCGGAGCGGCGCACGATCCGGAACACGGTGACGGACCTCGAAAATAACTTCACGATCGCGAAAGACACGATCTTCGAGAAGACGGTCGAGCGGAAGAACCCGAACAAGGGGCAGACGATCGTCGCGGAGCGGCTGAACTCGTACGGCGAGAAGGTCTTCGTCGTGCTCGCGACGGAGGACGAGGCCCTCGTTCGCGAAGGCGCGCTTACCTCGAAGCTCATGAGGACGAACGGGCTCCGGATGATCCCGGGCGACATCGTCGCCGAAGCCCTCGCGACGTGCCGGAAGACGCGCTCGCAGGCCGACAAGTCCGACCCGGCGGCGGCGCGGAACAAGGTCGCCGACGCCTTCGCGACGCTGAACGTCCTCCCGAACGAACTGAAGCTCTTCCTCGGATGCGAGATCGGGCAGGCGAGCCCCGTTCAGCTTGACGAACTCCGGGCCCTCTTCGTCGCGATTAAGGAAGGGGAAACGACATGGAACGAGGTGAAGAGCGAGCGCACGAAGGCGGAGGAACCGAAGGCCGACGACTCGCTCCTCGAAAAGGTGAAGAAGGCGAAGGGAGAAGCCTAAGCGATGCTCGAAGAACTCCGTCTCGACGAGGCGATCGTGATCGGCGTCCTCCTCGTCCTCTCGTTCGGCTTGCCGATCGCCCTTCACGCGCGCTCGGCGTGGCAGAGACGGCGGTCCTCGCGCTCGCTCTCCCGGTACTGGGCGGAGCGTTCTACGCGACTCGATCGATCGCTTCGTCCGTCGAGCGATCCGTCGAAGCGGGAGGAGGATCTATCTCGGGACATTCGCAGGCTCGAAGACCGCCGCTGAAGCGGCAGAAGGGAACGAAGAAATGGAAGACCCCACGAACGAAACCCCAGTCCCCGCCCCCCGCGAGCGCACGATAAAGGGGGCGAGAGTCGTCCTCCCGCTCTCGGATCACGAACTCGCGCTTCTCGCGGTCGATCTCGCCGACGCGATCGCCGACGCTCGCTCGATCGAGGACGACGAGGCGACGGCGCGCAAGGCCGGGAAAAAACAGGTTGACGCGGCGCAGGCGAAGGTCACGAAGATCGCGAACGCGGTCACGGCGCGCGAGGCCGAGAAGACGGTCACGCTCCGCGAGGTGCTCGACGCCCCGGCGAACCTCGTCCGTCGCTTCGTCGTCGCCGACGACGGCACGGAGACCGAGATCGTCCCCCGCGAACCGTACCGCGAGCAGGAGCCCCTCTTCGGCCCGGAGGAAGTCCCGCCCCTCCCGGAGGAGCCGAACCCGGAGAACCTCGTCCAGTTCCCGGGCGAGGCCCCCGTCCCCCTCGCCCCCCGGCCGATCGAGACCCTCCCGGCTCCGACCTTCACCGGGATCGAGGCCGTCGTCCCGGGCGAAGTCGTCCCCCCGGCGCAGGAGCTTCGGGGCGTTCCCCCGGAGGCGGCGATCCCGGGGTACGCCGACTCGGTCGCCCGGATCGTCGGGGCGTCGAAGCCCCCGGAGGCGGAGCCCGTGGAACCCGCCCCCGGCTCGCCCGGAGCCCCCGGCTCGGCCCTCGAACCCATCCCCTGAACCCTCGGGCCCCCGGAGGCGATCGGGCTTCCGGGGGCCTTTCCTTCACCCTCTGTCATAAAATGTCACGCGCACCTCTTGACATCCGCTGACATAAGAAGCACCTTGACCCCAGTACCCGAACGCAGGAGGCCCCCCCGCCGTGTACGCGAAGCTCTTCTCCTCGATCCTCACGTCGTCGATTTGGTCCGAAGACGCCGAGACGTGCAAGCTCTGGATCACCCTCCTCGCCCTCGCCGATCGCGAGGGGTACGTCTTCGGCTCCGTCCTCGGGCTCGCGCGGCAGGCGGCCCTCCCCCTCGAAGCCGTCGAAGCGGGGCTCGCCCGGTTCATGGAACCCGACCCTCACTCGCAGGACCGGCTCCGTGAGGGAGGCGACACGAAGGACGGCCGCCGGATCGAGAAGACGCCTTCGGGGGCGTGGAAGATCCTTAACTATGCCTTTTATAGAGACTTAGCGGACTCCGACGTTCGACGCTTCGAGAACCGGGAGGCGCAGCGTCGTCACCGGGAGGCCCTCAAGGCTCGGTCAGCATCGGTCAGCGTCGGTCATGCTCCGTCGTCCTCCGTCACCTCTCAGAGTCATACTCAGAGGCAGAGTCAGAAGAAGAACTCCGAAGAGAGAGAGGGGGGCGTCGCTCCGCTCGCCCCCGCGCGCTCGCCTTCGTTCCGTCCTCCGACGATCGAGGAGATCGAGGCGTACGTCACCGAGAAGAAGCTCCTCCCCTTCGACGCCGTCGTCTTCTCGGATCACTTCGAGGCGAAGGGATGGATCACCGGGAAGACACGGATGAAGGACTGGAAGGCCGCCGTCCGGAACGCTCACCGGGAGGGATGGACGACGCGGAAGGGGAACGGCAAGCCCCCGATTCAGATCCCCCTCGTCGGGAAGGGCCCGGAGCGGCCCCCCGTCGCCCTCAGAACCCCGGGCCCGGACGCCCCCCTCGACGTGCTCGCGGCCTTCGCGAAGAAGGCCCTCCGGGACCGATCCGAATCCGACGAGACCGTTCAGGTGGACCCGTGGCTCGCGGCCGAGTGGTACGGCCCGAACTCCCGGGCGAACGAGAGAGTCCGTCTCGCCGAGTGGATGGAAGGCGACGACGAGGCGTTCGAACGAAACCGCGAGAGGAGGTGATCGACATGGCCGGAAAGAACCCGTTCCCGAAAAAGTCCCCGCCGTCCGGACCCGCGAAGGGCCCGATGAAGCCGGGCGGAAAGAAGCCCTGCTAAGAGGCGCAACCCGGGCCCGTCGAAGCAGCGGCGGGCCCCCTCTTTCGACCCCACGAAACGGAGGGAGCACCATGAAGCAGACGACGCTCTTCGAAACCCCGCCGCGACCCGGGAAGGCCCTCGCGAGGAAGCGCGGCCCCGAAACCTCGAAGCTCGCGGCCGACGCGATCGCCCCGAAGCTCGGCCCCCTTCAGCGGGCGGCCCTGAAGCTCGTGATCGCGAACCCGGGCTCGACGCAGGCTGAACTCGCGATGATCGAGTACGAGGATCTCGAATCGCGCGGCGCGGCGACCTCGTACTACGACTCGCGCCGGATCGGGCGCAGGCTCCCCGAACTCGAAGCCCTCGGGCTCGTGAAGCGTCTCCCGGCGCAGGAATGCAGCGTCACGAGGCGGCCCGCGCACGAGTGGGCTCCGACCGAGAAGGGGAAGGCGGCGCGATGAGCGGCCCCCTCGAAAAATGCGGGCCTGTCTTCGAGGCCCTTTCCTCGCTCTCGGCCCTCGCGGACGACGTGATCGTGAAGACCGAAGCGTACGAGCAGGCCCTCGCGGTCGAGCAGGAGGCGACGCGCACGCGAAGCCGCGCGTCCAACGAACTCAGCGCAGCGCAGAAGGCCCTCGATCTCGCGATCGCGAAGGCGAAGACGGCGTCGCCGAACGGCTCCTCGTGGGGCTCCCGATGAACGCGACCTGTCGCTCGTGCGGCGCTCCGATCCTTTGGGCGATCTCGCTCGCCGGGATCCTCTCCCCGATCGACCCGATCCCCGTCGCGAACGGGAACGTCGCCCTCGATCTCGACCGCGACCCGCCCCTCGCGACGTTCGACTCCGCGAAGACGCGCGAGCAGAAGGCCGCCCCGGGCCCGCGATACCTCTCACACTTCGCGACGTGTCCCGACGCGAAGAAATGGAAAGGGAAAAAGTGAACCCTCTCGTCTTCCCGCACGTCGTCCGCTTCTTCGTCCCGGGGATTCCGATCGGCGAACCCCGCGCTCGCGCGACGGCGTTCACCCCGAAGGGCGGGGCGAAGGCGAAGGCCCGTGTCTACAAGCCCACGACGGGGAAGGCCGCCGACTGGCGCGAGGCGATCGCGATGATCGCGTCGCGCGTTCACCCCCCGTTCGGGAACGCGCGCTTCGAGGGGCCCGTGATCGCGTCGCTCGACTTCTTCTTCGAGCGGCCGTCCTCGTGCAAGGGGCAGGCGTGGAGGTGCTCGAAGCCCGACGTGGACAACCTCGAAAAGCTGATCTTCGACGTGCTCACGACGAGCGGCCGATTCTGGAAGGACGACGCGCAAGTCGCGGCCGTTCGAACTCGGAAGCTCTACGTCGTCCCCGACCCGGAGCGGATCCCGGGCATCGTGTACGCGAGCGAGCCCGGCGTGACGGTCGAGCTTTGCGGGCGTCTCGTCTCGGCCGAAACCCTCCCGATCCTCAAGCCCCCGACGAATCGCTTCCTCCGCGCGAAGGTTCGCGGATAATCGAGCGATGGACTCGATCCGACTGAACCTCGTGACCCTGATCGAGAAGAAGGCGGGCGAGCAGGCCGCCGAGAACGAACACCTTCGCGACCTCGTCGCGGACCTCGAATCACGCCTCGAAGACGCGCGGCGAAACCGGAACTTCTGGCAGGCCCGGGCGCACGTCCTCGAATCGACCCTCCTCGACCTCGAACTCTCGTTCGCCTTCGCGCGAGTCGTGAAGCGGAACGACGACGCGAAGATCGAGGCCCTCACGAAGGGAGTCCCCTCGACATGAGCACGAAGCAGAAGAAGGTCTACGTCTTCCGGGACGAGGCCCTCCCGTTCCTCTGGCGCGTCACGGCGAACGCGGGGAACGGGCGGCGCATCTTCACGAAGCTCACCCTCTTCCGGAAGCGAGCCCTCATCCTCGCGGACGGCTTCGAGACGAGCGGCTTCGTCGTGCTCTGGAACGAGCGGCCCCCGAAGCCCCGGCCGAAGAAGCTCCCGCCGCTCCCGCTCTTCCCGGACGAGGGGCACGTCCTCTCGAAAGATTGTCCATGCGGCCCGACCGTGGAGCCCGCGTCGTGATCGCCCTATACCGAACCCTGATCGCCCTCCTCGCGGCGGGCGTCGTCGTCCTCGTGGCGCACCTCGCGAGCCGAATCGTGAAGTGGACACGGGAGGACGAAAATCCGTGAGGGAATTCCTCCGCTCCCGGGACTTCCTCGCGGGCGTCGTCTTCGGGCTCCTCCTCGGGATCCTCTTCGTCGTCGTCGAGACGGCGATCCTCTCGTGCTACGTCGCCCCGGCGTACGGGAACGATCCTCGCGCGAACTTCCCGGGACACGCGGCGAGGCCGTGACGTGTCGGCGCTCGACGTGCTCGGGGACGTGCTCGCCATGCGAGGCCGGATCGGTAGAATCGAACCGTGACGAAGCCCCGGTTCCCGCAGGAGGCGAAGTCGCCCCCCGTGGACATCGATTCACGAGCGATCGAAGTCGCGACCCTTCGGGCGATGCATTTCACGCGGGCGGAATGCGCGGCCGCTCTCGGTCTCACGGTGAATCAGATCGACGATTCGATCGGTCACGCGAAGGGACTGGTACGCGGGCAACTCCTGACGACGTATGAAGCTCGGCTCGAAGCGGAGCAGTTCAAGCTCGATTCCGTAGAACGCGAAGCGTGGAAAGCGTGGCGCGCGACGGCTGACGCGACGGGCCCGTTCATGGGTCCGAAGGGCGCGGGAAATCCGAAGTACCTTCAGATCATCCTCGACGCTCACGCGAAACGGGCTCGCCTCCTCGGGCTCATTCTCCCCGAATCCTTCGAGGTGGACTTCGCGGCGATCGTGGATCGCGCCGTCGAGGAGGCGCAGGCCGAGATCTCGCAGCGGCAGAAGGCCCGGGCCCTCGAAGCCGTCACCGTCGAGGCCGTGATCGTCTCGGAGCCCGAAGAACCCGCCCCGTCGTGACGGAAGACGGCTTCGCTCACGGCAGGAACGAGAACGCAGGGCGGCGGATGCTCCCGCTTTTCCGCGAGGCGTACTCCGACCCGATCTTCTACGCGCAGCATTTCCTCCGGATCCCCCCGCACAAGTTCCGGAAGTGGCAGATCGATCAGGTGCTCGCTCCGCTCCGGGACCGCCTGAAGCGCGGCGAGAAGCGTCACCGAGTCGTCGTCCGGACGTGTCACGGCGCGGGGAAGACCTTTATCGCGGCCGTCGTCGCGAACTTCTGGATGGACACGCGGCCCGGCGCGCGATGCCTCACGACGGCCCCGACGTGGGCGGGCGTCGAGAATCTCCTCTGGCCGGAGATCCGGGGACTTCACCAGAGATCGATTCTTCGGCCGATGAAGTTCGGGCGGATGCTCCGGACCCGATACGAGATCTCGCCGGAGTGGTACGCCGTCGGCGCAGCGTCGGACGATCCTCAGAACCTCGAAGGACACCATTCGAAGACGGCGGCCGCGCGCTTCGTGGACGAGACGAAGGCGGTCTCCCGGGCGACGATCGTTCACACGGACGGAATGCTCGACGCCCCGGAGACGCTCGACTTCTGGACCTCGACGCCCTCGATCGCGGCGGGCCCCTTGTACGAGCGCGACGTGAAGCACGCGCGGCCGGGCGACGGCGTGATCCGCGTCAAGGTCACGATCGACGATCTCGTGAAGGAAGGGATCCCGGGCAGGGCCGAGAAGCGCGAGGAGTGGCTTCAGGACTGGGGCGAGGAATCGGACGAGTACCAGAGCAGGGCCCTCGCGAATTACCTCACGGACACGGAACGCGCGCTCTTCCCGCTCCCGTGGATCGAGAGGGCGATCGAGAACCCCCCGCAGTTCATGCAGGGCTCGCTCCGGCCGGTCGCCGGATGGGATGTCGCGGGCTCGGTCTCGGGCGACGAGAACGCCGTCGCGAAGGGGCTCGGCTTCGACGCGGGAGGCGTCCTTCAGCTTCTCGCCCTGAAGACGTGGCGGAACGAGAACACGATCCGCGCGAAGGGCGAGGCCCTCGCGTTCATAAACGACGACGAGCGGCGGACGTTCCTCGTCGTGGACGCCCTCGGGCTCGGGAAGGGCGCGTACGACGCGCTCTCCGTGGAAGAGTACCCGGTCGATTCATGGATCGCCTCGACGAAGGCGAACGACGCGACCCGCTTCGTGAACCGGAAGACCGAAGTCGCCTTCGTCCTCCGCGACCTCCTCCGGGACGGGAAGTTCGCGATCCCGCGCCCGAAAGACGATCGCGAGAAGCTCCTGATCGACAAGCTGAAGACGCAGGCGGCGGGGATGCGCTTCGAGGTGCTCCCGAACGGAAAGAACCGCGTCGTCGATCCGGACGACTCGCCCGACCTCCTCGACGCGGTCCTCGCCCTCGTTCACGGATGCCTCGTGGGGCACGGAAACCCCGACCGTCGCATAATCGAAACCGTGACGACGCTTCAGACGATCGCGAGCGAGGGGATTCACCGAACCCGGCTCGACGCGGCATGAGGGGGGCGAAATGCTGAAGGTACTTCGGGAACACGCGCGCTTTCGGCTGAACCGTCTCGCGTGGCGCGCGGCCGGAGCCCTCACCGGGGCGAACTTCACCCCCGCGAGCGCGGACGACTCCTCGCTCGAAAAGCCGCTCTTCGTTTGGAATCAGAACGACCGGACGGCGTACCTCGATCAGACGCAGATCTCGCCGGAGACGATTCAAGCGGCGCGGACGGCGGCCGTGTACGGGAACCTCTTCCAAGTCGCCCGGATCAACGACCTCATGATCTCGACCGACCCCTTCATTAAGGGCGCGCGGCTTCAGCGGAAGAGCGGCGTCTCCTCCGTGAAGTGGGGGATCAAGGCGGCGAACGACACGCCCGAAGCCGAAGAGATCGCGGACGCCGTGCGCGAGGCGTGCGACGCCCCCGACGCTTCCTTCGTGCAACTGATTCACGCGATCGTCGAAGGCATCCTCCGGGGCGTGGGCCTGATCGAGGTGATTTGGTCCCCCGCCGGAGACGAGACCTTCGGGAAATACCGCCGCTGGATCGGCTTCGAGCCCATCCCGCAGGCCCGGCTCCGATGGAACCTCGACGGCGAATTCGCGTTCGCCGACACGATCACGGCGTTTCAGGGGATGCCGGTCTCGGGGATGCCTCGCGGGAAGTTCATCCCGATCACGACGGAGACCGATGTCCCGGCGTACGGGCTTCGCGGGTACTACCCGGCGATTTGGTCGCCGTGGCTCGATCGCGTGTACGGCCGGAAGTGGCGGCGCACCTCGACGGAACGGTTCGGGGCCCCGATCCCGATCGCGAAGTTCGGGAACGAGGCGCAGGCGACGAAGATGAAGGAAGCCCTCGAAAACTGGGGGGCGAACGGATCCTTCATCATCCCGAAGGAATCGGAATTCGATCTGAAGTACGGCCCGACCTCGGGGCAGAACGACCCGCAGCGGCTCTTCATGCTCGACGCGGCCGACGAGATCTCCGTTTGCTTCGTCGGGCAGCAACAGACAATGCAGATCCGGGCGGGCGCGGGCTCGAAGGCGAGCGCGGGCGTTCAGAACCTCGTGCGGCTCGACATCCTGATCGCCGACTGGGCGATCATCATGCACCTCGTTCGGATGCACCTCTTCGCGTCCTTCGTCGAGCAGAACTTCGGCCCGGAGAAGATCTCGCTCACGCCGAAGCTCGTCCCGGACCTCGAAGAGGCGATCGACGTGCTCAAGGTCGCGCAGGCGTCTCAGATCCTCGTGAACCTCGGGCTCGAAATCCCGAAGTCGTACTTCTACGACATGGGCTTCCGCGAGCCCGACTCCGACGACGAGATCCTTTACGGGACGGCCCCGAAGGATCCGAACGCTCCGCCCCCGCAGGCGTTCGGGCTCCCGGGCGGGCCCCCGCAACTCGGCCCCGACGGGAAGCCGATCGCCCCGCCCCCGGAGAAGCCCCCGCTCGACTCGAACGTCGTGTCCATGACGGACAAGCTCGCGGGCGCGGCCGCGCGCCGGGCGCAACTCATGGAAGCGGACCTCGTGGACGTGATCGCCGGGAAGTACCTCGCGGCGGGCGCGAACGCGGCGAAGCCGTTCCTCGCGGCGATCAAGGGGATCGTCGAAGAGACCGAGAGGCAGGGCGGGAACATCGAACTCGTGAAGCAGCGCGTCCTCGCGGCGTACGGGAAGCTCCCGCTCTCGCAACTGACGGACGTGCTCGCGAGCGCGATGTTCGAGGCCGAATTCCGGGGGATGCTCACGGCGCAGGAAGAGGCGGACGCTCTCAAGCCGCAGGCGTAAAACGTGGGCGAGCCCGTCCGCTCGTTCGATTCGGTCCTCGCGTACTGGAAGGCGAAGAAGGTCGCGTCGTATTCGACCTTCAAGACCTTCTCGGCCGAAGCGAAGAATCAGGCATTCTCGACGGCCCTCAATTACTCGAACAACACGCTCACTTCGATCGCGGAGTCGCTCGACAAGGCCCTTCGCGAGGGGAAGACCGTGTACGAGTGGAAGCAGGACTTCGGGAAGATCCTCGATCAGTTCGGGTACGACCCGAAGAGCGTCTCTCCCTTCCGGCTGAACCTCCTCTTCCGGCAGAACACGATCAACGCCCTAACTCAGGGGCGATACGCGGAAATGTTCGCGGACGACGCGCAGATGAAGGCCCCCGCGTGGCGCTTCGTCGCGATCCACGACAAGCGGACCGACGATCAATGCCTGAAGCTCGACGGCGCGGTCTTCCTGAAGGGCGATGTCGTCGGGCGGCGCTTCCTCCCGCCCCTACACTTTCAATGCCGCTGTATCGCGCAGAGCGTCCCCGCGAGCGTCATGAAGAAGGAAGGGATCGAGGTAGACAACGCCGAAGACTTCCTCTCGAAGGGGATCGCTCCCGATCCGGGCTTCGACTTCGACAAGGCGCGCGAGGTGCGCTCGATCCTGAAGGGCGCGAGCCCGGCGAAGGCCGTCCTCCCGTCGGCGTTCGCGGACGTGATCCCGAAGCTCCCGAAGTTCGCCCCGGAGTCGCTCCTCCCGACGAGCCCGCTCACGGCCGAAGATCTGAAGGCGTTCTACGCGGAGCAGGCGGCGCAAGAGCAACTCCTCGCGGCGAAGGCCCTGAAGGCGGAGAAGCTCTCGGCGGCCGCCGTGAAGGGCGCGGAAACGAAGGCGTGGAAGAAGGAAGCCCTCTCGCAACTCAAGGCGGCCGGGCTCACGGACGAGGAAGCGAAAGTCGGCGCGACGTGGGCGGCGAAGAAGGCCGAGAAGGACGCGGCCCTCGCGAAGCTCGTCGAGAACAAGCAGGCGTCGAACCTGAACGTCGCCCGCAAGCTCCTCACGGCGCAGGGCGAGGAACTCGGGCTCAGTCCCGCCGGGATCGATCAGCTTCTCGGGACGTTCGGGATCGGCCCGGGCGGCGCGGGGCTTTCGAGCGCGGAACTCGACTCGGTCCTCGCGGCATACGAGAAGGCGGCCCTCGCGATCAAGGCGGCGGAGGACGCGACGAAGCTCGCGGCGCAGGAGGCCCTCGCGGCGGCCGACAAGGCGGCGAAGAAGGCGGCGATCTACTCGAAGGCGAACGAAACGAAGGCGTGGCAGAAGATCGTCGTCGATCAGGCGACGGGCTCGGGGCTCTCGAAGGAAGGCGCGAAGCAAGTCGCGATCGACCTCGCGAAGACGGTGAAGAAGTTCACGGCGCAGGGGCTCGACATGGGCCCGGGGACTCCGGGCTTCGCGGCGCAGAAGGAAAAGCTCCTCGCGGCCGCGTTCAAGAAGGAAGCCGAGAACAAGGCCCTCGCGGCGAAGACGTTCGCGAGCATGGGCCCGACCCCGACCGACAAGGCGGTCCAGAAGATCTCCGACGCGCTCTCGAAGCTGAAGTTCGAGGACGACGAACTCGTCCGGGCATGGGTCAAGGCTCACCCGGAGCAGCTTCTCGGCGACATCGTCTCGGACATTAAGGATCTCGGCGTCGCGAACCTTCAGAAGTACGACTTCCGCGCCTCGATCCTGAACGACCTCAACTCGCGCGGGTATCAGATCGAGCAGCGTCTCGCGGAACTGAAGAAGATTCACCCCGGGCTCGGCGGGTACTCGGACGACGCGGTTCGCGTCATGATCGGCGACTCCCTGAACGTCCCGGGCGGCATGACTCACTCGAACCTGAACTTCGGGAACTTCGACGCGGCCTTCTCGTCGAGCGAGGGGAAGAACGCGATCGGGATCAAGTACGGCGCGGACCTCGCGAAGCTCGCGGAGGCGTCGCCCTCGGAACTGAAGGCGATCTTCAACCCGGTCGCGGGGATCTCGGAGAAGGCGAAAGAGATCCTGAAGGCGATTCCGGAGCTTCAGGAGCCCGACTTCGGCGGCGGCGCGAAGCTCGTTCAGGCGTACGTCGATAAATTCCCGGGGACGCAGTTCGCGAAGGCCGTCGAAGACCTCAAGGCGTTCAAGTCGCATTCGGACTTCTACGGGTACGACGACGCGATGAAAATGATTAAGCTCGGGTATAAGGCGGTCCTTCCGGACGCGGGCGAGATCTCCGCGCTCGCTCCGAAGCTCACCGTCCCGGGCCCGGGAATCTCGGCGGCCGCGAAGAAGGAACTCGGGCTCACGGACCCGGGGACGAGCTTCTCGACGGCCGGATGGAAGAAGCAGGGGACGGCGAAGGGGCTCGGCGGCGCGTTCGAGAAGGACTTCTGGCAGGCCCCCGACGGGACCGTTTGGCTCGTGAAGCCGGAGACCGGGACGGCGCTCCTCAAGTCGCAGGCCGACGAAGTCGCCTCGAAGCTCGGCTCGATCATCCGGCCCGAAGGCACGATCGAGGCGCGCATCGTCACGCTCCCGGACGGCACGAAGGGATCGGCGCAGCGGTTCATCGCGGGGATGAAGTCGAAAGTCGTCTCGGAACTCACCCCGGACGAGATCCGATCGATTCAGCGCGAGCAAGTCCTCGACTGGCTCATCGGGAATCACGACGCGCACGCGAAGCAGTTCCTCTTCGGCGACGGCGGCTCGGTCTACGGCGTGGACAAGTCGCAGGCGTTCAAGTTCTACGGGAAAGACGTGCTCTCGACGACGTATCACCCGAACTCGCAGGAAAACGCCCCGATCTACAACCTTCTTTTCGAGCGCGCGAAGAAGGGCTCGCTCGTGCTCGACCCGCAGGCGATCGAGGGGACGCTCCTGAAGGCGCGGTCGATCGACGACGCGGCCCTCCGGCAGATCGTCCGCCCGTACGCGGAAGCGCGCTTCGGGAAGGGGATCGAGGCCGAGAAGTTCCTCGACTCCGTCGTCGCGAGGAAGAAGTCGATCGTCGAAGACTTCTCGAAGCTCTACTCGGACGCCCTCGGGAAGCCCGTCTCGTTCCTGAAGACCGAAGCGACGCCCGTGCAGCCGTTCACGAAGGCCGTCGTGAAGGACGCGGCTCACCCGCTGACGCAGGCCGAAACGAAGGCGTGGATGAAGCAGGAGTACGAGAAGCAGGGGCTCACCTATTCGCAGGAGTGGGCTCCCCCGAAGGAAGGCGGCTTCGAGAAGTATTACGGCGAGGAAAAGAACGGGATGAAGGTCGCGTACAAGGCGACCGGCACGGACGGGAAGCCGCACGTTTACCCGGGCGATCCCCCTCCGGGCCTGAAGGGGTATCCCGCGAGCTTCGAGTCGTGGAAGGAAGGGCTCGCGGCCGAAGAGAAGGCGAAGATCGAGGCGCAGAAGGCGGCGGCCGAATTCGCGAAGAAGAGCGCGGCCGAGAAGGAAGCGATCAAGCAGGCGAAGCTCGCGGAGGCGAAGGCCCTCGGGGCGACGCCGAAGGAACTCGCGTCGTACGAGACATCGGGCTCGGTGAATACGGCGACGTTCACCGAATGGAAGGCGGCGAAGATCGCGGCCGAGAAGGCGGCGACGGAAGCCGAGAAGCTGAAGCTCGCGCAGATGGAGCAGGTTCGCGCGACGTACCAGACGAAGATCGCCGACGCGAGGAAGGCGGCCCTCGCGGCGAAGCCGAACACGAGCGACCGGCTCGAAGCGTTCGAGCATTGGTCCGACGCGAATTACGAGTACGCGAAGAACTATCGGACGATGAACGAGCGGCTCGCGCTCGACGCCGAAGGCCGCCGGTATCACCTCGGGAAGGTCTCGTACGGGAACGTCTCTTCGATGTCATACGAGCAGGCCCGCGAGATCTACGAGGGGGAGCTTCGCGCGGCCGGTTACACGTCGGCCCGGGCACGCTCCGCGATGGACGGCGTTCACGCTTACTCGGGCTCGACGTACTCGGAACTGAACGGCGAAATGCGGCGCGTCCGGAACTTCTCGCAGCTTTCGGCGAAGAACAAAAAGATCGCGCAGGGGATCGCGGACTTCCTCGCGAAGGCCGTGAAGCAGCGTTCGGACATCCGGCTCTTCCGTGGATTCCGGCTCACGGCGGCCGACATCGAAGGGCTTACGGGCGGGCTCGGCGACATCAAGCCCGGGATGGTTTACCGAGACATGGCCTTCGCCTCCGCGTCGGACGCTCCCTCGACGGCGCGCAGCTTCGCGAGAAACGCGATCATGGAAATCCGCTCGCACAAGTCGGCGGTCTCGGTCGAAGGCATCGCGGCGTCCTCCGGCGAGCGCGAGTCGATCTTCCCGCACGAGACGCGCTTCCGCGTCGTCGAGGCCCGCAAGCCCACGCCCTCGGAGGCGCGGTACTGGGGCTCGAAGGTCGAATGGTTCCTAGTTCTAGAGGAGATCTAGCGTCATGGACTTCACCGACTTCTGTCCGCTCCGCCCCGACGGGCCCGGGATCATGCCTCCGATCCCTCCGCCGGAGAACGCTCCGAATCCGGCCTTCGCGCCGTGGCTCTTCCCGGGCGTGAAGGCGTCCGCCGCGCAGGAGGCGGAGGCGCGGGCGGCCCTCGGGAACGCCCGCTTCGAGGAGGTGAAGGCCCTCGGGATTGCGGCCGAAGCGGAAAGGGTGCGAAACTCTCGGGAGGCGGCACGATGAAAACGCTTCGAGATCTCATCCCCTCGGGCGCGGAAGTGGCGGCTCGGGCCGTCGGCGCGAAAGTCGAACGGCTCGACGAACTCGGCCCGAACGGCGGGAAGCTCTTTCGGATCCCCATCTTTCACAAGGGGCAGAACCCGACGATCGAGGGGAAAGTCGGCGCGCGTCGCCCCGCTCTCGAAGTCACGGAGGAAGACTGGGCGGCGGTCGAAGGCGTCTTCGCCTCGCAGAAGAACCCGCTCCCCGTGGACATCGAGCATTCGCTGATCGACCCGAACGTCCCGCCGAAGCATCGCGTCTCGTTCGGGAACGTGCTCCGGTTCGAGACCCGCGAGGATCGGTACGACGCGATCGCCGAGATCACGGACGAGGAAGTCGTCGCCCTGATCGAATCGGGGAAGAAGTCGAACGCCTCGCCGGTCTACTGGAAGAAAATGATCGCGGGAGTCGAGCACCCGCTCGGGCTTCACTCGATCGCCCTCACGTCGGCGGCTTCGATCGATGAGCTTCCGCTCGTCGCGGCCGCTTCCATCATCGCGAATCAGGCTCTCGAAGTCTCAAAACGAACGGAGGAAGAGAACATGGATCAGGAATCGATCGACAAGCTGAAGGCGGAGCAGGAGAAGCTCGCGGCCGATCTCAAGGCGGCGACGGAGGGGAAGGCCGACAAGTCGGTCCTCGACTCGCTCCTCGCGAAGGTCGAGGAACTCGGGAAGACCGTCGCGGCTTTCGTCGCCGAGAAGGTGACGGAGACGAAGAAGGCCGCCGACGCGGTCTTCGACGGCGCTCTCGCGGAGGCGCGCTCGCAGGGCCGCATCCGTTCGGAGAAGGACGAGGCGGAGAACGTCGAACTCGCGGCGCGCACGATCTACGAGAAGAACGGGATCGACGCGACGAAGAAGTTCCTCAAGGGTCTCCCCGTCGTCGCTCCCCCGGACGGGAAGACGAAGACCCCGGCGGGCGGACCCCCGGTTCGTCACGCCCTCGACACGATCGGCCCGATCACGGCGAGGAACTCCTCGCTCAAGCCGGAGCACCTCTCGCGGCACACGGCGATCCTCGCGTACGCGGAGACGCAGGAGAAGGCCGGGCGGAAGATCGACTACGTCACGGCCCTCCGCGAGTACGGGGCGATCGAGCGCGAGAACGGCGCGGTCTAAGAAGCCGCTTCACGAGACGAACGAAATTCAGAAGTAAAGGAAGGAAGAAATCATGGCGGGACTCGAACTCTTCAACAAGCCGGACCTCGACAAGCGGATCACGTTCCCGTGTAAGGACGTGGCCGGGGCCGTCGAACACCTCGCGTACAAGCTCGACGCGACGACGAAGAAAATGACGGTCGCGGGCACGGGCGACGTGATTCACGGCCTCGCGTACGTCTCCGCCGCGCAAAACGTGGAGACCGGCTTCGACACGGACGGGATCCTCGTCGGGATCGCTTCCGGCGCGATCGAAGTCGGCGACCCGCTCATCGCGGCGAACGGCGGGAAGTTCGCGACGAACGTGGGCGCGGGGAAGAACATGGGGTACGCCGTCTCGAAGGCCGCCGACGGTCAGAAGGTCGCCTTCCGCGCGACGTTCGGCTGATCCCAAAAAACACGCGAACGAAAATTCAGAAGTAAAGGAAGGATTCGACGATGGGCGACATTCTCAGCAACTCTCAGGGCCAGCCGGTCCCCGAACTCACGAACGTCGCGGTCTCGTACTGGGCGACGGGCGGATGGATCGCGGATCAGGTCGCGCCCGTGAAGACGGTCTCGAAGGACGTGTTCCGGTTCGGACGCTGGTCCGATCAGGTGAACAAATACAACGTCAACGCGGCCCGTGCGCGCGGCGACGTTGGAAACGTGATCGAGGCTCCCGGGCGGACGTGGTTCGACGGGATCATCAGCGAGTCGCAGCTTCGGGCGTACTACACCGACGAAGAGGTGAAGGACTCCCCGAACCCGGACGACCCGCGCATTTCCCGCGTGAACACGATCACGAACGCGCTTCGGTACGCGGTCGAAGTCAAGGTCGCGGCAGCGATGGACCCGGCCTCGCTCCCGGCGGCGCAGAAGACGGCGGCCTCCGCGAACTACGAGAACGCGGCCTCGACCCCGGAGAAGGACTGGATCGAAGCGGTCGCGAACTTCGAGATCCTGAACGGCATCGCGCCGAACTTCTGCCTCTTCGGCGATCTCAAGTCGTGGACGGCTTGGGTCACGAACAAGCAGATCCGCGAGTCGCGCGGCCTCTACGTCAATCAGCTCATGAACGGGATGCCCGACTCGTACATGGGAATCCCGATCCTGAAGCCCTCCGCGCGGTACGACTCCGCGCCCGCGAGCACGACGTTCACGCCCTCCCGCGTTTGGGCCTACAACGCCATGCTCTTCGGGTACTCCCCGGGCCTCGCGTCGGGCTCGTGGGATGGAAACTCGCCGGTCTTCGCCGGTCAGTTCCAGAGCGCGCTGACGGGCTCGAACCCCTTCGAGGCGAGCGAGTACCTCGACCCGCACTACACCTCGAATCATGTCCGCTGGATCGTCATGAACTTCCGGCGCGACCTCGAACTGATCGACCCCCTCAAGCTCTACGCGGTCACGACGGTCCACGCCTAAGACCTCGCGGAGCGATCCTCGGTCAACCTCGGGGCGGTCCTTCACGGGGCCGCCCCTTATACTTTCCGGCGAAGGGAGAATTCGAAAATGCACGTCCGAGTGAAGCTCTCAATCCCGCAACTCATGCACGGCCGAATGCTCAAGCCCGGCGAGGAGCATTTCGTCTCGAAGGAATTCGCCGACGACTTCGTGAAGCGCGGAGTCGGCGAGATCACCGGGAAGGGCGTTCCTCCGGAGCCCGCGAAAGAGAAGGCTCCCGCTCCGCCCCCGCTCGTCATGGCGGCGACTCCGGTGAACCCGGCCGCCGCGAACATCGTCTCGAAGAAGTAACCCCGATCGATCAGCGCAGCGAAGCAGGAGGACTTTTCGACATGGATCAGGTACTCGCCCTCGTGACGAAAATCGCGGCGAAGCTCGGGATCGCGACCGACGCGATCGACGCTCCGCCCCCGGCCCCGCTCTTCTGGCTCCCCTCGGGCGAGCAGATCAAGGCGTTCGCCGAGAAGTTCGGCCTCACCGTCGATCAGGTGCTCGGATGGGATGGAACCGGCGAGAACACGGCGCAGAAGAAGCTCCCGCCGCTGAAGGGCTTCCCAATCGCGAAAGTCGGCGACGCGATCGTCCGCCCCTCGACGCCCGAAGCCCTCGAATACGCGGCGCACGGGTACAGGCCCGACGGCTCGAAGTGGCTCTGGACTCGGGCGGCGCTCGCGAGCGCGCGGGCTCTCGCGTCCTCGGTTCACTCCGCGACGAGCGAAGAGGAACTCGACTCGCTCATCCCGGGCGTGAAGTTCATGGACGACGAGGCGGCCTCGTTCGCGATCATGACGGGCCTTCTCCCGGGGAACCCGATCCCGAAGATCGACCTCGACGAGAACGGCTCGCTCGCTCCGATCGCGGGGCAGACGGCGGTCACGACGGCCGACGCGATCCTCTACGTCTCGCAGGCCCCGCCCGGGTACACGGGCCCCGGCGTCGGAATCGGCTGAAGGTGAAGCTCCTCCGGGCGGCCGTCCTCCTCCTCGTGGGGGCGGCCGTCCCGGCTCTCGCGCAGCGGACCCCGGTCCCGACCCCGACCCCTCGACCGACGCCTCGCGCGACGGTCCCTCCTCCCCCGCCGACGGCGACGCCCGTCCCTCCTCCTCCGACGTGGACCCCGACGGCGACCCCGCTCCCTTCACCCGGCCCGACTCAGGCCGGAACACCCGCACCCTCTCCCGCCTGATCGGCCGCCCGACCACGCCGATCCGCGAGACGCTTGCGGCTGCGCTGAAAGCCCACACGGTCGCGGCCTAAACAAAAAGGGCGGCTCATCGCTGAGCCGCCCTCGTCTGTTCGATCTGATCGCGCTTACTTCTTCAGCGCGTCATAGCGGTCCTCTGCGGTCTGCGTGTCAGCCGTGCGGCCGCCGCGCAGTTCGTTGATCGCCGCGTTCAGCGCCTCGGGCTGGAGGCCGGCGTCGCGCACGGCCTGAGCTACGGCAACATCGACTTCCGGATGGGCTTCCTGGCCGGCCTCAAGGCTTTCACCGCCGCGGTCTTGGGCGGCATCGGGAACATCAATGGGGCGGTCGTCGGTGGTCTCGTGCTGGGCGTGGTCGAGGCCATGGCCACTACCTTCATCCCCGGCCAGTTCGGCAGTTCCGCCTGGAAGGACGTTTGGGCGTTCGCGCTCCTGATCCTCTATCATATCGGCATGGTCTTCGTGCCGTGGGGCTATCATGTGAAGACCGCGACGCCCGCCGAGTGGGTGACGGTGCCGATGCTGTTTACCAGCCCCTGGCGGTTGACCCTGCTGTTCCTCGTCTCGG
>OFRE01000119.1_pt1 | contig 22888 bp, 25 predicted proteins | sample 1543061 | NCBI WGS metagenome assembly OFRE01 (sample SAMN07774218, study PRJEB24372) | wastewater metagenome | isolation source: Exp Tend NO 50WW | collected 2016-02
AATCAAATAAATAAACATCCTTAGTATTAATGTCAGAAATACTTCAACAGCCAATCCAAGAAACCATGCCGACTATGTCTGGCGACATTATTATTCCCCATCCAGATTTGGCTTGGGATACTCCCGTGGAAACTTCTAGAACTCCCGATGAAGCCTGGGCTGGACGCTATGGTGTTACGCGAATAGGGTCGATCGAAGACGGTCTAGCAGGCCCCCTTCTCCCTCAACGCTTTGATCCGGTATTGCCACCGCACATGCGTTCATTAGCTGCCGATGCCCCGGAGCCACGCCGGCTACAAGTCGGAGATACGGTGCCTGACAGATATCCTGGTAGCGTGGGCACAGTGGTCGAAATAGATGATGAACAAAGAACAATGGTCATTGATACGCAGTGGCCATCTAAAAACGGCAAGCCTGGCCTTCATTACACATGGCAATTAACGGTGAGACAAGGTGTTGGTGATAATGGTACGTCCACGATAGTAGCCCGCACACGCATGGAAAATGTTACACATAAAACAGTGGGCAGGATCTGGCCGAAAGTCGATGCATACGCTATGCGACTAATCGCTGAGGGCGTAGGCCGAGATGACCTAGCTCCTCGGGCGCCTTCCTCCTTACGACAAAAATTTGGGGCTCGTGTAATTGCCGCCACAGGCAGAATACTAGACAAACGGCGCCAGAAGCGCTCTCAAATATAATTAAATTAGGAAAAGCTATGCCCGAAATTCAAAAAGATATAAGAAAAACATCTACAGGCATCACTCTCTCTACCGCTCTCTACGATGGTGGCAAAGTTATTGGCGAATATGGTGGCTTTATATCGAACGGGCTCCCGGATCGTCTTGCGCCTGCAAAACTTTGGGTAGAGCCGGTCAAAAGAGGCAATGGGTACGGCGAGCAGCTCATGAGTGAAACTGTAAGACTTGGGATTATGCTTGGTGCAAAAAAATTGGTTGGCCATGTTGAGTCTGAATATTCCCTCAGAATACGCGCAAAGCTATTTGGAGAATCAGCGCTCCACTTCTACGATGATGGCGATTCAACCAACGGTGAAATTACACCAGAAATAGCAGACGAGCTACCAATTACTTACGAACAAGCTATTCAATCTTTGCAGCGCGCAAGCGACAGTGAGGATGATCTCGAAGATAGAAAAATAGGATTTGATGTAGAGATTGATTTAAGCATGTATGCACAAGAACACGGACTTCAGACTAGAAAACAAAGAAGCTAATAAGCCTACGCCCTAATCCCGCTTCACCTCAATAAACTCTTTGATCTTGCCGTCCTCGCGGAGTTTAGTGAAATTACTCTCAAATTTTGTGAGCTTCACTTTGATGATGGAATACGAAACAGTCGTCGCAGCTTTGGCATTGAGTTTGACGATATAGTAGCCATCCGTTCCCTTGATCGGCTCGGAGATCTGGCCTGGCTGGAGTTTCTGAGCGGCTGCGATGACACCGTTGGCGTCTTCGTTGTCAGCGCCGACTGTCCCACCATCTCCCCCGTTTGACTTGGTAGCTTCATCGTCTGACTGTGCGGTCGCGATAGCAGCGAAATCTCCGCCGTTCTTCAGCTGGCTAGAGAGTGAGTTGGCTTTTTGTTGCGCAGCCGTGTCGACCGCAAATCGAACTTTGCGCTTCAGTAGCTCCGTCTTGACTACCTCTCGGTAATCACCGATTGACCAGTCATAAAAACTATTGAGAACGGTTTTTTCGTACGCCTCAAGGCTGATGTTTTTGCGGGCGATGTCACGATTGATGAACTCATCGATCTCTTTGTTCGTCACTGAGATATTGTTTCTCGATGCGACTTTGATAGCATAGGCGTCTCGTTCGGCGCTATCAAGTTCGCGACCCTTGATATGGTCTGATTGTCGCTGGCCGTCAGCCGAGCGGAGATTGATGGAGTTCTGCTGTTGTAGATAATAAATTGAACTGCGATATTTCTTGAGGTAGCTACTGTAGCGTACGTCTGCCCCGTCGACACTGGCAACCGAAATCGGCACAATTTCGGTCACACGATAGAGGAGTTTTGACGTATTTTGCGCAACATATAGCTGATACCACGCCAAAATAACCAACAGAACGATAGCGAGCACACCGATGATAATACTGATAATCGCTAGGCGATGTTTTGCGACTTGTACCGGGTATTTGAAGCGTCTCCCACCGGCCAAGATCTTTTCGCGATGCTCAGCAACTGTTTCATTCGTAATACGTCCCGGCGCCTCGAGCTCTGCGGACTTCTTGGATTTGATAAGTTTATTGAGGAGTTTCTTCATAAGTTGGTGTTGAGTTTTTTACAGCCTTTTGCAACGTAGCGTACACTTTTGGGGTGTGGTGAATTTTATCCAAGATCAGATCACCCACGTACGTCTGTATCACGATGGTGCCAAAGTCAAAAACTTCGGCCGTAAACCCAGGTACATTATAGCTTATGTTCTGGATCTTTGATATGTCGAGATCGATGACGCTCTTGCCAAACAACCCCGACTGGCTTGTCTGCCGAAGACGTTGATTGGTCAATATAAAGACCGTGAAATACCACCCTATCCAGTGATAAAAGAACAGCAAGCACCCAAATCCGAGCCCGCCAAACGCGACATACAGCCACATCAACTCTCCTGGCCATACCAGCACCGGCAGACTGGCGATAACAAATGGGATAAGAAGCAAATAAAAGCCTTTGCGCATGGCGATGATATGACGCCGGAATACGAGGATAATCTCTTCGTCTTCATTTTGACCCTCGAATTGCTGCATATACACATCATACAACGAAAACACTTATCCTCAGAATTTACGTGATTGCACATTTCGGGCGTAAGAGATGCGATGCTCATGAGCAGTATGCTAGATACTGCTCTCTTGCGCTTCTCCTCTTCCATCCCGAACTGCACTAACCACGAAAATTCTGATCATAGATACAGTTGAGTATCGGTTGAAGTAATAAAATAACTAGTCACAAGGACTAGTTATTTTATTGGTGCCCCGAGTAGGAGTCGAACCTACAACCTTTTCCTTAGGACGGAACTGCTCTATCCATTGAGCCACCGAGGCACAGAGCCGGACTACTTGTCCGACTTCTTCTCTACGACCCGGCCGCGGACAACTGGTCCTTGTGCCGTGTCGTAATCAGCGTACACTTCGTCTTTACCGAACCACAAGGCTACTTCTTGCTCGGCTTCCTCGACGTTACCGCTGGCATGCAGGATGTTTGGCAGCGTCGCACCCCGTGGGTTGGTGTAGGCGCGAGTGACATGGGTATAGTCTCCGCGAATCGTTCCCGGCGCGGAATCTTTAGGGTCGGTTGTCCCGACCATCTTGCGAACATGGGCGACAGCTTCGACACCCTCGAGGACAAACACGATGACAGGCGTCTCCGTCATAGCCGAGAGTGTCACGTTGTATATGTCTTCGCCCCAACGGCTGATCAAGTTACTGATCCCCTCGTAGTGTTTGTGAAAATGTAATTCGTCCGGTGCGACCATTTTCATGGCAACGATCTTGAGGCCGGCACGCTCAAAACGGGTAATAATCTCACCGACGAAACCACGCTGGATGGTGTCAGGTTTGAGAATGATAAGGGTTTGTTCCATGTCCATCGTACTCCTCTACACATTATGTATTCACTTTGATCTCGAACTTTGACGTCTATTGTAACAGAAGTACTGTTGCCAAGACACCTGCCAGCACGATCCGGTACCAGCCGAACACGGCGAGGCTGTGTCGCTCAAGAAAGCGCATGAGGAATCCAACCGCTACCAGCCCGCTAATGAGTGCGGCGATATTGCCTACTATCAGTGGCGCCAAGTTGTCTACCAGATACAGCCGATCCGAAGATTTGACGCATAATTTTGCTATCACTCCCAGCATGATAGGGATCGATACCAAAAAGCTGAACTCAGCGGCCATTGCCCTATTGAGCCCCATGAGGCGCCCAGCGATAATAGTGCTGCCAGAGCGTGACGTGCCCGGGATCAGTGCCGCAACTTGCGCAAGGCCGACGACGAGCGCCCGCGACGAGGGAAGTTCACTTGTGTCTTTCAGCTCTGATTTTTTCGGTAACTTCTCTAGTATAACCAGCAGGATGCCAACAATTGTCAGTGTCGCTACCACCGTCCAAATGCTCCCAAAGAATGAATTCGTTTCGATGATATCGGCGAGCATAAACCCTACGATACCTGCTGGTAGCATCGCAATCACGATATTTCGCGCTAACCGATAATCTTTTTGCACAAAAATCTCCCTGATAGCCGACCAGATACGCGCACGGAAAAATATGATAAGCGCTAACACAGTGCCGATATTGATCCACTCGAGAAACAAATGGTCGCTCGCCCCGCTCATGAAATACTGGGCGATCACCAAGTGCCCCGAGCTGGAGATAGGAATAAATTCGGTCATCCCCTGGATGAGGCCGAGGATAAGCGCTTCGATGATAGACATTACGCTCAAGTATATCTGAGATCAGAAAACTCGTAAATGTGACGTACCGCCCGTTGCGTCCTGAATCTTACTCAGGAGCAACGGGCGGCGTACGGCTCATTGTAACCGGAGTCGAACTAGCACGCCGGAGTCTTGGTCTGCACCTCCCGAGGGACGTCTTGGGCGGAAACGACCACCACCTTGTTGGGCATTCGCTCCGCAGCCGGCGAGGTCTCAACCTGGAAGTACCTCTTGATCTGGCCTTTTTCGTCACGACCAGACATCCGGCCTTCCGGATCATCAAACCAGCACGACATCTGAACCTGGGTGTTTTGTGCCAGGCTGTCGGAGAGCTCCTGGTGGGTCACGGGGTTGTATACCACAACACCCGGCTTGTCGGGGCGCTCGACTTTGGTGTGGACGATGGTGGCGCCCTGAGTCTGTGCAGTCACCTCCTGCCAGATTTGAACTTGCGTGACGGACATCAACAGACCGAAAACGGCTGCGATTGACCAGCCAGTAACTACGTTCGAATTTCGGCTCATGGTTGTTCCTCTCGACGATGGACGATGTTTGAGTCGTACTTTATATTATATCATATTTTTATCAATTTCACATGAGAGACCCTCGGTTCCATTCGCTCGTGTCGCAAAATATTGGCACAAGCGTTATCATAAGAGCATGTATATCTCTGAGCTCATCATCGATTTCATCGAACACCTCGAGGTGGAGCGTGGGCGGGCGCAAAAAACCGCTGAGAACTATCATCTTTATTTGCAACGGGTAGTTGAGTTTGCGGGTGATATCACCGTCGACAAAATCACCAGTGAACTGGTGCGCAAATACCGTCTCTGGCTCAATCGGTACGAAAACGATGCTGGCGACAGCCTCTCCCCTATCACTCAGAGCTACCACCTGATCGCACTTCGTAGCTTCCTCGCCTATTGCTCAAAGCGCGACATCGCGACACTGACCCCAGAAAGGATCGAGCTACCAAAAGTGAAGCGTAAACAAGTCGGCTTCCTCTCGGGGGATGAAACCGAACGGCTGATCGAAACAGTTGAGACCGACACCCCCCAAGGAACCCGTGACAGAGCAATCTTGGAGCTCCTGTTTTCGAGTGGGCTACGCGTGTCAGAACTCGTCAATCTCAATCGCGACCATATCAATCTCAAACGTGGTGAATTCATGGTGCGTGGCAAGGGTCAAAAGGATCGCCCCGTGTTCATCAGCCCAGAGGCAAGCGAATGGCTCGCTACCTATCTCGACACTCGTAGCGATGCCGCAATTCCCCTCTTCATCCGCTATAGTGGATTCAAGACGGGTGACGCCCGGGGCGAAAGCTTCCGGCTCACCCCGCGCTCCGTCCAGCGTATCGTCCAACACTATGCCAAACTCGCCGGCATCACCAAAAAAGTCAGCCCTCACACGCTCCGGCATTCATTTGCTACCGATCTACTCATGAACGGTGCCGATCTGCGATCTGTGCAGAGCATGCTCGGTCATAGCAATATATCGACGACCCAAGTCTATACCCACGTGACAGACCTGCACCTGCACGAAGTACATCAGAAGTTTCACCGAAGCCACAAAGACGAGGACTAAGCTAAGAACCTGTTCCATATCTCCCAAGTTCAGCCTAAAAATCACCCGAATTCCGGTCAAAATTCATCTGAGACTTCGCAAGGTAGCTATGGCTAGCTCTTGTCGCCTCAGATTAATTTTGTCACGGAATCAGGCAATTTCGGCGATATTGGAGATATGGAACAGGTTCTAAGGTAACGGTATCGCTGTGCCGGGAGTGCCGCCCTGGCTCAGGGGTACACCGCTGCCAGCCGGCAAAAGACTGGCACATGGGTTCGTAAACAGCTCGCCTGTCACCGAGAAATCTTTGCAGACTGACATGCCGCTTTCGATGGAGTTACTGGTAAAGAACGTGTCGGCTTGGTATTGGATACGCGAGATAATACGCTTGTAGACATTGGCTGCCGCACCAGTCGAGTCAACTTCTGGCTGAACATCGGCAAACAGTGTCGGCGCGCCGTTGTTTAACAGCTCTACCTTGTAGTGTGGTGTGCTGTAGAAAGACTTGATGAATAAGAAGAATTGAGAGTTGGCCAGTTGAGCTGGAGGGAGATTTAGGTTCAATACTGCCGTACAAAGATAGCCTTGCTGCGGTAGTGGGGTGACACAGTTCACGGCTGTTCGTTGCGACATGCCGTTTGGAGCAATCGCGCTCACACAGGCGCTACCACCAGAAGAGAAAGCAGCGGGATTGCCACAATCTGTCTGGCCACCTCCTTGACTCGGTACCAGAAAAGCACCGACTGTATTGTTAGCTTGAGCGCTGAGCGTTTGTCCCGGCTCAAACCGCATCAGCTGGATCCGCGGCATAGCGATATAGCGCACGCCAGCTCCTGATGGCCATTCGGTGCGACGCGGATTGGTATCCAGCGATATAGCCCCAGCCGGAGGGATAGCACCCGCCGGGTCATCGGCTGTTTTGTGCCACGAGATCCGAACTTGATTGAACGTCCCCGTCCCCCGGAGCGGGATAAAGTCACCCAGCCCCTCTCTCATAATACCGGTGACATCTGGCGTATTCTGCGACAGTGTCACGCACGTATAGCGCTCGTTGTTGTCGTTGGCAGGGTCGCCTACTTTGATAGAACCGTCGGCATTTGTCTGGAGCCCCAGATCCGTCCTCATAGTAGGCGTCGCAAAAATACCAGGACAGGTGGAATTCTGTAGCTCGCTATAACAAGCTAGGCGGGCTGGATCCGTCTTGGTGCGACACAGCAACAAGGCTCTTTTGGCATCCTCTACTCCAGAGCGAGCGGCGGCGAGCGCGCCTTTGCTGAGATCATCCTGGATCACCTGCTCCTGCTGGTTCGTCACAATCCGCAGGAAACTGACGGAGATAATAGACATGAGGATGATAAAAAAGATAACACTCAGGATTGAGACTATGCCTTGTTCGCGGGTTTCGGGGTATATAAATTTCATTATTGATCCTTTGATACATACACTACAGTAGTAAATTCGGCAAACGAGCAATAGTTACCGTCGTCTCCCGGCAGGCAGGTGATGTCACCCGCACCGTTTCGCGTCGGTGTGATGTATTTGGTGGTCGCAGGGAGCGCGACTATCTCGCTCCGGCTATAGGTACCGATAACAAACTCTAGCTTTACCAGCCGGGTATCGACTCGGGTAACTTTTGATCGCAATACTCGGGTCTGCCCACTCAGGAGCTGGGTATCATCGGCGGTGATCGTTGGACGAGCCAGCGCATCGACAAGGTCTATCGGACAACCAAGACTTGGGTCTTGCAATAGCTTGCGTGCCATCATACCTCCATTGATAGTATCGCCGATCACTGCTTTGTTGGCGGCTGCACTGGTGTCGATTGGTAGGCTATCCGACGCGTAGAGCGGGTTCCATATATACATCACGTTATCGATGCACAAGACCCCGGCATCAACCGCATCAGTGTCAATACTGGTGTGCAACTGCGAGCGAATCGCTTGGCTGATGTCTTCCACGACAGAGCGACCGGCTTGGTTCACTTGCTTCATCGAACTGCCCTTGTCGTAGATACGGAACATCTGTACCAGAGTCAGTGATATAAACACCAAGATAAACGCCACAAATACCATAGCCAGCATGAGCTCGACCAGCGTAAAGCCCGCTGAGAGTCCTTCGGATTTTGGACGATTGTCGACTTGCTTTGACTTACGGTACATATAACCTCATTGCTGATCGCGATTCTTGATAATTTGTTCCGGCAGCCGGAGACCAACACGCTTTGACGTAGAAATCGATGTAATTCGGATCTGACGCAGGACGCACCGCCTCAACCCATAGTCCGTTGCCAGCTGTCGGTATCGCTGTAGCGGTCACCGGCATGCCGGCAGTATAGGCGCTTCCGTCGTCTTTTATATAAAACGGCTTATTGCCGGTAGTGGTGGCTGGCTGGCCCACGCTATTGCAGACATTTTTGCTATATGTACTTGATGTATTGTCTAAGATCGCCTGCCAAATCGCTGGTGCACCAGGCTCCGTCCCCACTCTCCCGGCTCGTACGTACCCGTCGCGGGCATATTGGATCAACGATAGCTGTGAGTTCACACTTGCCTGCACCTGAGTTCGCTCGATGGAGTTGAGGATGACACCAAAGCCAAAGTTCATGATACCCAAGCCTGCCGCTACTGCCGCGCCCAAAATAGCAGTCGCGATCAGCACCTCGACAAGGGTATCGCCAGACTCGTGCCTCATGAGCAGGCTCCCTGCGTTGCAAGATCAGTCTGGATCACTTCTTGACCTCGGCCGTTACGTATATTGATGCGTCCTGTCCGTGAGCTACCGTCATCCGCAAAACACAATACCGCGTCTTTGTTGAGGTTTTCGGGTTTGATAAAAGAACTATCTAGCAGAGGCTCTGGGGATGTCAAATTGCTAGCGGCGTAATAGAGAATATTGCCGCTAGTTGGTGAGCGAATAATAGCAAAGCCCGTCGCTGTCGAGTCACCGTTCCAGAGGACTGTCTTCACTAGTCCGATATCCCATGGGACATCATATTGCGATTGGTAAGCGTCAGCGCCGGCAACTCGAGGAGACATCTGCATAACCGCCGCTGTATCATCTGCCGAAATACCTAGCAATGTTGACCGATAGCCTATGATATAGCGAACAGTCAACGACGATCCCTGAAGTTTGATATATCGCCCCATGATGACACAATCGGTCATGCCGAGCGGCCTGGTTGTCGTGTTGATAACGCCTGCATCACAGCCTTTTAGAGCGTCACGGTCACTCTTGCCGGCCGCAACTTCGCTATATTGACTCTGCAGATACGATGTCGTCGAGCGAATCGCGTCATTGAACCGAGAATTATTGATATTGGTACTTATCCCTGCCAAAGCTCCCGCGAGCAAGAGACCGCTGATAGCCAAGAATAAGATCACTTCAATAAGCGTAAACCCGCCTGAAAATCTTTCAGATTTTTGGCAGGTAACCCCACTCTGACTACCCATATCAGTTCTCGCCATTTGTCATGATTATAGCACAAGCAATACAGGTACTAGGCACTGATGTGGAAAATGTTGAAATACCAGTCAAACAGCAATTGGCCCCAGATACCAGCGATAACAAATCCAACAATGAGCAGTGGTCCGAATGGAATACGACTGTCACGCTTCAGTTTGCCCGAGACGAGGCCGGGTATGATAACCAGGCATCCGATGACATTTGCGAGCAACAATGCGACGAGTGCGGCTTGCCAGCCAAGTGCCAGCCCCATGAAGAGACCGAGCTTCACGTCGCCAAATCCAACCCACTTGCCTTTTGAAACCAGATACAGAGCATAGTAGAGACCGGCGACAGCCATGACCGCAAGGAGAAGTTCGACAATAAACTGCGTTATCGACCAGTGATGCCACAGGGCATTATTGACCAGATCAATCGCACCGAGTGCAACCAATGGCCAGACGACTTTGTCCGGCAATAGGTACCATTTGAGGTCATAGACGAACAAGATTGCCAGCCCCACTCCGTAGCTCAGCCACAGGGAGAAATCAACCCACGCATACGTACTGCTCAGATCCACCGGCCACAACAGATACGAGCCGACGAAATAGAGCAAGACGACTACTTCCACGACCGGATACTGTATGCTGATCGGCTTTCTGCAGTAACGGCACTTCCCTCTCAGGACAAGCCAGCTCACGATCGGTATGAGATCGCCAGCCGAAAGCTTGTGATGACAATTGACGCACTCTGAGCGATCATGGACGATGTCCTTCTTTACTTTGAGGCGCCAGACAGCGGCGTTCACGAAACTGCCGAGGCTCACACCTAGGATAGCAAGAATCAGAATAGTGAACCCCTCGCTCATACTCGACCTATCGTAACAAAAAAACACCTCTCATGCGAGAGGTGTTTTTAGCTGTGTCAGCTTTTAGTTCTGCTGGCAGTATGCGCCGCCGCCTTCAAGCTTGATCGAAGCTGCTACGTGACGGGTATTACCCGCAGATGCGTCGATGTCACCAGGGCTGGTCGTACTACAACGAGCGCTGGTTGCGTAACGGATCTGACCATCGGCAGTTGGCGCTGCACCCGTACCATATACGAAAGTATACGCACTACCCTTTGGATCGTCGAACGTATCGCCGCCGGCATTAAGGAACTTCGGCACCAGTCCACCAGGAGAAGTCGTGATACCAGCTGCATCAGCAGTAGGCACATTGCCGCGTGCATTTGACTGGAATGAACTGACCTGTGACATGAAGCGTCCGAGGTCGTTTTTGCGCTGCGTGTCGCGCTGTGAGCGCTGCAAAGCAGGAACAGCCAGGAAGACGATCAGGAAGATCAGTCCGGCAATCGCGAGTACCAGTACCACCTCGATGATGGTGAAACCGCTTTTAGATTTAGTAGTATTGTTCATTTACTTTTCCCTACCCTTTCATAATTGATTACAGCTGATGCTGTTTACATTATGGAATGATTATAACCACAAGCCCTATGTATGCACAATAGGATTTTCTCAGGAATCCTGATGTATCCGCCACGAACCGGATTTGTCGCTCCCCTGGCGGCGCAAGACACCCCTTTGTTTGAGGGCTGCGATGGTTCTCGATACTGTCTTGCGAGTCTTACCTATCTTGCTCGCAATGTCATCGTAGGTAGCAGACGGATTTGCTACTACTACATCTATGACCGCTTGCTCGGTTGGATTTACAGGGACATTTACAGAGACACTTACAGGGACATTTACCGAATCGAAGTCTACCACTGCGCTCGCATAGAGAAACGCCTTCAAGCTACGGCTGTCATTTGTGTCGTAATAATATTGCAGAAGTTTGTTGAATTCTGCGATGTTATCTGTCGAAATACTCAATACACCCGCGCCACTCTGTATCAGCACTGCATTGGCGGCCACGCTTGCCGTTCGCTTGTTGCCATCCCAAAATAACTGTTCGTGCATGATATACAGCGCGATGTCTATCGCTCGCTCTGTGGCGCTTTTCGCGGCATCCGACAATAGCGCGTCTAGTGTCTCCGTCACCTCTTTCTCATTCGGAATCTTAGGCTTGTGGCTCGTACCAGATATGCCTATCTGTCCCGTTCGTAGCTCTCCCCACGCCAAACTTTCGTTGCGCGAGACACTGGCATTGATCTTTTTTATGAAATCCAGACCGACTGCGACAGTCGACAGATCAGTCAGTACGTCTCGCCATGCATCGCGCAAATTCAATATGACTTGTATGTCGTCCAGCTTTGCCCCGGGTACATTGACGCCATCTAATATCGCTTGCGTCTCTGGAAAGGTCGTATTCACGCCCTCGAGTTTCGCAGTATTGTAGATACTCCCGACCAATAGCTTACGGGCGAGAAACAAGTTTTCTGCAAATGTCATGTGGAATTTGTCGTCCATAGGACTGATTATATCTGATATGTTGTGTTAAACAGACCTATTTAATTCCGCCGCTACCGATGAGGCCGTAGATCGGTAGCAAGATAGCACCGACCATACCACCGGCAACGACCGCAAGGACAACCATGAGGATTGGCTCAATCGCCGTCGAAATCGACCGGATGGTGTTGTCGAGTTCGTTTTCATAAAATGTCGCCGCCTTGCCCATCATGCCGTCGATTTGGCCGGACTGCTCGCCGATGCTGATCATCTGCGGCACGAGCGGGAGGATATACTGCTCGCTCTTGAGTGAAAATGCCAGTGATTTACCACTCTTGACCTTTTCGCTAGCACGCATGATCTCCTCGGCGACGATGACGTTGCCGATCGCCTTGCTGGTGATGCGCAGCATCTCGAGCATCGGTACACCGCTCTCGAGCAATGTCTGACCAGTACGCGTCAGTCGCGCCATATACAGCTTGCGAAACATCACCCCAAAGACAGGGACGTTGAGTTTGAGCGTGTCGACCGAACGTCGTCCGTTGGTCGTCGCGATCCATCGTCTCAGGAAGTAGCCAGCCGCTACGAGCGCAGCCAGCAACAGCCACCAGAAATTGATCAGGAAATTGGCCGCGGCAACCATGATGGCCGTCAGGAATGGCAGTTCTTTGTGGAGGTTTTCGTACAGGTTCTGGATCTGGGGTACAACCGTCGTGAGCATAAAGATAATCACCCCGAAGATGACCAGCAGCACGATCGCCGGGTACACCATGGCACCTTTGACCTTGCTGGCAATCTCGGCGTCTTTTTCCTGCTGATCCGAGATACGTTCGAGTGATTTATCGAGCGTGCCCGAGACTTCACCGGCCGCCACCAGCGCGATGAACAGCTCACTGAAGACTTTCGGATGCCTACCGAAGGCGTCGGCGAGATTACTGCCGCCTTCGACAGAGCTGATAATGTCTTGGGCGACGACTTTGAGCTTTTTGTTGGCCGTCTGCTCCTGCACCGTATGCAGGCTTTGGGCGAGCGGCAGACCAGCGTTGATAAGTGTTGCCAGCTGGCGAGTGAAAACGACGCGGTCTTTGGTGCTGACGCGGTTTTGGAGCGCGCTCAGGAGGTCGTTTTTTTCACTCTCGGGGGTGATGTCGAGCGGGATCATGTTGCGGTTCATCAAGAGCTTTGCCGCGGCCCGCTCGCTCTCGGCCTGCACGGTTGACCGCACCGTCTTGTTGCTGGCGGTGTCTTTGGCGGTATAGCTGAAGGTTAGCATGAGTCAGCCTCCGGCTTAGTAACTAGTAGACAGTAGTCAGTAGTCAGTAGTGGCTGACCTTGACTGATTACTGAATACTGACGACTGATCACTTTACTCATCCTCTCATCATCCTATCGAATTCACCGAGATCGACAGCAAAGTTGCGCGCTTCTTCGTAGGTGACAGTGCCGGCCTGGACATGCCCGACGAGCGTCTTATCCATCGACTGCATGCCTTGGTCGGCACCAGTCTGAATCACGGCATCGAGCTGGTGAGTTTTGCCTTCACGGATAATGTTACGCACGGCAGGAGTTGCGACGAGAATTTCTGCCGCAACTGTTCGCCCACCACCGATAGATGGCACAAGGCGCTGTGAACAAATCGCCATCAAGATGTTCGCGAGCTGGGCGCGCACTTGCGGTTGCTGATGTGGCGGGAAGACGTCGACCATACGGTCGATCGACTGGGCAGCTGAGTTGGTGTGGAGCGTCGCAAACACCAAATGTCCTGTCTCGGCGATAGTGATCGCTGCCGAGATCGTCTCGAGGTCACGCATCTCACCGATCAGGACAACGTCTGGATCCTGGCGCAGGCTCGAGCGGAGCGCGGCTGAAAACGAATAGGTGTCATAGTGGACTTCTCGCTGGACAATGACTGATTTCTTTGATTTGTGGGTAAATTCGATCGGGTCTTCGATAGTGATGATGTGATGTGATTTCTCGGTGTTGATCTTGTCGATCAGCGCGGCGAGCGTGGTTGACTTGCCAGAGCCAGTCGGCCCGGTCACGAGTACCAGACCCCGTGGATAGGCAGCGAAATTGTTGACTACCTGCGGCATGCCGAGCTCGGCAATGGTCTTGATCTCGTTCGGAATCAGACGCAATGCACCAGCCAGGTTGCCGCGTTCGTGAAAGGCGTTGACCCGGAAACGACCGAGATCACCGAAGGCAAAACTAAAGTCAAACTCTTTGTCCTTGATCAAAATCTGCTGCTGGTCTTGGTCAAGAATAGCAAATATCAGACCCTCGACTTGTTCTTCGTTGAGCGGCTCAAACCCAGGGATAGGCGCCAAAGAACCGTCGATCCTGAGCATCGGCGGCAAGCTGACCTGAATATGAAGGTCAGAGGCTCGCTTACGGATGACGTCTTCGAGTAGTAGTTCGATTCTGAGTTCTGCCATGATTGTGTATTCCCACCCTTTTCCTATGTGTTAGTCGCCTTGTTATGCCATATTCGCGGCGACGCGGTTGACTTCATCGAGTGTTGTTAACCCCTGTAGCGCCTTGAGGTATCCGTCCTGCCGCATCGTCACCATACCTTCGACGATGGCTTGCCTTTGGATTTCGGAGCTTGTTGACCGTTTGACGATGAGACCCTGGATCGCATCGCTGATATCCATGACTTCGTACAGCCCAACTCGCCCCTTGTAGCCACCAGGAGTCGCAGCGGTGTCCTTCCCCTTGGCTAAAGTATAAGCGGTTTGGCCCCCTAGCGGCAAGTCTTTGTAGCCGAGGTCTTCGATAATTTTGGCAGTTGCTTCCTTTGTCTTCGGTAGAAGTGCGCCAAGTGTCTCCTGGATACTCTTGGTTTCAATTTCGCCAGACTGGTAGACGTCCTTGTCCTCTGAGTTTCGACGCACCAGTCGCTGGCCGATCACCGTATTGACGGTGCTGGCGATCAAGAACGGTTCAATCCCCATATCGAGGAGACGCGGCAACACGCCGGCAGCTGAATTGGTGTGGAGCGTCGAGAAGACTAAGTGACCCGTCAGAGCCGCCTGGACGGCCAAGTTAGCCGTCTCAGCATCTCGGATCTCCCCCACCATGATGATGTTTGGATCTTGACGCAAAATCGAACGGAGACCACTGGCAAACGTCAGGCCGACGTCAGCGTTCACCTGGATTTGGTTGACCCCTGACATCTTGTATTCGACCGGATCCTCAAGCGTCACGATATTGACGCTCTCGCTCTTCACTTCCTGAATCAAGGCGTAGAGACTCGTGGATTTACCGGAACCTGTCGGGCCTGAGGTCAAGATCATCCCGTTTGGCTTCTTGATACCTTTGCGAATATTGCGTAGCGCCCGGCCGGCATATCCCATTTCCTCGAGGTTGAACGACGAGCCGGATTTGTCGAGCAAACGAATCACCACCTGCTCGCCCCACACGACCGGGCTAATCGCGATACGGAGGTCGACCTCTTTGCCGAGTGTTTTGACCGTAAACTGACCGTCCTGCGGGATACGGTGCTCATCGATTTTCAAGTTAGACAAGATCTTGATACGAGAGATGAGCGCCGGCTCGATACTCTTCGGAAGCTTCATGATCTCTCGCAGCACGCCGTCGATACGGCAACGGATCTTGAGCTCTGTTTCAACCGGCTCGATGTGGATATCGCTGGCTCTGGCTCGCGCGGCATATTCGAGGATAGTGTTGAGCGCGCGACTGATCGGTGAGTCCTGCCTGATGACGAGCGCTGTACTTCCCTTGTCGCCCTCATGCTTCGCGCCTGCGGCAGCGTCGGCAGCGGCTTCGTTGTCGTTTTCGATGGAGGTAATTGCCGCATTGACACCCTCAGAAAGATCGGTGTGGTATTGGTCGAGCACATGCCGGATACTCGCCTCACTTGCCTTGTACACCCGTAGCGGGCGCTGAATCTTGTTCGCCAAGAAATCAACCGCTTGGACGTTGTTGGCATCCAGCATCGCCACCGCGAGTCGGCCGTCCATCTCACCGAGCGGCACTGCCATATAGCGCTCTGCAATATCTTTTGGCAGCAGCGCCAATACCTTTTGGTCGATGATGGTTGTGTTCAGGTTCACATACGGTACGCCACTGACTTTGGCGATGGCGTGAGTCAGTACCTCATCGGTAATGGTTTTGCTCTGCAGGAGCTCACTCATCAGTGGCGTACCCGAATCAGCAGCGGCTTTACGATGCTGTTCTAGCTGCTCACTCGTCAAGAGCTTGTCTTCGACAAGGATAGCTTCGAGCTTTTGCTGGTAGTCGTCGGTTAGGACTGCCATGGGATGTTCCCTTTAGTTCCCAAATGGCTGCTGAGCGCTCGGCCCACCGATACGCACCGGGACGGTCGGATTTATTGCAGTCGGGTTGAAGATCTGTTCACTGGGCGGGACTATCTCTGAGGAAATTGCCTGCGCCGTCTCGACTACCACCGGTTTTGTGGTGGCATTACCGAAGAGAGCCTGTCCGATAGCGTAGGCTATGCCGATACTGAGGGCGACAATGAGTACGAGGAGTGCGATTTCGTTTTTTTTCATGGCTTGATCGTCTTCTTTCCTAGTTGCACTGTTTGCTCCGGACTGTAGAATGTTACTCCGTCCACCGTGGCTCGAATAACTCCGTCAGTGCTCTGCAGGGTCAGTTTGTTGATATCCATGGGGCGGATAGACCGCTCGAGGTCGCTCAGCATAGCTTTGATGCGGCTGTAGTCACCACTGGCGGCAAAAGTAAACGTTGAGGGCTTTGTGCCGGAAGTAGTTCCAGACGTATCTTCGGTAGCACCCTGAGAAATTGTCGTCAAGTCAGAAGTAGTGACGCCTGACTTCGGCAAAATCACCTGTTGGAGCGATGCCCCTAGCGCCGATTTGTCGTCGGAAGTTGGGAGTGCGTCGAGCACTACCTTGAGGGCTGTGTCACTTGGATTGGCTTTGACACTGGCAAGTCTCGTGTCGGCCAATAGGTTGTTGACGTTTTCTTTCAGTTTTTCGACGTTTTCAAGGTTCTTAGACAGTGTGCCTTGGGTCTCGAGCTTGGCGCTGATAACTTTTTGGGTAAAGATAGCCTGTCGCAGCAAGAACTGCACTGTCACGCCACAAAACGAGATAGCAACCGAGGCAACGATGACCCAGACAAATATCATCTTGTTGGCACTAGCGATCTGCTGGCGCTTCTTCATGCCGGTGAGTTTGTTGTCATCAACCATTATTGATTACCTCCGAAAATTGCTTGTGGCGAACCAATCACCGAGCCTGTGGTTTCTTTGTTTGGGACGCTCACTGCGACACCAGTGTTGTCTTGTTTGAAGACTTCGGGATCGTATTTGGCAACAACCGTAAAGGTCACACCAGGAGTCTGGTTCGTTGACTGAAAGCCGGCTGTTTCGATAGTGACATCCTCAAACAACTTTGTCTTGTCGTGAGCCTGACCGTCGTGTTGGTAGGTAAGAGTGGCGTTGACCAGTGTGTCTTTGAACGTCGTGAGCGCACCATAATCCTTGACTGTCCCCTGGAACGTGATGGTATTTTCCTTGGCCGACACTGTGAGATCAGTGAGTGAGATGTTCTTAGGTGGCGCTGGATTGAGCTGAGGCAGGAACCCTAACAGGCGGGAGAAATTATGCTTCTCACCATGCAAACTTGAGAGCTGAGCGAGTTGGTTTTGGATCACGAGATACTTGTCGATATCTTTGACGGCACTCAGTTTGCTGGCTTTGTCTTTGATGTCGTTGGTCTGCACAAACAATATGGCATTTTGTACCGCATAGACGTAGATCGCCAACGCAACAGTCACACCAGCCGCGATGATCGACACCATGATTGACACGGCTATTGTCTTGCGTCGAGCACTCTGAGCCCGCAAGAATTCTTTTTTGACATCAGGGAGCAGGTTGAGCTGGATCATACATCACCTCCCCGTTGCGCGAGGCCGACAGCGACAGCAAACTGCGTCGAAAGTGGTTGTAGCTTTGCCTGATCTGCTGTCGATACACGGACACGTTGCCACGGATTACCGAGCTCGGCCTTGAGACCAACCCGCTCCGCGACATAGGCGGCAAAGCCAGGGATCGTCGCGCCGTAGTTGGAGACAATCATACTACCGAGCGTGATGGTCTGGTAACGGGTCTGGAAAAATTTCACTGACTTGATAATCTCAGAGACGAACTGGTCGACTGACAATTCAAGTGCTCGCACCACTTGTCCCTCAAGTTTATCGGGCTGCAAGCCGAACTTCATGATGAACTGGGCGGCTTGTTGTGGCTGGACGTTGAGGTTCTGGGCTGCGACCTTGATAAATGACTGCATACCGGTAGAAACAGAGCGGATGAGCCGTGGAGCGTCAGCATAGGTCATGACGATATCAGTCGTGAAATCACCCACTTCAACGATGAGATGTGCCCCGACGTCCCCTGGAGGCAGGAGCGCTCGGGCAAGCGCCAACGAATCCGGTTCGATAACGACCACGTTGAATCCAAGCCCTTCGATCAGGTCAAGTCGTGCTTCACTGAAGTTGTTGGCAACGCTGGCAAGCAGTATTTCGTTTTTGGTTGCATCGTTGGGAGATTTACCGAGGAGCGCCCAGTCAACTTTGGCCTCATCGAGGCTCATCGGGATAAACTGTTCCGCCTGATAACGAATCGTCGAGGCAAGTTCTGCCTGAGACATCTCGGGCATGTCGACAACAGTTGCAAACATCTTGTTACTGGGGATACCGAGCACGACATCGCGGGTTTTGATACCACTCTGACCAATCACGGTCATAATCACTTCACCGAGCTTGCGCTGGTCGTCTGGAGCGTCGCTCGAGGCTACTTTGATATCAACTGGCGCGACACCGTAGTGCTGCAAGCTCCAGTCTTTTCCGCTTCGCGCCAGCTGTACCACTCGCACAGAGGTTGTGCCAATATCCAGCGCAAAGAAGTCACCACCCGAATTTAACAATTTCATCTTATCAGTCATTATACATAAGCAGGATTGATGAGACAACCGTAAAACGATTAAAAACGCGGTGGTGCTTCGGTTTCACTGAGTGTCTTGATAAAGACACTCGAGCCACCAGTTTGTGGCAATTGATTGACGAACATGTCGAAGCGCAAGTTGAACGTTTCGGCCATAGCACTATAGTTCGCTTGATCAGCCCCAAAGGTACGAAGCGGGACGGTATTTTTGCCGACAACAACCGCACCGTTGACCGTCAGAGCCGTGGCGCAGGTGTTCAGTCTCGGCACCACGTCACAGGTGTAGAAGTTCTCTTTGGCGGCATAGATGCCATCGAGCTGAGTCACCTTGCCGCCTGCGGAGAGAGCGCCAGCTCGCGCGTTTTCGTCGACGAGTATACTGCGATCGGTCAAAATCACGACTTGCGGGATCCTGTTGATGTCATTGTAGCCACCAGGGCCTGCATCTTGGTCAGCGTACTGGATGTTAGAAGCGATGCGTATATGAGCGTTCCTTGCATAGATAACAATCTTCTTGCCCGCCGGGATCGTCGAATTGGCATAGAGCGTCACGGTACCAGATGCGGTGAGATTGGTGTCGCTAGTCAGCAAATCAATATTTATCAGGTTGCCTGCGACATTATTTGCCGCTGTTCTTGGGCCAAATATAGCGTAGGGATCGTTGAGACAGTGCTGCAAACCAGTCTGAAAACCATTGACGGTCGCATCGTTACGAAAGAAGCCATCGGCTGGGTTATTTGCAAACACCAGATTGTCTGACGGAGTCGACGGGGTTGTGCTGTCATACGTCAGACCCATTGACCCAAATTTGACCGAACGACCAAGACTCGTCACTCCATAGGTTGCATAGGACGTGTAGTACGGAGGATTAACCACAGGAGGAGCTATCCGCTGCTGACTACTCGAGATAATCGGCTCATCATTGATAGTGCAGTTTGGACTGAAGCTCCGGAACTGCCCACCCGCAAACACGTCACCATTGCGTGCTTCGAGGTGCGGGAATTTGCCAACCGTCACACATTCGACCGTTTCGGCAAAGTTTGGTTTAGGCTGCTGGGTATACGAATTCACCATGAGAGCGTAGCAGACACGTGAACCTATCGTCGTACCTACCTCGCTATTAGTACCAACTGTATGTGTATTGCCGGCTGGAAATACCCTGTTCCCCGACGTCACAAGGCCACACGACACCCCACCACCGACGCTGGTGTAGTAGCCACAGCTGAAGTCGGCCGCGTTGGTTGGGCTGCGTGGTGCTATATTGAGCAGTCCGCCCGGAGGTATGACAATACGTCGGATAGCCCAGTCGGTAAGATTCGAGTTATAGCCATCTAGGTTTGTGACGCTCATCGTGAAGTCTGCCTGCTCGCCAACACCGATCGTTGGCCCAGGCAAGACCGTGACGCTTGGTGCCAGCGTATAGGTTGGCCCACCGAGAGACAGAACTTGTGGAGGTGGGTCACGAAACGCATACGTCCAATCTTCGACCACACGATCATTACCCCAGGTTGACTCATCAGATGCTGTCCCGTTATTGTTTGCGTATCCGTCACTGGCGCCAGTGCCGCTACCGTCACAAACATCATCTGACATCCAGCCGTGCGCACCACCGTTACTATCAATAGCCATTCTTTCAATACTACTTGACGCACCATTTGCTATTACCTTTGGCAGCACAGTGCTGCCCCAGTCGCGACCAGAAGACATGCTGTCCCAAGTTAAAGTAGGATGTGACGCCCCACCGTCGGCCACACGAACCGGTATAGTACCGCAGGTGTCCGCCCCAGACCGACTAAACGGATCATACCAGATGATCGATCGTTTCTCTGCAGCTGTTCCCAGCCCGTTACCCTTTACCTCTATACTACCTCGTTGTTCAGTATCAACATCAATAAAATGCATTTCACCAAGTCGGTATGCTTGTACCGTAATGGTCATAATCTCGCTGTCAGGAACTACGGGCACATTCGCTGTATTTAGGGAAGTACCCGGGTCACACCGCGCACGGTCTGCGGCGTTATTCCAATTCCATGTCAGGGTACCTGCTGCGTCGGCATCGTCGATAAAGTAACTGATCCGACACAGTGGCGTTGGGCTTCCACTTCTTGTTATCTCAAGACGTATGCGCCCTGTCTGCATGGCCGTATACGGAATAGTCACAACGCCCCCGGCAAGGTTAGGCAATGTATACCCGGTATAGCGAAAACCGCTGCTCGCCGTCGGGCTTGGATCAACAGTTGCTATTGGATTACCGGTATTTCCGCTATCGCTCGTGATTGGTTGCGGTCTGAGTACTGACGCCGGGATGCTCGCCGGACAGCTGTCGTCTAGCCATCCGCAGTCAACAAATACATATGCCAAGTTTTTTGCTCCAGAAGGCAGCGTAAATTGATACGACGGGTTATCAACAGCACCGTAACTCATATATGCCGGCAAGCCGTTACTACTGAGCTTCGCGCCGTACACACCTCCATGAAAAGTTGACCAGATACCCTGATAGTTGTTGTATCGCACAGCATACCGATACCCGTCGTTTCGTACAAATTTAAAAACATGGTTCGTGACATTGCTCGTCAGCGCCGGCTGCACATTTCTCTGCCATAGATCCAGACCCGTATCATCACCGACGAACCACACACGACCCGGTTTTGCGTTTGAGTTTGGCCGGGCGGCAGAATTAATAAAATCGGTATTGTCACTGACAGCGACACGCCACTCGTAGCCTTGGACAGTATTCCTCCCGTTGATATGCGTATTCTTAGCAAATCGGACAATAAACGCCTGATCCATGCTCGCGATGCTATACCCAGCTGGCACAGTGTAGCTAATCGTCAATTCTTTGAAAGGCTCTTGATTGCCTCCGGTGCTACAAGCGTTCACTTGGTCAGGATCGGTAGGGTCTCTCGTCACGACTGGCTGCCCTTGACCTAAACCAAATGTAGAGTTATCTGGTCGTACCCCACTGATACGCAGCAGACCTGTCACTGGCGCTCCGCTTGACTGCAATACTCTAATAACTTGGCATAGCCTATCGTCTGGATAGCTTGCGGCAAGCCTCACGCCAGGATACACAGTGATATGAATTGTTTCACCAGGTGTCGCGTATACTCGAAAATCGTTATCCTCGGCTATCTCAAGGTACCTATACACTCCGTTCGCATCCGGTTCATTTGCAGCATTGGCAGTATCAGTAAACGATACTGCCGTCGCCATGACGCAGGCCAGGACGGCACATACAGTCCAAACAAAGGACCGACCGTCGTGAAAACTACTCAGTTTAATCATCGAATTGTTTTTCTGCTTCCGGTGTAATCAGCTGAACCGCTTGATTCATGTCACTGAAACCCACCAGACCCTTCACCCGTCCATTGACATACAAGCCCTGCGTTGCGAGCTGCTCTAGTCGCTCGACTGCAGTTTTGGCGGTAGCATGATCGTTGGTCATGATCGCATATCTATACTTCATGAAAAGACAGGTCGGGTCTTGCTCTGAGCTCTTGTTTTTCGAGAAATCATCAACAACCTGTCGCACCGCCGTTGTATTACTCACTTGCGAGGCATCACTATAGCGACTCGCCAGCGCATCGTTGAATTGCTGTACGACAGTCGATGGACAAACGTTGGGCGACACGACTATCCGTTCGTTGGGGTATTTGAACGAAATATTTAAGAAGCCCGTCAGAGCAGCTATTACGAGACCAATCACTACCACAGCTGCCACCAGTGAGCCAATCCAAATTATTTTTTTACGGTTGTCTTGTGGCAACGCCAAAAATGACGCCCTGACAGGTTCATCGTTACTCTGTGTTACCCCTTGAGAAGTATCCTTGTTCACTTTGCCCCATCCCTTCACGGCTCATTCGTTACCTAGTACAAAAACTATATACATAAACAGTAAGACACCTCAAGGATTCAGTCAAGTAAACGCTCGTGGTTTTGCACAGGGAAAAATAACCGGAAGGTCTGATATATTATTCAGACGGTGAAACAACCTTTGTAAACATCACAACAAGCTTTGATATATCCATATTTTCAGCACCGATCCGTGAGGCCTCGTCGTTTTCGACACCGACAATCGCGCTCCAGTCGATG
>OFRE01000123.1_pt1 | contig 22603 bp, 30 predicted proteins | sample 1543061 | NCBI WGS metagenome assembly OFRE01 (sample SAMN07774218, study PRJEB24372) | wastewater metagenome | isolation source: Exp Tend NO 50WW | collected 2016-02
CTGGCTGGTCGAGTCGGGCGTGCCCTTTTCGGAGGACCCGACCGGGCCGCTCGGCCTGCACCTGACGCGCGAGGGCGGCCCCGCGGTGCGCCGCATCGCGCACGCGGCCGACGAGCATGCGCCGCTCGAGCATGTGGTCGAGCCACTTCTTGACGGTGGCGCGGTGCAGGCCGCTGCGGTCGGCGATCTCGCGGCGGGTCAGCCAGGCCGTGCGCATGTGCTCGAGCAGCTTGAGCAGCACCTCGGGGCCGGTGTCGCGTCTCATGGGTAGGCCTTGTGCAGATCCGCCGCCACGCAGTGCCCGCGGCGCAGCAGCGCGCGTGCGATGCGGGCCCGCTGGCTATGCCCCTGCGGCGCCTGGCCGGCCAGGCCGAGGTAGCTGTTGCCGGTGGCGTGCACGTCGGCCGCCGGCTGGTGCTCGATGCGCTCGATGGCCACGCGCAGCGTGCGCCGGCGCGTGGTGCGGCACCAGGGCTTGAGCACGTGGCCCACGAAGTCGATGCCGCGGTCGGCGGGCTGCAGGATGGTCTTGCGCGGGTTGAGCTGGCAGTGCAGCTGGGTGCGCAGAAAGCTGTCGATGCTGGCCAGCGCGGCGTTGAGCCACTGCGGGCTCTGGTGCACGAGCAGCATGTCGTCGACGTAGCGCAGGTAGTGGCGCGCGCCGATGCGGTGCTTGACGTGCTGGTCCAGCGCGTCGAGCAGCACGTTGGCGAAGAACTGGCTGCTCAGGTTGCCGATGGGCAGGCCGGTGTGGGCCGGCGCGTTGAACAGGCTCTTGTGCGCGGGCACGCGCTGCAGGTCGGCCGCGCTGCCCTGCACGTCGACGTCGGCGCGCGGGTCGTGGAACAGCACCGCCTCGGCCAGGCGCAGCCACCAGGGCTCGTGCACCTTGGCGGCGAGTTGGCGGTGCAGCACGTGCTTGTCGATCGCCACGAAGAAGTTGGCGATGTCGCACTTGAGGTAGTGCGCTGGCCGGGCCCAGTTGGCGGTGGCGCTGCGCACGTGGTGCTCGAGCCGGTTGGCGGCGTAGAGCGTGCCGCGGCCGGGGATGCAGGCGCAGCTGTCGGCGATGAAGCTGGCCAGGAAGCGCGGGCCGATGTGGTTGTAGAGCAGGTGGTGCACCACGCGGTCGCGGAAGGCCGCGGCCCACACCTCGCGCGGGCGCGGGCGGGTGACCACGAAGCAGATGCTGCGGCCGGGGCACCAGGTGCCGGCGACGAGCTCGGCGTGCAGCGCGCACAGGTTGCGCTCGAGGTGGGCCTCGAACGCGAGTGCGCTGGCGGTGTTGCGCTTGGTGCGGCGGCAGTCGAGGTAGGCGCGCACGAGAAGCTCGAACAGGTCTGGATCTGCGGACGGCTCGGGCCCGGCAGGTGTTGTTCTTGTGGTTGTTGTTCTGGTTGCCGTTGTTGAAGTTCTGGTACCAGGCGTAGGAGCCACTGTCGCGCGATCGACGTCGACGGGCCGAAGGGCTTGCGGCCCGATCAGCTCGGCGACTGCACCGGGCCAGGCCTGCGCGCGCGCAGCGGTTCCCGTGGTGTGCATGGCGGTGCCCTCGTGGGGCAGCGGCGCGACCAGATTCAGAATGCGCACGGGCATGAGGGCCTTGACCGTCATGCTGCAGGCGCCTTGTTCGTTGATGCTGCGGCTTTAAGCCAGCCGCCGCCCTGCTTGCCGATGCTGTCGAGCAGCTGCACCGACTGGGCCCACACCGACGTGGTGATGTAACGTGCGTCGTGGCCGACGCGCAGCATGACGGTGAGGGCGCGGTGGTGCTTGAGCAGCCGCTCGATGTGCGCCGCGCGCTCAGGGCCGCGCGTGGCGTTGGCCAGCGCCATCTGGTCGAGCATCTCGACGCAGACGTGCGCGATCTTGTCGCCGAGCGAGCGCTTGACCCCGCGCGGCATGTGCTCCTGCGCCTTGTAGGCGAACTGCAGCAGCTGCACGCCGGTGCGGTGGATCGGCAGCTCAGTGTGCAGGGCCATGGCTCAGAAGGGTTGAAGGATCAAGCAGCGAATCTGCGGACGGCTCGGGCCCGGCAGGAGTTGTTCTCGTGGTTGATGTCCTGGCTGCCGCCGTCGAAGTACTGGCACCAGGCGTAGGAGCTGTTCGTCTCGTGCGGCTCGCTGGACCAGTACCAGGTGGGCTGGAACTGCGCCTTGCAGTTGGCGTAGAGCAGCGCCTGCTCCTGGCGCGTGGGCAGCTCGCCGTTGGCCTCGAGGGCCCAGGCCTTGGCTTCTTCCCACTCGAGGTCCTCGCCCTCCCCGGGCAGCAGCACCAGGTGGTGGCTGGGCGTGCCGTCTGCGCGCAGCACGAGGCCGGCGTAGTGCTCGCCGGCGGCGAGCGCGATCTCGGCGGAGAAGCTGATGATCGCGGGCAGGTCCTGCGGCTGTGACCTGAACTTCGCGATGAGGTCGGCGAGCTCGCTGTGCTTGGCTTCGAGCTGCTCGAGGGTGATCGTGGTCATCGTGTGGTCCCTGTGAAGGATTGAAGGATCAAGCGGTCAGCTGAATCAGGCGGACGGCTCGGGCGCTGAGCTCGTTGTCCTCGGGGTAGCTGCCCTGGTGGCCGTCGTTGAAGGTCTGGAACCAGGCGTAGGAGCCACCGTGCTCTTCGCCGGTCCAGTACCAGTCCTCGCGGAACTCGGACTTGGCATTGGCCAAGAGCAGCGCGGACACGGGGCGCTGCGGCAGCACGCCGCCCACGCTCTCGGCCCAGGCCATGGCGGCCTTCCACGTGAGCTCTTCGTCGTCCTCCGGCTTGTCGGGCAGCAGGGCGACGGCGTAGTGCTTGCCGTCCTTGCCGGTGGTGAGGCCGACGAAGGTGCCGGTGTCGAGCGGCGCGCCCAGCGCGGGCAGGGTAGCGTAGGTGAGGGCGGTGCGGACGTCGGCGATGGCTTCGGGTGCGTTCATGAGCGGCTCCTTGGTGGTGCTCAGTAGGGGATGTCGGCCTCGGCGATCGACGGGGCCTTGGGGAAGAGGGGTGGCGGCGCGGGCGGCTTGCCGTCGGCGAAGTGCTGCTGGTCACCGCAGTGCAGACAGGTGTGGCCGATGTAGACCGTGCGCAGCTCGCCGTCGACCAGGTCGCTGCGCGTGATGCGCGTGAGGAGGTGCCGTGGGCATGTGGTCACGTGAAGCACTCCTGCAGCGCCTGGTCCTGTGCCGCGTTCAGCTCGGCCATGGCAGCGTCGCTCCCGCCCTTGTCGGGGTGGCGTTGGCTTGCCAGGCGGCGGTACGCGGCCTTGACGTCCTCGCGCTTCGCGTCCTTGGGCAAGGACAGCACCTCAGTCCAGTGCTTCGTTCCGGCCGGCGCCGGCAGCGCCAGGAAGCCCTGGAACGTGGCGCGCACGAGCGCGAGGGTGCCGTGGCGCAGCTCGACGCGGCGCGCCTCGATGATGTGGTGGATGGCCTGGAGGTTCGATGCGACGCTGTGATAGCGGTCGACCGGGATGCAGACCTGCAAACCGTCCCACACGAACCACACCGACACGCCGGGGTCCGCCGGCGTGTCGACGCCGAGCGTGACATTGCTGCTGATCACCAGCTGCTCGAGCTTCTTGCCGCTGTCGGACGCGAAATTGCGGAGGCTGGCCTGCACGTTCTTGATGGCGTTTGGCAGCGCGGTCTTGAACCGACCGTCCTCGCGCCACTTGGCGCGAGGGAAGCCGGGTGGCCAGCAAAGAGGGAAGGCGGCGGCTGTCACGTTGTGGCCACCGTTGCCAGCACGTCGCGCGTGCCGTCCTTCTTGCGCTTGCCGACGACCTGCTGCAGCTCGAGCTGCTCGAGCACCTTGTCGGCCAGGGCGGGGCCGACGTTCAGCAGGCGCTGCATCGCGATCGGCGTGGCGATGCGCGTGGCGATGACGTTGTCGCGCGCGGCGCTGAGCATGATGGCGGTGACCTTGTCGCCGGTGGGGAACGGCCAGGCGGCCGCAGGGCTGAGTTGTGCCTTGGGCGCCGCGGCTTGCGTGGCGACGTCGAAGTCGGCGAGGGTCTTGCCGCTGGCCAGCGCGACCTTGAGCCAGCGCGGCTGCAGGCCCTTGCCCGACCACGTCTCGCCGGTGGCCGCGTTGCGGTACTTGTAGGCCACGGGCTTCTTCTTCGCCGCCGGCGCCTTCTTGGCTGCGGTCTTGGCCGGCGCGGCGGCCTTGTTCTTCTTCGCTGCAGGTTTTGCAGCGGGCGGCTGCAGTTTCGCGAGCTGCTTGGCCAGCTTGGCGGCGACGATGCGTTCGGCGCGTGCGCGCAGTGGCGCGACGTCGATGTCGAGCGCGGCCGCGACGATGAGCGCGGGGTTGTGGTCGTCGACGCTGTCGAACGGCACGCTGGCGGCCAGCGCCACCAGGAGGGCGCGGGCGGCTTCCTCTTCGGACAGCGTCCACGCCCAGTCACCAAGGTGTCGTTTGCCTTCGGCCGGGGCGGCCAGGCCGCACAGCGACGCGATCTCTTCCGCGCGCAGGGTGTCGCCGCACAGCACGCCCTCGAGCAGCAGGCGGTTCAGTCCCTCTGAGGGCAGGCCGAAGGCGCCATCGCTCGCGACCACCGCACCGACGGTGCCGGCGGCGAGCGCGCAGTGCACGCTGTCGCGCGCGCTGGTCTGCCAGCGATCGAGCTCGAGCTTCTGAGGCTTCAGGCCCTTCTTGGCTCGGTAGCTCGGAATGACCTCGACGTCGTCCACCAGCTTCTGCACGGCCGGCGCCAGCGGCAGCTCGCCGTCCGGGTTCTCCGCGGCCTTTTCGGCCTTGGCCAGGTGCTGCGCGACGACGTCGGACGCTGCGGGTGTGGCGGCCTTCTTGGCCGGCGTGGGTGGTGCTGCCGGGGCCTTGCTGCTGGCCTTGGGTGCCGGCTTCTCGGGCTCCGGCTTGAGCAGGCGCTTGTCCTTCAGCGCCTGGCGCACGGCGATGGTGGGCATGACTTCGACCAGCGTGCTGGGCGTGCCCTCGGGGTAGCGGCGCACGATGAGCGCGACGCTGCTGGTGGCGTCGCCGAGTACTTCGCCGAGCGGCTTGTTGCTCAGCGCCATGTCGCTCGACCGGTCCAGCCGCAGGTAGCCGGGCACGGTGGCGTCGGGCCGCGGCAGCAGGCGCTCGGCTTCCTTGCCTGTGATGATGGCGTAGCCGGCCTCCTCGGCGCGCGCGATCGCGCCGCTCTCGTGCGCGGCGCACTTGCGCTCGAAGCACTGGCGGTCGGCGCAGGTGTCGCCTTCGACGACGTCGTCGAAGAGCTCGGGGTTGGCGCCGGTACGCTTGGGGCACGTGGTGCACGGGCCGGCCTCGGGCAGCAGCTGCGCGTCGTGCAGCGCAAAGGGCGCGCCGGCCAGGCGCAGCATGTAGCGCTGCTGCACGGTGTGGCTGACGGTGTGCGCGCTCCACGGCGCACCCTTGTCGGCGTCGTGCAGCAGGGCCTGGACCAGCTCTTCCTGGTGCTGCGTGTTCAGGCGCGCGATCTGCAGCGCGCTGCTGGTGCCGAAGGCCTCGTCGTAGAACGCGGCGCGTGCGGTTGGCGTGAGCGACAGCAGGCGCAGGCGGGCGCGAATGTGCGCCGGCGGCTTGCCCATGCGGTGAGCGAGCTCGTCGACGCTGTAGCCGCCCTCGCTGGGCGCGTTGGCGGCCGCGCGGGGCGGCAGCCAGGCCGGCACGTCGTGCAGCAGCTGCAGGTAGGCCTCGGCCTCCTCGAGCGGGTGCAGTGGCTCTCGCGGACCGTTCTCACTGAGCTGGGCCTCGATGACCTGCTGATCGGTCATGTCGCGCACGTCGCAGGGCAGCGCGTCGACCAAGCCGTCGGTGGCGCGCCAGCGGCGCTCGCCGGCGACGATCTCGTACAGGGGCTGGCCGTCGCTTCCGTCGCGGCCTGCGATCGCGCGGACGATCAGGTCCTGCAGCACGCCCTGCGCGGCGATGTTCTCGCGCAGCTCGGCCAGCGGGCCGGCCAGGAAGCGCTTGCGCGGGTTGGTGGGGCTGGGCTGCAGCAGCGTGCGCGCGATGAGCTCGCGCCGGAGAGTGGCGGACATGGAACTCCTCAGTTGTGAAAGCGCGGCAGCTCCGGCCGCTCGGTGCAGACGAACTCGTCGCGCTCGGCAGCGAGTCGCTCGCCGCAGGCCTTGCATTGCGGCAGGTCGAAGCCGTGTGTGATGAGCCGGCCCTCCGGCGTCCAAAGGCTGTAGAACGGGCCGGTGAGATCGGTGTGCAAGGTGATGGCGAAACCGCTGGCGCCGTACTCGATCCGGTTGCCGGGCAGCGCGATCCACGCGCGGCTGGGGCGCTCGGCGATGTTGCCCAGGGGCATCGGCGGCTGCGGCTTGCGCCGAGGCGCTGGTGCCCAGGGGCATCGGCGGCTGCGGCTTGCGCCGAGGCGCTGGTGCCCACCGATCGAGAGCCCACCAGACCGCCATGCACAGCAGCACCACGCCGGCGGCGATGAAGACGGCTTCGGCGGGTTTCATGCGCGCCGTCCGCTGCTGCGCGAGATCTCGTTCACTCGAGTCTCCACACGCCAGCTCGACCGTCGGCGAGCTTGCGCTTGGCTACCTTGATGCTGGTCTCCTTGGCGCGCGCGACCATGCTGTTGGCCTGCTGCTCCGTGAGCTCGACCATGTCGCCGGGCTTCATGCGTTCCAGCAGCGTGAAGTACGCGCTGCTGCCTGGCTGGCTGGTGCGCTTTGGCAGCGGCACGTTTGCCCGGATGGCCGTGCTGTCCGGGTCGGGCGGTGCGCTGACGCGTCGCCGCCGCGCCCCGTCGGCGTGAGGTGCCGCAGGCGCCGGCTTCGCCGGCTCCCCACCAAGGGCGCCGGCTTCGCCGGCTCCCCACCAAGGGCGCCGGCGACCGGCAGCAGCGGGCCGGCGGAGTACGAGCCGTTGCTGCCCTGGCGCGTGATCCAGCCGTGGTGCATGGCGTCTCGCAGGGTGAAGTGCAGGCCCTGGACCGGCACGTCGAACTTGGTGGCGATGTCGCGCGGGGTGAGCTCTTCTTCACGGTTGCGGCGCAGCCAGGTGCTGACTCGTTCGGCCAGGCTGCCGGGCTCGGGGGTGTAGGCGGTGGTGTTCATGCAAGGGCCTCGCAGAGGTGGGCGAGTTCGGCGTGGCGCTCGAGGAAGGCGAGCTGCCAGTCGCTGGCGTCCATGCCTTCGCGGTCGTTCAGGTCGATCCAGTCGACACCGGGCGGGTGCAGGTGCTGCTGGCCGGGGATGCACACCAGGTCGCGATACTCGGTGTGGCGCGACAACGTGTCGGCGGCCTTGATGAGCTGGGCGTGCCGCTCCAGCTCGGCACCGATGCCCAGGTGCTGGTGTACGGCGTCCTTGATGCTGGAGACGATGGCATTGAAGTCGACGCCATGCGCGCGCAGCAGAGCCTTCATGGGGCCGGTGAGGTCGCCGGTGTAGCTCTCGTCGCTGTCGTGGTGCAGAGCGGCGCGCAGCACCTGCGGCGAGCGCACGCCGTGTTCGCGCTCGAGGATCTCGACGACGAGCAGGGCATGCTCGGCAACGCAGACGTCGCGCCGCGCGGCGCCGCACCAGCGGTTCAGGTGCGCTTGGTGCCAGGCCAAGTCCTCGACGCGGACCATGCTGGGTAGCGGACGCAGCAGATCGAACTCGATGCCGCTGGCGGTGGTCATGGTGATCATGCGCTCGCACCCTCCCGCTCGGCGGGCTCGTGGCGGGACACCACGGGTTGATGCTCGATCCAGTCGACGCCCAGCAGCACCAGGTGGTCGTGCGGGCTGTGGGCGACGTCGACGCTGGCGGCGTGGACGGTGACGCGTGCGCCGGCGCGCAGGTGCCGCGCGCTGTTGTGCGCGACGAGTTGCGCAGCCGGGCCGCTGCCGATTCGGCGCTTGGCGAGCGCGAACAGTCTGCCGGCGCCCTGGTGCACCTCGAGGTAGACCCAGGCGGTGCCGTCGGTGGCGACGCGTGACTCGGCGTCGCGGCCGAGCACGCCGCTGAAGCGGATGGCGCTCATGGCAGACGGGCCTGCTGGCGATCGAGCATCCACCCCCGCGCAGTGGCGCGCACCACGGCGACGGCGCGCAGCCACTCGGTGCGGTTGCGTTGCGCGAAGTCCAGGCGATCGGGCCACAGGCGCTCGGCGCGTTCGGCCAGGGCCACGCGAGCTGCGGCCTGCTCTGGGTTGGTGCCGACAATGCCCAGGCGTGGGCGAGATTGGCGCGCGCTCATCCGAGCCACACCGCGAGCTGGCGCCACACATAGACGCCGAGGGCGCCGACGATGCCGATGGAGGCCAGCAGCGCCAAGCGCCAGGTCACGCTTTCGTACCAGCGCGGGCGAGGGTCGGGGCGGATGGCGGCGGGGCCGCGCGCAGGGATGCGCGGGATGCGCGGTGCGGTGCTGCGTGGGGACGTCATGGGTGCAAACCTCCCGAGAGAACGAGGACGAGCCCGACGCCGCTGGCGGCGCCGAGGACGGCTGCTGTGAGCAGATCGAGCGCGCGCGAGCGCGGGCGCACGCTGCGATCGCCACGGATGGCGTGGCGCGGGTGCATGGCGCCGACGAAGCGCACGGGGTGCGGCTGCGTCATGCGAACACCAGTGCCATGAGGGCCACGAACAGCAGCAGCTCGATCGGGGCGCGGCGGATGGGGCTCATGACGCGACCCCGAGTGCCACTGTGTCGGCGAACGGCTGGAACAGCGCGCGCTCCATGGGCATGAGGTCGCCCCAGTCGCTCTCGGTGACCTCGGGCTCGGGCAGGCGGCCGTGCACGCTGGCGTCGAGCGCGCGCTGCACCTGACGCGCGGCCTGCAGGTCGATGGCGCTGAGGGTGTCGAGCCAGTCGCGCTCGGCTGCTGCGGAGCGGCCGCTCATGACGCCACCGCCGCTGAAGGATCGAAGGACTGAAGGATGAAGCTGCGGACGGCTCGGGCGCTGAGCTCGCCGCTCTTGTGGAGGCTGAGCTGGCGGCCGTCGTCGAAGGTCTGGCACCAGGCGTAGGAGCGGCCGTCGTCGTCGCTCAGCCAGTGCCAGGTGGGCTCGAAGCTGTCGCGCAGGTTGGCCCACAGCACGCGCGCTTCGTTGCGGCTGGGGAGCGCGAAGTCGGCGTGCTCGTCGGCGCGCACGGCCTGGGCCCAGTCCATCGCCTTGCGCCACGGCAGGGCCTTGTCGGCCTTGGCGTCGGCGAGGACGAGGGCGCGGGTGGCGCCGCTGCTGTCGCGCACCAGGCCGGCGAAGCTGCCGCCCTGGCCGGGCCACGCGGCGCCGATGGCGGGCAGGGCGTAGAGCGGTAGCGCGGCGGCGGTCATGCCAGCACTCCGGTGACGGTGTCGTCGAAGGCGGCGCAGAAGGCTGCGACGGCGGCCGGCAGGCCGGCGTGGCCCCGGGGCTCGAGGCGCTGGACTTCGGTGATGGGGCAGCCGACGACCGCATGGGCCGCTCGTTGCGCGTCCTCGGCGGTGGCGGCGCGCACCTGCACGAAGGGCAGGACGCCGGTGTCGCACGGGACGGGAAAGCCGTCCCGGTCGACCGGGGTGTAGGTGCAGCGGTAGCTGCGGGTGGCGGCGACTTGCAATGCTTCCTCCAGGGCGCCGGGGTGGCGCGGTGAAGGAAGTCTAGAAAAGCTAGACCGCTACGTCAAGTAAAACTAAACATCGGTCTATCGTAACGTGACGAATTGCAGCGTGGCGGCGCGCTCTGCTGGCTACACAGACCCGTCAAATCGGCCCGTTGCAACGGCCAGTACCTCGAGCCGATCCTCTGCTGACTTCAGGGCGGCGTACGCAGGGTTGGACGCAGCGCCGATCCAACGATCGCCACTGGCAACCACGTATCTGCGCACGTGCCGCTTGCCATCGCCGTCCTGCACCAAGACGCCCCAGCCTGGTACCGGCGGCGCCTGACGGTCGAAAATGAGGCGTGTGCCCCTTGGCGTGGTCGGCGCCAGTGCGTCGTCCGGCACCGCGCAGATGAATCGGTCAGGAAGCGGCCCTGGCATGTTCACGACGTCCTCCCACGTGAGTGAGGAGTCTCGAATTCTTGCAGGCTCACTGACTGAGCCACCCCGGACTCGTAGGGCACGGAAGGCTCTGCAGCCCGCAGACCCGGCAGCGGGTAGCCCGTGGCGCGGTGAACGGCCTGGACCAAGTCCCAGCTCGGCTCGTTGGTCCCCGTCTCCCAATGGCCCACCGCCGCCTTGCTACGTCCGATGAGGTCGCCAAGGTGTTGAAGAGACCATCCCTTGTGTGCCCGAGCAGCGCGCACCCACTCCTGCAGTGTCATGCCGAAATCGTAAAGATTCCCTAGACACTGATGGGCTACAAATTCTTGACGGCTTTGTCTAGAAATCCTAGACTGTGCTGCAAATGGAGCCAATGTGTCGAGCAACGAGCATCCCCTAGAACGGGCCGCGCGCTTGGTGGGGTCGCAGGTAGCCCTCGCGGCGGCCCTTGGCGTCACAAAGGCGGCGGTCGGCCAATGGCGCGATCCCGGGCGACGTGTCCCCGCTGAGCATTGCCCCGAAATCGAGCGCCTGACGAGCGGAGAGGTGCGCTGCGAAGAACTCCGCCCGGACGTGTCCTGGGGCGTGCTTCGCGGCGCTGCCGTCGACGAGTCGGCGCCGTTGCCAGCGGTGGTCGAAGTGCCGGCGGCCAACGGTGGTCTCACCGAAGCGGAGCTCGACCTGCACATCGCGCAGAAGGCTGCCGACGCGCCCCCGGCTTGGCCGCTCACGGAGGGCGACCTCGACAGGCACCAGGCGCGCAAGCAGGAGGAGGCTTCTCGTGCGGCGTGATCGTTGTTCTTGTTGCATCGCAGCAAGCGTAGAAGGCTCCGCGCAATTAACCCACCCCCAAAGGTGTGGGCGTGCGGCTTCAAGCATGGGGGTCGCTCAAGTTTCCCGCCCTGGCCGCTCACGGCGCAGCGCATACGGGCCCCATGTCTCCTCCCGGCCGGATCGGTTGGCGGGCGTGGGGCCGGGGCGGGTCGTTCTGCTGCTGCCGTCTCCTCGAGCGCGGTGATGACGGTGCACGACGTGGCGCACCAGCAGCGTCTGGTGCGGCAGGGCAACCCGCCGTCGGCGAGAACTGGTGGAGGGTGGCGATGGTCGCCTTGACGATCAAGACCGACTTCAAGGACGTCGATCGCAGGCTGCGGGGGCTGCAGGCCGACATCCGCGACAAGGCGTTGGTGCGCGCGGTCAATCGCACTGTCGAGCAGGCGCGCACGGACATGAGCCGCGAGATCCGGCAGGAGTTCAACCTCTCTGCAGCCAAGGTGCGAGAGAAGCTCCACATCCGAAGGGCGGGCCTTGTCGGTGGCCAGCTTCGAATCGAGGCAGCGCTACTCAGCACCGCACGCAACGGCAGGCGCTCGCTCAACGTCATCAACTTCCAGGCGCGCGAGACCAAGGCCGGCCTCACAGCCAAGATCAAGCGGCAGGGCGGGCGCAAGGTGGTCTCCAAGCGAGGCTTCATCGGGAACCAGGGCCGCACTGCCTTCGAGCGCGTGGGCGCGAAGCGCTTGCCGATCAGGCCGCTGCAGACGATCGACGTGCCGCAGATGTTCAACACCAGGCGCATCAACGCCGTGGTCCTGCGCAAGATCCGCGACAAGTTCCCTGTGATCGTCGAGCGGGAGATCCGCTTCTACACCGCGAGGTTCGGGCGATGATCGTCTCGCGCGTCTCGGCGTGGCCCCATCTCCCCAGGGGTCAGGGTGTGGGCAAGCCATCGCGCGCGCAGTTGACAACGTGGACACCGTTGATGGGTCCTTCTGAGCGTAGGCGCCTTGCGGGTGCGAAACGGCGCAGATTCGCGCTTGTACACGGGGTTGCCGCTTCGTCAACCGGGGGCGGCATCTGACCACAGCCTCCAACTACGACGACGTGCTGCGCCAGCTGCGGGCCGAGGGCCTGCAGCCGCGCGAGCCGCTGGAGATCGGCATCCGCCGGCGTTGCCGCGTCGACGACGAGGGGCTGGAGAAGCGCGGCTGGTACTCGTTGTACGAGTGGGTGCGTCGCGATGGAAGCGTGCTGATCACCGGCGCCTTCGGCATCTGGCGCGGCGCCAGCAACGCGTCGTTCAAGATCGAGCTGGCCAAGGCCGAGCTGGCCTCGATGACCGACGACGAGCGCGCGGCACAGAAGGCGCGCCTGCGCAAGGAGCGCGCCGCGGCCGAGGCCGCGCGCAAGGCCGAGGCCGTGCGCGCAGCTGCTCGAGCGGACGCCGCCTGGCGCAAATGCCTGCCCACCGGCGCCAGCGACTACCTGGTGCGCAAGGGCGTCCAGTCGCACGGCCTGAAGTTCACCGACAGCGGCTCGCTCGTCGTGCCCATGCTCGACGTGCAGGGCAGGGTGCACGGCCTGCAGTTCATCCTGCCCACCGCGCACCCGCGGCGCAAGAAGACCGGGCGCGACAAGGAGTACTGGCCGCCCGGCCTGGTCAAGCGCGGCCACTTCTTCCAGATCGGCGCGCCGCCGCAGGTGGGCGGCGTGATCCTGCTCGCCGAGGGGTATGCCACCGCGGCATCGCTGCACGAGGCCACCGGCCTGCCCACCATCGTCGCGTTCGACGCCAACAACCTGCTGCCGGTGGCCGAGGCCATCGCCGCTAGGTACAAGCGCGCGCGCATCCTGGTGTGCGGCGATGATGATCACCTGCAGAAGTGCATCGAGTGCGGCGCCTTCACGCTGGTGGCCAGCGACACGTGCTCGCACTGCGGCAAGCCGCACGGCAAGGCCAACGCCGGCGCGATCGCGGCCGCCGCGGCCGCCACCGCCGTCGACGGTGCGCACCTGGTGCCCGTGTTCACCACGCCGCGGCCCACCGACGCCAAGGGCCCGACCGACTTCAACGACCTGGCCGCGCTCGAGGGCCTGCACGTCGTACGCTCCCAGGTGGAAACCCAGCTCCGGCAACTGCAGTGGCAGGCAGGCGCAAACGTCGTCGCCTTACACACACACCCGGGGCGTGGGGGCGGCGGCAGCGAGCCGCCGGAAGACGACGGCTTCCGCTTCGACCTCGACATCCTGCTGCAGCGCTTCACGCTGATATACGGCACCGACACCGCTTTCGACGAACCGCGCCGCACCATCATCGGCCTAGGCCCGCTGCGCTCGGCCGCCGGCAAGTCGCTCGTGCGCATGTGGCTCGAGCACCCGGGTCGACGCACCGTGATGCCAGACCAGGTGGGCTTCGACCCCGGCGGCACCAACGACCAGGTCGTGTGCAACCTGTGGGGCGGCTGGCCCACCGTGCCGAAGAAGGGCCGCTGCGACGCGCTGCTGCGCATCCTCGAGCACCTGTGCAGCCGCGAGGACCGGCCGCGCGAGGTGTACCAGTGGGTGCTCAAGTGGACGGCCTACGCCATCCAGCACCCCGGCGCCAAGATGCAGACCGCGCTGCTCATCCACGGGCCCGAGGGCACCGGCAAGAACACCTTCTTCGGCGCGGTGCGCCAGGCCTACGGCCGCTACGGCTTCACCTTCACCCAGGTCGAGCTCGAGAGCCAGTTCAACGGCATCTTCAGCGGCAAGCTGTTCGGCATCGGCAACGAGGTGGTGTCGCGCGCGGAGCTGTACCACCAGCAGGGCCGCATGCGCAACATGATCACCGAGGGCGAGTGGCCCATCAACGAGAAGAACCTGCCGGCGCGCATGGAGCAGAACCACTGCAACATGGTCTTCTTCTCCAACCGCATCGACATCGCCAAGCTCGACCCCGACGACCGCCGCTACTGCGTCATCTGGACCCCCGAGCCCGCCGACCCGAGCCTGTACCTCGAGGCCAAGGAAGAGCTGGCCAACGCCGGCGCCGCCGCGCTGCACTGGCACCTGCTCAACGAGATCTCGGTCGACGGCTTCGACGAACACGCCAAGCCGCCCATGACCCGCGCGAAGCGCGAACTGATCGGCCTGGGCATGGACAGCACCGAGCGCTTCTGGCGCGAGTGGAGCGACAAGGACGGCGAGCTGCACGACCTGTACATGCCCTGCACGAGCGCCCAGGTCTACCAGGCCTACCAGCTCTACTGCCGGCGCCTGGGCATCGGCAAGCCGGCGCAGCAGGACACGCTGTCCACCGTGCTCGGCAAGAAGCCGGGCATCAAGCTCGACCGCTGCGAGGCTCGCATCGGCGGCACGAAGCGCCAGCACCGCGTGGTGCTCATCAAGGGCCTGCACGACCCGCCCGATCACTTCGACGGCACCCGGCTCGAGTGGATGTCCGGGTGCATCGAGGACTTCGCGAAGCGCTTCGAGCAGATGCAGGTCGACGGCGTGCTGCCGGTCGGCGCCGGCCAGGCCGCGGCCAAGCCGAAGAAGCCGCTCACCGAGGAAGAGGCCGCGGCCTACGGGGCTTCATGACGGCCATGACGCCACTCCTGACACCCCCCCGTCATGCCCGCAACCCGCGCCAACACTGGCGAAACGGCACTTCATGACGACATGACGCCACTTCTCGCACGTACACGTAGGCGGATTCACACGCTGCACAGGGGTGGCGTGCGAGCACAGGTGCGTCCTCGGAATCCGCAACCTACCTATACCCCTGTCATGTCGTCAGGAAGAGGCATGAAGCGAGTGTTGGTGCGGGCCGGCTTCATGACAGGGGGGTCGTCAGGTGGGTGTCATGGCGTCAGGTCACAAGGGGCAGGCCGGTGAGCAAAGGCCTCACCCCAGCCCAGCTGCTCGCGCTGGCCAGCACCAGCGAAGGCCGCACCGGCCGCCAGGCCGCCTTCGCTGCCTTCGTCGGCGTCGACAAGAGCCACGTCACCCGCCTCAAGCAGCTCGGCCAGCTGGTGCTCACGAGTGGCGGCCTGGTCGACTACCCGGCCAGCCTGCGCCGCATCGCCGAGAACGCGGATCCGGCGCGCGACGCGCAGCGCCAGGCCGCCGCCTCGCGCTCGCCGGCGCCGCCGCCCGCACCTGCAGCGCCGCCGCCCGCGCCGGCGCCGGAGGTCGACCCCAAGTACGCCGCGAGCCGGGCCGACAAGGAGTACTGGGCCGCGCAGACCGCCAAGCTCGAGTACGAGCAGCTCGTCGGCAAGGTCGTGTACCGCGCCGACGTCGACAAGGTCGTCGCCGACGTCACGCTCCAGTTCCGCCAGGCGCTCGAGAACCAGCCGCACCGCCTGGCCGATCGCCTGGTGGGCCTGGACCTGGCCGCCATCCGCGGCCGCCTGCGCGAGGACGGCCAGGAGATCCTCGCCGAGCTCGCACGCGGGTTCGCGAAGCGGCTGCAGCAGATCGGCCAGCAGGGCGCGCAATGAGCTCCTACTCCGCCGCCGAGCACCTGATCCTCGCCGCCGTCGAGCGCGCGGTCCGCCCGCGTCCCAAGCTCACGGTCAGCCAGTGGGCAGACGACCACCGCAAGCTGTCGGAGGAGGGCAGCGCCGAGCCGGGGGACTGGCGCACCTCGCGCACGCCCTACCTGCGCGAGATCATGGACCAGCTCAGCGCGCACTCGCGCGCGCAGCGCGTGGTGTTCAAGAAGTCCAGCCAGGTCGGCGGCACCGAGGCCGCCGTCAACTGGATCGGCTACATCATGGCCGTGGCCAAGGGGCCCACCGCGGTGGTCATGCCCACCGAGAAGTCCCTGCAGGACTGGATGGCGCAGAAGTTCGAGCCCATGGCCGTGGACACGGCGGCCGTGCGCGACGTGCTGGCCAGCCGCTCCAACCGCAGCGCCGACAACAACGCCTCGCGCAAGAAGTTCGTCGGCGGCATCCTCTACGCCAAGACGGCCGGCAGCACCGCCGAGCTCAAGTCCACCTCGCTCAAGAACGCCATCGCCGACGAGGTCGACGAGTGGGACTGGACCACGATCCAGGGCGACCCGCTGGGCCTGCTGTGGGTGCGCCTCACCACCTTCCACGATCGCAAGCTCTTCGTCGTCAGCAGCCCCACGCTGAAGGACGCCTCGCGCATCGACGAAGAGTACGAAGGCGGCGACCAGCGCCGCTACCTGGTGCCGTGCCCGCACTGCGGCCACGAGCAGCACCTGCAGTGGGGCAACCTGCGCTGGACGCCGCTGGTGGGCAAGCAGCGCGTCATCGAGCGCGCCTGGTACGTGTGCTCGGACTGCGGCGCCGAGATCGAGGAGCACCACAAGGGCCAGATGCTCGAGCGCGGCCGCTGGGCCGCCGAGCACCCGGACAACCCGTACCCCAGCTACCACATCAACGCGCTGTACAGCCCGGCCGGCCTGGGCATGAGCTGGGCCGAGCTCGCCACCGAGTGGATCGACGCGCAGGTCGATCCGGCCAAGCTCATGCGCTTCATCAACACGCGCCTCGGCGAGAGCTGGGCCGACCGCTCGCGCGACATCAAGCACGCCGCACTCCAGGCGCGCGCCGAGCCCGTGCCCCGGCGCAGCATCCCGGCTGGCTGCCTCATCCTCACCTGCGGCGTCGACGTGCAGGACGACCGGCTCGAGCTCCAGGTCCTCGGCTGGGGCCACGACGGCAAGGCGCTGCGCTGCTGGGTCATCGAGTACCACGTGCTGCCGGGCCTGCCGAGCGAGCCGCAGCTGTGGGACGCATTGGCCGCCTACCTGGCCACGCCGTTCACCAACGCCTGGGGCAAGCCCATGCTGCCCGAGGCCACCGCCATCGACAGCCAGGGCCACTTCACCCACGCCGTCTATGCCTTCGTGCGCGCGCGCCGCGTGCGCCGCTGCATCGCCATCCGCGGCGCCAACGTCCCCGGCAAGCCACTGCTCGGCAAGCCACGCATGCAGGACGTTAACTGGCGTGGCGTCACCATGAAAAAGGGCGTCGCGCTGCACGAGGTCGGCACCGACACCGCCAAGGCCACCCTCTACGCCTGGCTCAACGCCGACGCCGAGCGCTCCGCCCCCGATCGCCTGGTGCGCTTCCCCGAGGGCCTCGAGGAGGAGTACTTCTCCGGCCTCGTCTCCGAAACCTTTAACCCGCGCAAGAACCGGTGGGAGCTGAAGAAGGGCCGCCGCAACGAAGCGCTCGACACCTGGGGTTACGGCTACGCCGCCACCAACCACCCCGAGCTGTTCATGCACCGCTGGCGCGCCGGCGACTGGAAGCGGCTGCAGCGGCTGATGGAGCCGCAGGACGAAGCGGGTGCCGAGGGCGGCCACGACGCACCGCCAGCGGCGAGCGCGTCCGTCACACCCCCGCGCATCGCCTCGCCCGTCAGTGGCCGCCTGTCGCTGTCCGGCGGCCGGTTCAAGGCGCTCCGCAAGTGAGCGACGAAGGCGACCTCATCGAGGACCTGCTCGCCATGGTGCGCGCCGAGTTCCCCCAGTGCACCGACAGCCAGGCCGACCGCATGGACGAGCGGATCCGCGAGCTGTGGGGCGGCCAGCGCCTGCACATCGCCAAGCACAAGCACCGCAAGCCCGGCCGCGTGGCGAAGGACCCGCAAGTCCTCCAGCGCGCCTACGCCGACGCGATCGGCCCAGAGCCCACCGCCGAAGTGACGCGCCGGCACGGCATCAGCCGGTCCACGCTGTACCGCCTGGTGAAGAAGGGGCCGCCGCGGTAGCCGTCTCATTCGTGCCCTTATTGTGAGACGACCCGCTTCCTAGACTCCCGCGCGAAGGAGTCGCACCTTGCCCATCACCCTCGCGCAGGCCGAAGCGCAGCTCACGCTGTACCTCGCGGCCGAGCAGGCCGTCCTCAGCGGGCAGTCGTACACCATCGGCGGGCGCAGCCTCACCCGTGCCGACCTGGACAGCATCCAGGCCGGCATCAAGGTGTGGAACGACCGCGCCACGTCGCTCACCGCCACCGCGGCGGGCGCGAGCCGAGCGCGCACCATCGTCCCCGCAGGCTGACGCCGTGGTGCGCAAACGCGACCCGCTGCCGCCGCTGGCGCCGCAGAACGCGCTGGACAAGGCCATCGCCTACTTCGCGCCCGGCGTGGCCATCCGCCGCCTGCAGCAGCGCGCCACGCTGGCCATCGCCGGCGGCTACACCGGCGCTCGCATGGATCGGGCGCAGCTGGCGGCCTGGCGCACCAAGGCCGGCAGCCCCGAGTCCGACATCAGCCCGGACCTGCCGAAGCTGCGCGAGCGCAGCCGCGACCTGGCGCGCAACGCCCCGGTGGCCACCGGCGCCATCGGCACCAGCGTCACCCACGTCGTCGGCACCGGCCTGGCCTGCGCGCCGCAGCTCAACGCCGGCTTCCTCGGCCTCAGCGACGAGCAGGCCACCGACTGGCAGGCCTACACCAAGCTGCGCTTCTGCGCCTGGGCCGACAGCAAGGACAGCCAGCTCGAGCGCGGCCTGAATTTCTACGAGCAGCAGGCGCTCGTGTTCCGCGGCGTGCTGGAAAGCGGCGACCTCTTCACCATCACCCCGCGCGTCGCGCGCGCCGGCAAGCCCGCCGCGCTCGCGCTGCAGCACATCGAGGCCGACCGCTGCAGCAACCCGCAGGGCGTCGTCAACGACGACAGCATGACCGACGGCGTGGAGTGCGCGCAGAGCACCGGCGAGCCCGTCGCCTACCACTTCATGCAGGGCCACCCCGGCGACCCGCGCTCGCTCAAGCGCAAGTGGGACCGTGTGGTCGCGCGCGGCGCCAGCGGCCGCCGCAACGTGCTGCACCTGTTCCGGCCCACGCGCCCCGGCCAGCGCCGCGGCGTGCCCATGCTGGCGCCCATCATCGAGCCGCTCAAGCAGCTCGGCCGCTACACCGACGCCGAGCTCAACGCCGCCGTCACTTCCGGCCTGTTCAGCGTCTTCCTGCGCATGGATCCGCAGGCCTTCCAGGACCTGTTCGACGACGACGCCCAGCAAACCTTCATCGACCGCGCGCAGGGCTGGTCCGGCGACATCGAGTCCGGCAAGGCCGTCAACCTGCTGCCCGGCGAAGAGCCCGTCACCAGCAACCCCGGCCGGCCCAACGCCCAGTTCGACCCCTTCGTCCAGAGCATCCTCAAGCAGGTCGGCATGGCCCTGGGCATGCCGTTCGAAGTGCTCACCATGGCCTACCAGAGCAGCTACTCGGCTGCTCGAGGCGCGCTGCTCATGGCGTGGAAGTTCTTCATGGAGCACCGCGCCTGGCTCGCCACCAACTTCTGCCAGCCCGTCTACGAGCTCTGGCTCGCCGACGAAGTGGCCGCCGGCCGCATCAGCGCGCCCGGGTTCTTTGCCGACGACGTCGTGCGCCACGCCTGGTGCGGTGCGCAGTGGGTGGGCGACGGCCCCGGCAGCATCGACCCGAGCAAGGAAGTCGCCGCGGCTCAGCAGCGCGTCGACATGGGCATCAGCACCCTGCAGGCCGAGAGCATCCTGCACGACGGCGTCGACTGGGAAACCAAGCACGCCCAACAGGTGAAGGAAGCCGCTGCGCGGCGCGAGGCCGGCCTGCAGGTGCCCGGCGCCGCGCCGCCGGCACCGGCGGCGCCGGAGCCGCCGGCTGAGGAGCCCGACGCGAACAACCGAGCCATCGCCATCGCCATCAGCGGCATGGCGATGGCCGTCCGTGAGGCGCCGCCGCCGGTGGTCAACGTCGCTGCACCGGTGGTCAACGTCGCCCCGCCCGCCGTGCACATCGAGCCGGCGCAGATCAACGTGCACACGCCGGACGTCAACGTCCACATGGCCGAGGGCATGGTCCATCTCGACGCCACCGTCGAGTCGCCAAAGGTCGACGTGCACCAGCACGACCACACCCACCACCACCACCCGCGCGGCCTCACGCGCAAGGTGCCGACGCGCGACGCCGACGGCCTCGTAACCGAAATCGTCGAGCAGTGGGTGCAAGAGCCACTGCCGGACACCACCACGGAGAGCACATGAGCGCAAACCAGAGCGAGCCCCTGATCCACACCACCGACGGCAACGTGCCGATCGCCTCGCTGAAGTACGAAACCGCGTGGGACGTGCAGGACGCGTACATCAAGTTCACCGAGCGCCATCGCAACGCGGCGGGCGTCGTCGTGCGCGAGTCGGCGCACGTCTTCGACAAGCGCGGCATCACGGCGCAGGCCGTCGCCGCTTCTCTCGGCTAAAGGAGCCCCGCCGTGGCCAACACCCAAGCAATGTGCACCAGCTTCAAGCAGGAACTCCTGCTGGGCCAACATCAGTTCGGCTCCGTCACGCTGGTCAGCCGCACCAGCCTCACGGCCCCGACGGCGGATTCGTTCAAGGCCGCCCTCTACCTGGCCTCGGCCACGTACAACGCGGCGACCACGGCCTACAGCGCCACCGGCGAGGTCTCCGGCACGAACTACACCGCCGGGGGTGTAGCGATCTCGGCCTGGGAGGCGCCGGCCACATCCGGCACCACGGCCTACACCACGCCGTCGGCCTCGTTCGCATGGACGACCGTCACGCTGTCCACGTCGTTCGACGCGTGCCTGGTCTACAACGACACGCAGGGCGATCGCGCGGTCAGCGTCCACACCTTCGGCGCCACCACCATCACGGCCGGCAACTTCACCCTGACGATGCCGACCAACGACGCGAGCAACGCGCTGCTGAGGATCGCGTAATGCTCATCGGCTCCAGCACCAGCCACAAGCTGCAGCTGGTCACCTCCGCCGCCGCGGACGTCGAGGCCGCGGTGTCGGTGGTCGCCGTGTCCACGGCCACGCCGCCGGTGGTGGACGGCTCGGCTCTGCTGCCGGTGCTCCCTGCCAGCATCACCACGGCCACCACCACCGACATCGTCACCGGCGCGGCCAGCCTCATCAAGCGCGTCATCGAGCAGAGCTACCGCAACAACCACGGCAGCACCGCCTGCGACGTGACGGTGCTGCGCACCGACGGCACAAACACCGAGACTGTGATCAAGGCGTCGCTGCTGGCCGGCGAGGCGCTGCACTGCAACGGCGCTGGGACCTGGCTGCACTACGACGTCAACGGTGCCCTCTACCCCAGCGTCGGCAACCTCGCCACCCAGGCCGAGCAGGAAGCCGGCACCGCCACCGACAAGTACGTCAGCCCCGGCCGCCAGCACTTCCACCCCAGCGCCGTCAAGTGCTGGGGCAAGGCCAACGGTGCCGGCACCTCGCTGATCGTCAATTACAACGTGTCGAGCATCACCGACACCGGCACCGGCCAGCTCACCGTCAACGTCGGCACCGACTTCTCGAGCGCCGACTACTCGGTCACCACCTCGGTCGAGCGCGTGGCCACCTCGCTGGCGGTGGCCAACGTCGACAACGGCGGCTTGCTGCGCAACGCCAGCCAGGCCGCCGGCTCGTTCCAGATCGAGAACTACGACGACACCGCCACCACCCACGTCGCGCAGGACCCGGCCGCGTACCACTGGCAGTGCTGCGGGGACCAGGCATGAACACCGTGCGAATCGCCATCCGCGTGTCCACCGGCAAGGTCTACCACACGACCATCGCGCTCGAGGGCCGCTTCCCGGCGCCGCCGCGCGTGCGCGGCTGGGTGTACGACGCCGCGCGCAACCTGTGGTCGCGCAAGCCCACCAACGCCAACATCGACGCCGAGGTGCGTGACCTCGAGGCCACCTGGCGCACCCTGTCCAACGCCGACGGCTCGCCGCACGCCGACCGCTGCACCGTGCTCGGCTGGCAGCGCCTGTCCGACGCGGAGAGCGCCATCTTCGAGCGCGAGCGCGTCTACCGCAACGCGCTGGTGATCGACGACGCCGGCGCCATCGTGCACGACATGCCCAAGGCGCGCGAGTGCCACCGCAACCACCTGCGCCGCCTGCGCGCGCACGCACTGCCGCAGCTCGACGCGCAGTGGATGCGCGCAGTAGGGCAGGGCGGCGACGCAGCCGCCGTCGAGGCCAAGCGCCAAGCCTGGCGCGACGCCCCGGCCGACCCGCGCATCGACGCCGCATCCGACCTGGCCACGCTCAAGGCCGCCACTCCACAAGGAATCGAATGAAGCACTCGCTCATCGCCCTCGCATCCCTGTTCGCGCTCGCTGGCGCGCACGCGCAGAGCAGCACCACGCCCGCCTCGCCCCTGCAGGACGCGACGCCAACCCTGTACCGCAGCGGCACGCCCATTGCGTCCAACCTGCGTGACTGGCAGGCCTGCATCGACGCCGCCAAGGCCGACGCCAAGGCGCGCAACAACTACACCGCGACCTATCGGTGCGATACCGCGGGCACGAGCTTTAAGGTGGTGAAGGACATGGCCACGCCACCGCCACCGCCGCCGCCACCGCCACCGCCGCCGCCGCCGCCGCCGCCGCCACCGCCGTCTACGCCGCCGTCGATGCCGTCGATGCCGATGCGCCATTCGACGCGCAATCCGGCTGAATCCTTCAATTTGCGGCGGATGTCCTTGCGCGTTGCCTTGCTGCAGGAGCGCGACCACGGCAGCGTCACGGCAAATCTCGATGCGATCGAAGTCGGGCTGCGCAGCGCGGCGGCGAAAGGCGCGCAGCTCGTGCTGTTGCAGGAATTGCACAACGGGCCGTATTTCTGCCAACACGAAAACACGGCCGAATTCGACCGCGCCGAATCGATTCCAGGTCCGTCGACCCAACGCATCGGCGCGCTGGCCGCCGAAGCAATGGCGCAAGCTGTCGTTCGCGCAACGCCGTCTGCGGTAATTCTGTACATCGTTCAGGGTATCGGCGATGATAGAAGCGTTTCGTTTTCTCCCATAAGAATCCACTAGTTACATGGCTACCGTAGATACCGCACAGAAAGCAGCCCCGCCCGTTGCCCTGCCGGGTCTGGCTCGGGCATTG
>OFRE01000130.1_pt1 | contig 21706 bp, 46 predicted proteins | sample 1543061 | NCBI WGS metagenome assembly OFRE01 (sample SAMN07774218, study PRJEB24372) | wastewater metagenome | isolation source: Exp Tend NO 50WW | collected 2016-02
ATTTCGGGCGCTGCCACCGTCTGTTGGAGATCGTCCCTGAATGGCGCGGGCGCCTTGGAGAAGTGGCGGTTGCGTGCCCGCGGTGGCGCAATCTGGTTCTGCATTGGGACGAACTGACGGAGCTTTATCTTGCCGAGGCACCGAGCGGGAACGCTCCCAAGCTCTTTCAGAGGATGCGCAAACTGGAGGTCCGTTCATGACCGCCCCCCTCGGCACCCTCCGGATCGGCACGCGCTTTCGTTGCTGCGCGCTCACCGGGGAACTCGTGACGCTCTCGGGCGGCTCGGCCACCGTCAAGCTCGACAGCGAGTCGCGCAAGAAAGTCATTCCGCACAACGGGCCGGGCGGGACCGACGCGGTGGAGTTCATCGGAGCGGCCCGGCAAACGTGGTCGCTCGGAACGGAAGTCGAGGTGATTCCATGACGACGCCCGACCCCTTCACCCTGTCCGATCCGAACTTCTCCGTGCTGCTCACCGCGCTGATCGTGGTCGGCGCTGTGGCCTGGGGGGTATGGAACTTCGCCGGGCTGTGGAAGATCAAGGGGCCGCGATGAGCGCGCGTCTCGCGGTAGCCCTAGTGGCGCTCGACGCCTACATCCTAGATAACCCATGGCGCGACCCCGACGCAGCCGCCGTGATCGGAGCGAAGGTGCGCGGCTTGCTGCTCGGCTACGACGCACACTGGTCGGACGCTGAGTGGACGCTCGACGGGGAACCCGAGCAGATCGTGCGCCTGCCAATCGTCAATCCCGAGACGGGCAGAACCTCTCGCACATTCTCGCAAGCCGGGAAGTTCGACGGCATCGTTAGCGGATACGGCAAGCGTCTACTGCTCGAGCACAAGACGACCAGCGACGATGTTGCCGACCCTAACTCGACGTACTGGCGCCGGCTCGCGATCGACAGCCAGGTATCGAAGTACCTGTTGCAAGCATGGCAGGCCGGAACGAAGCTCGACGGAGCGCTCTACGACGTGATCCGCAAGCCGACGATTCGCCCGAAGCGCTTGGCGAAAGCGGACCTCGCTGAGATCAGCGCGAAAGGAACCTACTGCGGATTCGATGTTGAGCGCAACGAGTACGAGAACGTACTCCGCGGACAGGGGGACGAGACGCCTTACCTCTACTCGCTCCGTGTAGCGCGCGAGACGCTGACCGAGCCGGAGCGTTTCTACCAGCGTCGGACGATCCCGCGGCTCGACGCTGACGTAGCCGAGTATTCGACCGAGCTGTGGGCGATTGCCGACGAGATCCGGCTGGCGCGCCTGACCGGCCGGCACTTCCGCAACTCGGCGGCCTGCCTCGAATGGGGCCGCGCGTGTGAGTACCTAGGGATCTGCTCCGGCTACGACACGCCCGACTCGGACAACTGGCGGCACGCAGCTGACGTGCATGAGGAACTTCCTGGCGTCGAAGACGGCCGGGACGTGCTGACGAATAGCCGGATCAAGTGCTTTCAGACGTGTCGCCGCAAGCACTTCCATCGCTACGAAGAGGGGCTCCGTCGAATCCAGGACGACGAAGCGGAAGCCTTGTACTTCGGAAGCTTGATGCATCACGCGCTCGCCCACTGGTGGATGGTCGCATGATCGACCTAACCGGAAGACGATTCGGAAGACTGACGGTAATCGAGCGAACCTCTGAATCTCGCAACCAAACCAAGCTCTGGCGGTCGGTTTGCGATTGCGGAAAAGAACACCTGGCGACCTCTGGAAATCTGCGCTCGGGCCGGACACTCTCGTGTGGATGTCTTCATCGCGAATCCACGAGACAGCGAAACGCAGCTCGCAGCACGCACGGAATGACCAACAGCAGAGAGTATCGGGTTTGGCGCTCGATGATCTGCCGCTGCTATTGCAGCAGCGGTAGCAAGAGTTGGAAGCACTACGGCGGTCGCGGCATAGCGATCTGCGACCGTTGGCGTCACGACTTCTCCGCCTTCTTTGCTGACATGGGGCCGCGCCCCTCTCCGACCCACTCGATCGACCGAATTGACCCCAACGGCAACTACGAACCGTCGAATTGCCGTTGGGCAACGGCGCTCGAACAGCGCCACAACCGTAGGACCAACACGAAGGAGGCCTAACATGGCCATGCCGTCCACGGCTCCGCGGTCAACGCGATCGCCAAGCCCGCCGATGCCTCCCGCCGAACTGCTCGCGCAGGTGAAGTCCAGCGGGAACCGACTTCCGAACCGGGTCATCTTCCACGCCGTCGAAGGGCTCGGAAAGACCAGCTTCGCCGCGCAGGCTCCGGCGCCGCTCTTCCTCATGGCCCGCGGCGAGACCGGGCTCGAGACGCTGATCGACTCGAATCAGCTCCCCGAAACGCCGCACCTGCCCGAGCTCCAGAACTGGCAGGCGACCCTCGCCGCGCTCGAGGCGCTGCGTACGACCGAGCACCCGTACAAGACGATCGTGCTCGACACGCTCAACGGATTCGAGCGGCTCTGCCACGAGTTCATCTGCGAGACGCACTTCGGCGGCGACTGGGGGGAGAAGGGCTTCGCCGGCTACATGCGCGGCTACGAAGTCGCGCTCCCGGAGTGGCGCGGCTTTCTCGCTCTGCTCGACCGGATCCGCGAAGAGCGCCGCTGCTCGATCCTCTGTCTCGCCCACACGAAGGTCAAGACGTTCAAGAACCCCGAGGGACCGGACTACGACCGGTACACGGTCGACATGCACGACAAGACGTGGGGGCTCACCCACAAGTGGGCCGACATGGTGCTCTTCGGGACGTTCTTCACCACGGTTGAGAAAGAGGGTGGTCGCTCGAAGGGCAAGGGCGGCCAGCAGCGGGTCGCGTACACGACGCGCCACGCCAGCTACGACGCGAAGAACCGCCACGGGCTCTCGGAAGAGATCGACCTCGGCGAGTCGCCGGCCGAGGCGTGGGCGAACTTCCTCGCCGATCTCAAGGCGGGCTCCGCCAAGGTAGCCTCATGAGCTCCGGTCCGTTCTATGAGCCCGGCTTCTACCTCTGCAACGTGGACTCGCACGCGTTCCAGGAGTCGAAGAACGGCAACCCGATGATCGTCTTCAAGGTGACTCCGGAGGCCCGGCTCTACTCCGCCTTCGATGCTGCTGGCGAGCCGACCGAGAGCCAGACGCCGCTCGCGAAGTCGTACCAGCGCACATCGCGGTTGACGATCCTGACGGACTCCGAGCAGAGCATGGACTTCGCGCTGATGAAGCTGCGCGAGGCTGGCTTCGAGGGCAACCGCTTTGCCGATCTCGATCTCGTCAACTGCCGCGTGCGGATGGAGTGTACGCACGAACCCGGCAAGGGCGAGTATGCGGGTTCGACGTTCGAGCGCTGGGAGTTCCCGCTGCCTCCGCGCGAATCAGTCCCGCTCGAGAGCGACGACAAGATCGCCAAGCGACTGGACAACCTGTTCGGAAAGAAGCTCAAGGCGTCGGCGTCGGACAAGCCAAAGGCAACCGCGAAACCGGCGCCTGAGGAGAAGCCGGACACGAGCGGGGACAACCTCAAGCCGAACGATCCGTCGAAGCTCGGCACACCGATCGAGGACGATGACATTCCCTTCTAGCCGCACCTACCGCGCGCCCAAGCCGCGCAACTGAGGAGAGAACATGAACAACGACACCGTGGACGAAAGGGTGCCGGAAACGGTCGACTACGTGGTGACCGTCGAGCGCCGCTATGGGCCAGCATCGGAGAAGGATCGCAACAAGTCCTACAGCTGCTCGTCTGTCACGATCTATTCGCAGACGTTCGCATCCGATCCGTCGCACGCCGTCGCGCACGCCGCCAACGCTCCGTTCGTTTCGCAGCTCAACAGCTAGGAGGTAGAACATGGCAACCCGCAAGCCGAAGCCGACCGACCCCGACACGCCGAGCGAGCCGAAAGGCCCGCGCCTGATCTCGATCGACCTGCCCGCCGAGATCGCCGCTGACTGCGCCATGTTGGCCGCAGGGACCAGCTTGTCCGAGACGAAGATCCGCGAGCTCGTGCGCGGCGTCGCCCTCGAGGCTGCCACGAAGGCCGCCATCGACCCGCGCTCGATCGTCCGGGCGTACTTCGCCGGCATCCTCGGCTAGCCCCGATGCTCAATCGCCCCGCCCGCCGCGTCGCCCTCCGGCCAGGGATCACTATGGAGCCATTGCCGGCGGTCGATCTCATTCCGAGCGGCCTCTGCGCCGAGCGGTGGGCGGGGCTTGTCTTTCCGAGTTCCGAGCGGACCGGGAGATCACCGCGCAGCGTGTGGCTGCGTGGTCCGGGGGCTGTGCCGGCCAGCTTGTCCGCATGCCGGCGTTGTTCTGACGGAGACAGGAACTGGACTTGTGAGTGTAACCAAAATGGATTACAGTAAGGCCATGACGGGATTCACGAAGCTGTTCGGCAGCATCGTGCATTCGACGGTTTGGCGTGAGGACATGCCGACCAAAGTCGTCTGGATCACCATGCTGGCCCTCGCTGACCGGAATGGGCGCGTCCTGGTTTCTGTCCCCGGCCTAGCTGACGCCGCTCGAGTTCCCCTCGAGGATACCGTGGCCTCCCTAGCCAAGCTCTCCTCTCCTGACGAATGGAGCCGGACGAAGCAACACGAGGGCCGCAGAATCGAAGAGATCGACGGCGGCTGGCTCCTCCTGAACTACATGAAATATCGAGAGCAACGGGACGCAGACGAGCGCCGGATGAAGGTCCGCGATGCCGTTCAGCGCCACCGAGAGAAGAAAGCGAGAGAGGTTGCAGTAACCGCTGGTAAGCACAATGCAGAGGCAGAGTCAGAGGCAGAGGCAGAAGCAGAAAAGGTAGGGCGCGAGGCACCGAGCTCGCTCGACCTGCCCGCGGAACTCGACTCCGTTCGCTTCCGAGCCGCTTGGTCTGCCTGGCTGGCCTACCGCAGAGAAACGAAGCTCAAGCGCTGGACCGATCGGACCGTGAAGCTACAGCTCCGAGAACTGGCCGCAGCCGGAGAAGCGGTCGCCGTGGAAGCAATCCGCAAGAGCATCGCGAACGGCTGGCACGGGCTCTTCCCGCACCCGGATAACGCCAACGGATCGAAACCTCCGGCCGGGATCGGATCAACCCGCACCGAGCGCGATCAGATAGCCGACCTGCGCTTTCAAGCGGACGGGATCGGAGCCACGCCCGACGAAGTGGACGCAATCGACCGGGCCGTCAGCGTCAAGGAAGCCAGCAAACTCTACCGGAAAGCCGAGGCGCGTCTCGAGGCCGCCAGCGCGCAGGGGAAAGCATAGTGGCCTCCTACCTAACGCGCGACCGCTCCGACGCGAACCGCTTCATGCGTTCGCTCCTCTCGCGCGGCTACCGGCGCGTTGCGAACACGAGCCGTGGCGGTCAGATTCCGCGCGACAGCTTCCGGACTTCGCGGCTGGACGGCCGGATCCGCGTCGCCTACTACGAACCATCCGAACCGCGAGCGCGGCGGCGGATACCGGAACCGATCGAGACCCCTACGACCGGAGTAGCTCGCGCCTGCACGGAGCCCGGCTGTAACGGGCCGCACTTCTCCCGTGGCCTGTGCGTTCGGCACTACCGCCGCTGGGAGTACCACTCGAAGCCGACCATCCGCGAGCGGCACCTACTGCGGAATGTCGAAAGCAGGAAGCGGAGAAAGGCGCAGGTGGGCGCATGGAAATAGCTTTGGACCTTGCATGGATCATCATGGGGCTGGCTGGCATCGCGGCCTTTGCGTTGCTTGCGACGTTGGTTCGCGCGAGCGTTGTTGATAGCCGCCAGGAACGAGAGCGCGAACAGGTTGATCTGATTCGCCGGCTCCGCGAGATCGGGGAGCGGCGCGAACGATTGGGGAGTCGGGAGAGATGAGCAACAGCTACTCTGAGTTTCTAGATCGAAAGCTCCAACTCGGCGCCGCGCACGGGTTCGCCCCGCTTTGGATTCCAGACTTCCTGTTTGACTTCCAACGCGAACTCGTGGACTGGTCGCTCCGCAAGGGACGCTCCGCCATCTTCGCGGACTGCGGACTCGGCAAGACGCCGATGCAGCTCGTGTGGGCCGAGAATGTAGTGCGCAAGACCAATAAGCCGGTGCTGATTCTGACACCGCTAGCGGTCGCACAGCAGACGCAGCGCGAAGCGGCAAAGTTCGGCATCGACTGCCGACGCTCGGCGGGTGTGGTCGAGTCCGGCGCGCATGTCGTGGTGACGAACTACGAGAAATTGCACCACTTCAATCCGGACGACTTCTCCGGCGTGGTGTGCGACGAATCCAGCGCGATCAAGTCCTTCGACGGCAAGCGGCGCGCTCAGGTGACAGAGTTTCTGCGGACGATCCCCTACCGACTGCTCTGTACCGCTACCGCCGCACCGAATGACTACACCGAATTGGGAACCTCGAGCGAAGCGTTGGGTGAACTCGGGCATATGGACATGCTCGGGAAGTTCTTCGTGAACGACCAGAACACGAGCAAGCCAATGGTCTACTTGCAGCGTGGAACGAACTTCGCGGAGCGCAGAGATTCCGCGAAGTGGCGCTTCAAGGGCCACGCCGAAACCCCTTTCTGGCGCTGGGTCTGTTCGTGGGCGCGTGCGTGCCGCAAGCCATCCGACCTCGGCTTCGAGGACAATGGATTCCGACTCCCCGCCCTGATCGAGCGCGAGCACGGCGTGGAGGCGCGCACCCTAGCTCCCGGGATGCTCTTCGCCCTTCCGGCCATCGGACTTCGAGAGGAGCGCGAAGAGCGGCGCAGGACCCTGACCGAACGGTGCGAGATGGTCGCGCAACTGGTCGAACACGACCGGCCCGCCGTTGTGTGGTGTCACCTGAATGCCGAGGGCGATCTGCTCTCCAGGTTGATCCACGACGGGCGACAAGTGAAGGGCGGCGACAGCGATGAGGAGAAAGAGGAAGCCTACGAAGCCTTCCACAGCGGGCAACTCCGCGTCCTGGTGATCAAGCCAAAGATCGGCGCGTGGGGTTTGAACTGGGAGCACTGCGCGCACGTCGTCACGTTCGCGTCGCACTCCTACGAGCAGTATTACCAGAGCGTTCGCCGCTGCTGGCGATTCGGACAGAAGCGCGAGGTCGTAGTCGATCTCGTCTCGACCGAAGGTGAGCGCGGAGTGAAAGAGAACCTACACCGGAAGAGCGACGCAGCAGACCGCATGTTCACCGAATTGGTTTCGCACGTTAACGATGCGATGCGCGTCGAGCGCGGAGCGCACTACAACGTCCAGGCGGAGGTCCCGACGTGGCTATCCTGACGCAAGAGTTGACCGACGAATACGCGATCTACAACGGCGACTGCCTCGAGGTCATGCCGACCCTCCCGGATGGGTCAATTCATCTGTCGATCTACTCGCCTCCTTTCGCCGGCCTCTACCACTACAGCAGCTCCGAGCGAGACCTATCGAATTGCCGCGACTACGCCGAGTTCTTCGAGCACTATGAGTTTGTCGTGCGCGAACTCTACCGGCTGACCATGCCGGGGCGGATGACGGCGGTTCATTGCATGGACGTCCCGAGTGGAAACAGCGGGCTCGACTATCTGACCGACTTCCCCGGGGACATCATCCGGCTCCATGAGCGCATCGGGTTCCGATACGTGGCGCGCTACCACGTCTGGAAAGAGCCGCTGACCGTCCGGAACCGGACGTTGACGAAGGCGCTCGCCCACAAGTCCATCGTAGACGATTCTTCGCGCTGCACCGTGGCGAGCGCCGACTATCTGCTCGTCTTTCGGAAGAAAGGAATCAACCCGGTTCCGGTGGCCCACCCGAACGGGCTGACCGAGTACGCCGGAGAGCGCAAGATCCCGAGCGAACTGTTGCAGTACCGAGGATGGAAGGGCAAGCAGACCGAGAACCGCTACTCGCACTGGATCTGGCGCCAGTATGCGTCGGCGTTCTGGGACGACGTTCGGCTCGACCGCGTGCTGCCCTTCCGTCCGGCGCGCGACCAAGAGGACGAGAAGCACGTCCACCCGCTACAGCTCGACGTGATCGAGCGCGCTTGCATCCTGTGGAGTAACCCAGGAGAAGCCGTGCTGACCCCGTTCATGGGAGTCGGATCCGAAGTCTACGGAGCCGTGGTCAACGGCCGGCGCGGAGTCGGGATCGAACTCAAGCCGTCCTACTATCGCCAGGCTCAGCGCAACCTTCGCGCCGCCGACCGCAAGGTGGAAGAGCAGGGAGCGCTCGACCTCAAGTCAACCCTCACGGCCGCTGCGGACGATGAGGCCGCCGAAGCATGAAGCCCTTCTCTCGCCTCCGTTGGATCTTCCTGTGCGCGTGCGGCCTACGCCACCGCCGGGGCGAGGCATTCTTCGAGGTCCAGCGCGGAGTACGACCGCGGCCCGTCTCGCGGTGTACCCGCTGCGGGGTGGGCCAACGCGGGAGGGTACGGCTGTGACCGCCCAACTCGCCCTCGCCTTCCCCGCCGAACTCCACCGCAACGCCCCGCCCGTGGCTCGCACGACGGACCCGGGCACGTCCTGGGCCGCTGGGCGCGAGCAGACGGAGAGCGGGCGCCGAGACGCCCACGCCGCGCTGATCCTGGAGTGCCTGCGCGCGAACGGATCGGACCTTACGTACCGGGAGCTTCACTGCGCTCTCGGCGGGAAGATCTTGGAAGCCGTCGAAGTCCAGCGCCGCTGTAATGACCTCGCGCCCCTCGATCCCGATACTAAGGCGCCGCTTCCATGGCAACCCGCGCTGCGCGGTCCGGATCGCAAGTGCCGGGTCAGCGGACGCAGCGCGCAGACCTGGTGGGCACGCGAGCATGTCGAATCCTTCCTCGCTGCCGGCGGGACGTTGCCGCCGGGCGAGGTGGACGTTCAACGAACCATTCGAGCAGAGGAGTCGGAATGTCCGAGCCGTTGAAGGTGAAGCTGTCCGGCGCCGTGATTGGTCGCGCGGCGTCGTGGAAGGTGGCCGAAGCGATCGTGCGGAAGGTACTCAACGCGCGCGGTGTCCGGGTGCCGCAGTGGGATGGATCGAACACGGTGCAAGACGAGCATATGGGCGGGGCACTGTGTTTCTTCATCGGAAAGGGTGGTGCGACGTGAGCGGAAGAACCGGAGTCGCGGACTACCACAAGACATGGCAGCACGACGCCGAGCCCGAGTTGCGGCGGATCGTGAAGCAACGGGACGCGCGAATCGCGGAACTCGAGGCCCGCGTCAAGGAGCTGGAGGACGCGGCGGCCCCGGTGCAGGAGAAGCCGGCGGCGGTCGCGGTGTTCGGAAGGGGGAAGCGATGAGAGAGCGACCCCCATACCTGCCCTCGCGCGAGACGCTAGAAAGCTACCTCTGCGCGCTGATCCCGCCGTCGATCACGACGCTGGACGAGCAGGTTGATTTTCTGGAAGAGGAGTTCGTGCGGGCCGTCGAGAAGGCGCTGGCCGAGCAGATGCTCCGCGTTGGCGAGTGGGGACACGAAGCGACGAAGGCCCGCCACGCCCGCGAGATCGAGCGGGCGAGGCTGGAGGCGAAGATTGAGGCGATTGATGAGATGGAGTTCATCTGCATCTGCGAGGGCGAAGATGATCTATGCCCGGTTTGCGCCTACAAAAGAAAGCTCCACGCCGCCCGCGCCGCGCTGGACGCCAAGGGTGACGCGGCGCCAACGGAGGAGAGATGAACCTCGTAGAGGCCCTACTGAAAGCGAACGAAGAGGCGCGCGAGCACCTGCGCCAGCTTGACGAGATCGACGCCACGCAGGGACCGTCCGCAGGCATCGCCATCTCACGCTCAATCACGAAAGGACTAATCGCGCAGACCGAAGCGGCCATCGGCAGCGGTGACGTATTAGCCATGCTGAGAATGGCAACAGCACACGGTATCGGAGAGCCGGAACGCACAGCCGACGCGGCGCCGGGAGGTGGGGCGTGAGCAAGATCGCCCGAATGGACTTAGCCCCCGGCAGCCCCGAGGCCGTCGCGGCGGGCTGTCTCTGCCCGGTGATCGACAACTGTCGCGGTGCCGGGGCCTACACGGACGCCGAGGGGCACGCCCAGTTCTGGGTGAACGGCGAGTGTCCGGTTCACGCCCCGGAGCCGGAGCCGGTGGAGACGGAGGAGCCGAAGCCATGAGCAAGAGCAAGATGGACAGAGCGTTTCGGGCGCAGCTTGTCACCAAGCCCGCGCGCCGCATGACGGACAAGGAGTTTCGCGCCGGTCGAGACGCGGAGGCGGCAGGGAGAGAGTTTCGCGCCCACCTGGAGGCCATCCAAGCTGACGCCATCAAGCGCCAGTGGTTCTACTACGGCTGGCAGGCGTGCGAGAGGAGCCGGAAGCCATGAAGCTCTACGGAATCAAAGCACCCGATGGCGACCTGTTGAGCATACAGCCGCAAACGGACCCGTACGAAGCCTATCTCGCGGCGTCAACCGACCACGATGGCATGAAATGGTCGGCCGAGGATCTCAAGGCTTCCCCGGCGTACATAGCGGTCTGCTATCGGGCGAACGGATGCTCCTTCGGGTGGCGCAGCTATCTCGCCAGAGAGATCGGAGTGCTCATGGGCTACGTCTGCGTCGAGGTTGTGGCGAGGGAGAAGCCATGACCGCGAAGAAGTCCACCCCGAAGCGCCGGCCGAAGGTGAGGTTCGTCGTGATCGACTATCCGGCGCTGCTCGTTGTCCCCAAGGGAAAGCAAGAGGCCAGCGAGGCAATCTGCGACCCATTCTTCGAGTGCAACGCCAAGCGCATCGCCGCCGCCCTGAACGTCTACGAAGCCCGGCGAAGGGGGGAACTGTGACGACCTTCACGAAGGAGCAGCTTGCGGAGATGGCAGGAAAGGGCAACCCGTTCTCCCCTAACGGCTATCGAGCGACGATCTCCGACCTCGCCGCCTTCGCCCTCGCGCAGATGGAGGGCAAGGAGGCTGCGGAGGCCAACACGGCGTGGCTGATCGAGATGAGGAACTACGTTCACCTCGTCCCCGCATGGTGGGGAGGGACGCGCTACGGCTGGCGTCACGACGCGAACGAAGCGGTGCGGTTCTGCCGCCAAGAGGACGCGGAGCGTGTGATCGAGAGCATGCCGTGGAAGCACAACGCCATTGCCACGCAGCACTCGTGGATTCCGCCGATGCCAAAGGCCGTGGAGGGCGAATGAACGCCACCGATCCGAAGTACATCGCCAGCCGGGCCATGATGATCGTCCAAAGCCTGACGGACGGAGACGATCAGCCGGAGGACTTCGACACGGCCTACGGCATCCTCTGTCGCTTCGCCGTGGACGTGCTGAACGACGCGCAGGGCGCTGTGCTGGATGCCCTGCGCCAACCGCGAGAGAACGCCCACAACGCGCTCTCTCACCTGTCACAGCGGCTCTACAACATGAGCAAAGAAGTGATCGACCAACTCCGCGAGCCGAAGGGGTGCGGTCATGGGGACGATTGAAGGCTGGCAGACCCGTCGCAGGACGAAGGCGCAGCAGGAGGAGTTCATCATCGCCAAGGCGTACAACCACGGCTGCGCGGAAGGCTACAAGAAGGGCGTCGAGGACGAGCAGGCGCGAATTGGGACCGAGATCGAAACCCTCCGCGCTATCGCCCTAACTGCCGAGCACCTGTGCCGCTACGACGGCAGCAAGGCCATGACCGCCAAGGGGCACTACTACGACGCACAGAAGGCGATGGAGTTCTCCGACCGGCTCCACGAACTCCTCGCGGAGTGGCGCAAGGGACAGAAGGAGGGACGCTGGTGAGCGAATGCGATCACGACTACACCTACTGCGGTGTGCGCTACAAGATGGGCGACAAGGTTCCCGGCTCCGGCTCGCGGTACGTCAATTACTTCGAGTCGTTCTTCTGCCGCAAGTGCCTTGACCGGCGCTACATCAGTCTCGGATTCATCGGCAACAGCTACGACAAGCTCTCATTCGATGCCGTGCCTATCGAGAACGGAGCGAGGACGGAATGAGCCGGGCCAAGAAGCCACCCAAGCCGCTGGCCCCGCACTACGCCACGGCCATCGCCATCGTCTACGACACGATCTGTTGCCCGTGCTGTACGTGCCCGGAGCATCGAAGCGGAAAGATCCGCAGCGAGATCCGGTTCGATTCGATGCCGCCGACCGAGACGTTTCGCGGGTGGGCGAAGCACGTCACGTCGTTTCCGCTCGACCGCGAGCGCGGCAACGGACCGATGAACGCGAAGGCGGTGCGGGCTCGCGCCGCGATCCTGTCCGAACTGATCGGGGTCCCGCTGCGAGACGAGACGGACATTCCGGTCAATCTGAGGAGGGCGTGATGGACGGCGACGCATACGACCGCAGGAAGTTCCTTGCCGAAGAGAAGGAAAGGGCGTGGGCGACCGAGCGCGACACCATCGAGCTGGCTCCGCTGTCGGACTTCAGTATCGGTGACGTGCGCGGAGCATTCGACGCCGGATACGACTACGGCGCGATCACGATGGAGCGCGAGATGTCGGCGCGGATATCGAATCTGGAAGGGAAGCTGGCGATGGCCTACGCCGATGCCTGCCTCCCGGCTCCGAAGAACTACATGAGGGACACGCGGCTTCAAGCGCAGGGCATGAGGGAGGCGGCGGAGATTGTCCGCAACTATCGACCGGCGAGCACCTGCACTTGCGGGAACTACAGCACACCGCGTCACCAGCCGGGGTGCCTCGTGGGCGAATGCCTCGACCTTGCGGATGAGATCGAAGGGCGCGCCGAAGAGATCGACTTAAGCAACCGGGACGGAGGATCTGCCGAATGACCTACGAATCCACCTGCCCTCGCTGCGGCGCGATGCTGACCAGCGGAGGGTGCCTGTCGTGCGGTTATCCCAACGGGGGCCTGCGCGAGAGAACCGCCGCAGACACCACGCTTGCAGAGAAGAGCAAGGGCGACGCTCCGCTCGGCTACGTTCGCTACGAACTTCTGGCCGAGGCGTGGGATTCGATCTCGAAGATCGGGCGCGAACTGTTCGACGCACGGACCCGCATCGAGGAACTTGAGGCCGAGATCGTGAACCACGAATCGCGGCTCGCGACGCAACAGGCCGCGACCTATGCCGCAGAGGCCGAGCGCGACGAGGCGCGGCGGGAGCTGGAGGAAGCGGAGGAGGCGATCCGCACGGCAGATATAGCCACAGCGGCTCTTTCCAGACGATGGGTCTGGCTGCTACAAGGGCGCGCAGTCCGAATGGTTCGACCTGCCCTCGTCCGTTGCGCCCTCGCCCGCAACGCCAAGCCGCAGGAGCCCGGGACGTGAGCGACACCACGATCCCCGCCGCAGCCTACCGCAAGCTTGCCGGCCTCTCGGAACCCGGAGCCGACCGCGACACGCCAGCCCCACCCCACGCGCAGTCCGAGGACGATCTCCACCGTTCCGTGGTCGACTGGCTGCGCTCGCTCGAGTGGGAGGAGCCCGCGCCGCTCTGGACGCACCCGGCGAACGAAGAGTCGGACAAGATCAAGCGGATCCGCGACTGGCGCATGGGCCAAGAGCCGGGCTGGCCGGATTTCGTGTTCGTGCTGGCCGGCGGTCGGATGCTGTTCGTCGAGATGAAGACGCGCGAGGGCCGCCAGTCGACGGATCAACGCGAGTTCGAGAAACGGGCGAAGGCGTTGGGGCATCCCTACGTCCTCGCGCGGTCGATCAACGAAGTCCACGAAGCGCTGCGTGCGGCCGGCGTGAAGTACCGCGAGCCGGTGATGGCGCGGGCGATGCGGGAGGGGCGATGACCCCAGGCCTAGCCGCTCTGTTAGCAAACCAGGAGCGCGTACGATCCGCGATCCTCGACGCCGAAGGGATCAAGTCACGCCACCGTCGCGGGGCTCAGCGGACGCAGATCACGGCGTTCAATGCGAGCGGATGGCTGAGCAACCGCGAGGCGCGCAAGCACCCGAAGCCGTTCAATACCAGGGATTGGGAGCCATGAGCGACGAACGAATCGACATATCCGCGCTACCCGACAGCCAGCTTCGTGCGGCGATCTCTGCGTACGACGGGGATTCGATGCGCGGCGCGCTCTCGGCCGAGGTGCTGCGGCTGCGCGGTGTGCTCGTGGTGGCTGAGGATGCGCTCGCGGTCAAGGCATCGCTTCGAGACGGCGAGCAGAAACGAGTGCAGCGCGCGCTCGATACGGTGCGCGCGGCGCTCAACCGACAGGGGGACCGATGATCCGCTCCGCCCTAGTTCTCGCCCTCGTCCTCCTGTTCGCCGCCTGCCTGTGGCTCGTGGCGACCGCGCGGGGCGGGCTCGAGTTCGGACTGTCGCTCGTGGTGCTCGCCGGGTTCGGGGTTGCAGCGGGGTGGGCGGCGGCGAGGCGGGCCTCTTGAACGCCAGCGAGATCGTGCAACTGCTGGCCGTCCGTCACTCCAAGGACGTGTTCGTCCCAGAGTGCAAGAACGGCCCGACGCACACGGCGAATCATCTTCGCCTCGACGCTTGGGCCATGGCCCGCTCGTGGGTGAACCCCTGCTTCGACGGGTACGAGATCAAGGTCTCGCGCGGGGACTTCATGGCCGATCAGAAGATGCGCGCCTACCTTCCGCTCTGCAATCGGCTCTGGGTGGTCTGTCCACGCGGCCTAATCCAACCGGAAGAGATCGACTCGTCTATGGGCCTGCTATGGGTCGCGAGCACCGGCGGTCGGTTGATGACGAAGAGGCGGGCACCCCACCGCGATATCGAGGCGCCGGTCGATCTGCTGCTCTACGTTCTCATGTGCAGGACACGAGTCCAGCGTGAGAGCCAGGGCGAACCGACGCGAGAAGAGCGCGCGGAAGAGTGGAGGCGTTACGTTGACGGGCAGCGCACGCTGCGCGGGATCGGCTATCACGTCGGAAAGAAACTCCAGGCCGATATCGAAGCGAATCTGAAGCTAGTGGAAGAGGCGAACCGAGCGAAGGATCGGGCCGAGACTAGAGCCGAGCGGCTAGACAACGTGCGCGCGCTGCTCGACCATCTCGGGATCGACCCGGGATCGTTCATGGCGCGGGATCGACTACAGGACGCGCTCTCTGGCAAGAAGCTGGCCGATGCGATCACCCGCGCGCACAAGGCGATACAAGAGGTCCGCGAGATTGCCATGCCGAAGGATACGGCGGCGAGGCGGGCGGGGTGACTGAGCTGTCGGACATGGAGATGGGCAGGTCGGAACCCAAGGAGTCGAGCGATCCTGGCACGCCCCTTGCTCCGCCAGCCGCCCCCGAAAATACCCCTTGACAGGCCACCGTTCGCACCCTACTATTAGGACATGGCGAGGGACGAACCCCGCCACCACCCGAGGGCGTAGAGCCCAGGAGGCAACGATGACCACCCCGCAGAGCGCCACCCACCACAGTCTCGAACTCAACCGGCTCATGGTCCGCTCCCTCATGATCGCTCACGACGCCGAGTTGGAATTCCTGCGGCGCGAGATCGAAACCCGCACCGCCGAGCGCAAGGCCCGCCGCGAAGCCCGCCGCAACGCCAACTGATCCGCAGCGCCTCGGGGCTCCGGCAGCGGTCGGAGCCTCGCACGGTGCGGACCAGCACCCGGCGCGGGATCCTCCCCGCCGAACCGAGGGCCGAGGCCCAGGGAAATGACCATGACGACCAAGCCAGCGAGCATCGAAGAAATCCCGGGAGGCGCAGTCCAGACCTACTCCGGGTGGGTGTGGGTGACGCCCGGAGGAATCGAGCACCGCTGGTCGAGGGATCGGTCGCGCGCAGCGTGCGAAGCGCTCGTGCTGGAGGTCTGTCAGATTCGCGGCATCGGTTCGGCGCTCGATCTCGAACCGGAGCCCGCCGCCGACTCGGCTCCCGAGGATGCGGGCCTCACGCTCGCGCACCACGTTCTCGCGCTGGCCGGGGACCCGTACCTGGAGGGGCATCCGGAGTGGGAGTGCATCGTTGAGGACGCGCGGCGGGTGGTCGCGGCGGCGAACGGTTACGCATGACCGACCTCGACCTCCTCCGCCGCGCCGGAACCCTGCTCTACGGCCCGAACTGGCAGCGAGCGCTCGCCCGTGGCCTCGAGGTCAACGAACGTACCGCGCGCCGGTGGGCCGCCGGGGATTCTCCGGTGCCGGGGTGGGCGTGGGGGGCTATCGCGGAGAGGCTGACCGCGCAGCGCCGCCAGCTCGGCGCCGTGGGGCGTTCCATGCGTTCCGTCGCCCGCGAGGCGCGCGCCCGCGCGAAAGACTAAGGCCGGCCCACCCGGACCGGCCCTCCGTCCGTCTCGTGGACGGCCTCGCCTGTTGACCCCGATGGCAGGGGAAAATGACCTCGCCCGCAGCGACCCCGCCACGCTCGGGGTCTGACGACTCAGCGCGCGCCGTTTGAAGTCTCGCCGCGGTAGCCGACTTGGATCAGCGCGTCCAGGGGTTGGCGACGCTCTCGTGCGGGTTGCCTTCCGCCTCGGCGTCGTTCCACTTCTGGCTGCCCGGGGTCTGCGGGTGCTCCGGGTAGGCCGCTTGCACCGCGAGCGTCCAGAGCGAGCCCTCATCCGACGAAGCCAGCAGGGAGACGGCGCGCTCGAGCTGCGCGTGCGTGCCCTCCCACACCTCGCCCTCCGGCAGAACGCGGCCGTAGAAGTCGACCAGCAGCGCCTTCGCGGCCTCATCGTCGCCCTCGTCGGCGTCCACCCGCTCCCACGCCTCGGCGAAGAGCTGCTCGAGGCCGAAGCCGCGGCCGGAGGTGAGCGGGTGCGCGTCATCGACCGGCGCGAGCGCGGTGCGCACCAGGCCGTCCGTGTTGCGGCGGGTCGGATAGCCGATGCTTGGGTTGAAGGCGTAGTACGGGTTGCCGTGCGTCTGGCCGTCGGCCGCCATTAGGGCGAGCCGCGCGATGCGGTCTGCCGCTTCGTCCATCACCTTCGCGTCGCTCCATCGTCCGATCATCGGAAGCATCTTCGACTCCATTTCTGCCGGCGATGCCGGCGGTTAGTCCTACTCTCTAGAAAAGCCAGCTACGTAGCCGGCGAAGATCGTTGAATTCTGCGACAGCACCCCGAACACCCGGAGCCCGTGGTCGACCCGGCGAGTCTGGGCGAGCCGAAGATCGAACGAAGCCAGGACGGCCGGAGCGACTTCAGTGCCTTTCGGCCCGAAGGTCACGGCGCCCCCCAGGCCGAGCTCGAACCGGGTATCCCGGCGGAAGGCAAACCGGGGCGGCTCGTGGGGCAGGCTGGTGACCGTCACCTCGGACGCCCCCTCCGCCAGAGTGACGGCGACCTCGGATCCCCACCGGGCCGGCTGGCGAGTATCGACCAAGGCCAGCAGCGACCGCGGAACCTCAGCCGACGCGCTAGGAGCCCCCAGGACGGGCGATCCGTTTGGGCCTACCGCCCCTACCTCTTTTCCGTCCTGTCCAGCCACCGCCCCGGCACGCTTCGGGGCGAGGCCAGAAAGACGGTGCCGTCGCCCGACCTCGGCCAAGAGCTCCGCGTCCACGATCTCGGTCAGGCCGCGGCAGGTTTCTGGCGCCACGGGAGCCCGCTCGGCCACGGCGGCCTCGGGTGTGGGCTGGGCCACCTCGGGGACCGGGTGCGACGGGCTACCCCCGGCGCTCGCCGGCACCCGAGGCCACAGGTAGCGACCGGCGAGCATGGCAGCCCCGAGTAACAGGATGGCCGCCAGAACGGTCCAGAGCCGGCGCACTAGACCCCCTCGGTGCGGTTGTACTCCTCCACCGGGCTGGTGCCAAGGATGCCCCACAGCGCGTTGGCACCCGCCAAGATGCAAGGGATGGCGATCGCCGGCTGGCCGAGGTCGTGCCAGGCCACGCCGGTCATGCTGGTCGCCCCTAGGACACAGGACACCGCGCCGAGGATCTTGAGCAGCGCAGTGCCGAGCGACTGTAGAATCCGCTTCTCCCGCTTGCCCATCTTCGACCTCCTACTCGGAAAGCCGCGCGAGCCAGCCCGCCAGGTGCTCGGCCTGGCTCGGATCCGTTGCGGCGAGTTGACGGTAATGGCGCTCGGCCTCGGCTTTGAACGCCGCGAGCAGGCGAACGCCATCGACGGAATTGGCGGCAGAGACGGTCACGGGTCCCATGCGACCGTCAGCCGTGACGGGCTTGCCGAGCCCGTTGAGCGCTACCTGGAGAGCCATCGCGGCCTCGAAGCGGCCCGCGTTGACGGAAAACAGGAAGAGGGCGGCGGCAACCCCTTCGTCCGCGATATCATCCGCGCGCACTCGGAGCCAGAACTCCGCGAGGTAGAAGCCGAGCACTAGGTCCGCGAGCTCGGCGTCGCCCTCAAGGTTGCCGGGGAAGCTCGGCCGCCCCTTGGCTGCGTCGATGATCTGCCACCCGAGCCAGTCCGGAAACCACTTGCGGCTGATCCCACGATAGGTTTCCTTGCCGCGGTCGTTCGGCTTGTTCGACCAGCCGCCCTCGAGTTGGTCCAGCCGGGCGAAGGCGCGGCGGAAGCGGGCGGTGATGAAGTCGGTCAAGTGCCCTTCTTTCTCGCCACCCAGCGCTGCGGCTCGCCGTGATTCGGTTCCGGGTGAATCGAGACGATCTCGAGCGGGGCTGCTGTGTCGGCCACAATCAGCCAGTCACCGGAGTCCAGCGGGCGGGCGGTCATCTTGAAGCCGGCGCCGGACGGTGGCGGGGTGGGTGACGGGGTTGGATCCGGGCTCGGCATCGGTGCCCCTTTCGACAGAACCGAGACGGTGCCCGGATGGCCGGGCGAGACGAACCGGAACGCCTCGGGCGAAGTCGGCTTCGGGACGACAATGGTACGCCCGGAACCGTCGGCCCACCGACACGAAACCGAGTCGGCCGTTTCCGTTGCGACCTGGGAGCGCACGTCGTCCGTCGGGTCGTTGTCGCTGTCCCTCGAGCCGGTGTCGGCGCTGCCCATATAGTGCAGCCCGCCCGCCTGGACCGACTCGATCATCTCGCAGCCGGTCGAGCTGCCGTCCACGCGCGAGAGGAACGCCATTACGGCGGCATCCGCATAGCGGATGAAGGCCACCGGGAAGTCCGGCATGGGCGCCCCGTTGATCCACTCGGAGATCTTCCTGGCGATCAGCTCGTCGGTCGGGTTGGAGATCCATGCCCGAGCGATCCGCGCGTCCTCCTCGGAGAAACCGAAAGGCGGGAGGTTGGGCCACCGCTTCCTCAGCGCCCGGAACGTGGCCCCGAAGTCGGCGGGGTACGTGCCGAGCCCGACGGCTTGCGCGACCAGGATCGCGATGCCCGAGTTCGACGTATCCTCGAACGGCCCAAAGTGGTTGCCGCTGCCTCCCTCGCGGACGTGCCCGCGCTTTCCAGGTTGCGCGAAGAACGGCAAGCCCTTGACTAGACCGGGCTCGACCGGGCCGTTCCCAATCAGGAGGACCTGCTGCCCCACCTTGTCGAGATGGTGGTCCACGACCTTGCGTGCGTCACCCGGAGCGACGCCGGCCAAGATCCAGGCAATGCCCGCTCGCGATCGCTTGAGCAGCCGGCCGCCGAGCTCCGCGCGCCCGCGCTCGAGCGCACCGCCGGCGAGGGCGAGGGTGCCCGTCTCGATGGCGCCGCGGTAGGACGGGTTCGGCGTCAGGCACTCGTTCTCGTGGAGCGCCTGCTCGACGTACCACTCGCACCACGACAGCACGGCGTCTGCGCGCGCGAAGTCGTGCCGATTGAGCGCGTCGAGGAGCTCGCACGGGTTGCACTGCATCTTGTGGTTCGCGCTGCCCGACCGCGAGCGGTCGAGGTCGAGGTTCTTTTCGTAGAAGGCGCGCTCTGGCTTGCCGCCACGAATCGCCTCGAGTAGAGCGATGCCTTCGTTGTCGAAGTCGGAGGACATCAGGGCCTCCGTGCTTCGTGGGCGGGGAACGATTTCAGCAGCTTCTCCCGCTGGCGCCCGATGGTCGTGTCGTGCGCGCGGAAGCTCGCGCGAATGAAGAGCGCCAGGGCGACCAGCACCACGGCGCTCGACAGGTGGCCGGCCGCGAACCGGATGGCGATCTCATCCTGCGCCGGGCTTCCGGACGCAGCGGTGACCCCGCTGCCGAACATCACGCCCGTAACGCCGCCGAAGAAATCAGCGACGCTCAGAAAGACCTTCGACGCGACGCCCATGACGGCGAACGCCAGGGCGAGCGCACGGAAGCGTCCGACTTGTTTGCCTTCGAGGTTGCGGGTCACCGAGTAGACCAGGTACAGCAACCAGGCGGCGCAGAAACAGTCCACTGTCAGCGCGAGCACCGAGAAGAATCCGATGGTCTGGAAGCCGCTCATGGCCGATCCCCTCCGAGCCCTGGGGGCTCCTCGCGCGGTGGAGTTGCATCGCCTGTCGTGGCGAGTGCGCGCGCGAGTCGTGCGGCGGCCCACTTGCGGAGAGCCGCCATCGTCAAGTCCGGCGTGAAGCCCGCGACCAGAATCGAGAACATCTTCCATCCGGGCGCCCAATCGACTTCCATGAAGATCGCCGACCCCGCGAGCCCGATGAATAGTCCGACCGCGAGGCCGTAGCGGAACTTGGCGAACGTCGGGAGTACGCCGTCCCGCGCGTCGTAGAGCGTGCGAAGCAGCGAGGCCAGGACCGCGAGCCCGGTGTAGAGACCAACGATGGCGAGCCGCGAGGAAAGGACGTCGCCGTCGATTACCGTCACCGCCTGAGCGACGATTGAAAAACTCGTGCTCAGCGTGGCATCTCTGGCGATGGATTCCGTTAGCGTCATCTGCCCCCCAATGTTCAGTGTGCTGTCACAAGCAAGCGCAGCTACCTCGGGTTGTTTACGGTCGCGCGCGAGACCATCCCGCGCCGGCCAGTTGGTCCGTCACTTACAGATTCTCCTGCGTGTTGAGCAAGCCGACGGTGGTGTTCGTGACGAAGGTTCCGAGGCTCGTCCGCTGAGCCGGAGTGAGCTGCTGCGCTACGCTCGCGGAGTAGCGGACTTCGCCGAGGGTGTCCTTGACCTCGAAGGTCGAGGTGACGACGATGACCGTTCCGCCCTGCCCATCCGACTGGCGCGAGATGCCCATGCTGGTGACGTTGGCGGCGGTGACCGGAACGAGCGTGTAGCCGGCTACCGCGCGGTTGGCCTGCGACGGTGCGGCCCAGAGTAAGGCCAGGGCAAAGAGGGCGGCAGCGATGAGGGTCTTGATCTTGCGCATGGCGATCTCCTACTTGAAGTAGACGAAGAGCTGCCGGATCACTGGATCCGCGGTCGCGTTCCCTTGCTTTCCGATCATGCGGAGACGGATGTTGTCGGCACGGTAGGCCGCGGCGAGCGATACCCAGCCGGAGTCCTTCTCGCCCGTCGCGGTCAGGTCGATCTCCGGCCCGCTCGCGCCGTCGAGGTTGCCGAAGGTGCTGTTGTCCGTGGAGCCCTGGAGGCGGAGGTCCGCTCCGGACGCGCCGATCACGGCAGCCTGTGCCACGACGCGGAATTCGGTGTAGCCGGCGAGGTCGACCTTGACCCGGTAGAACGTCGCGGGCAGCTCGGTGTCGGCGGCGGCCTGGTTCGTGAGCGTGACGGTCCCGGCGACGATTGGAAGGCAGAGAGGGGACGAGGCGCCCGCGGGGCCTTGGGCGCCATCTGCCCCGGCTGGCCCTTGAATCCCCTGGATGCCCTGCGGGCCCTGGGCGCCATCCGCTCCAGCCGGCCCTTGCGGCCCCTGGGGCCCGGCCTGCATGTCCACCCAGGTTCCGTTGTCGGTAAAGTGCTTGCCGGTCGCGACCTCCGGCAGGACCAGCTCGCCCAGCACCTTGCTTTCGGGCGCCGCCGGAGAGGAGATCGACAGCAGGGTCAGCGCGATGATGAAGAGCTTTCGCATGGTTGGCTTCTTTCTATGGGCCATCGCACGACCAGGTTCCGACA
>OFRE01000133.1_pt1 | contig 21524 bp, 29 predicted proteins | sample 1543061 | NCBI WGS metagenome assembly OFRE01 (sample SAMN07774218, study PRJEB24372) | wastewater metagenome | isolation source: Exp Tend NO 50WW | collected 2016-02
CGATCTCTCCCGCTTTCGCGGTGTGTACGGGTCACCGGTTTTCGGGAGGTGGTGTCGCTATGCCTGGTCGTGGTCCGATGCCTTCCGATCCTGCGACGCGCCGTCGTCGTAACGTTGATCCTCCTGGTGCCGCTGTCGCCGCCGATGGTGAGGTGCTGGGTTTTGACTTGCCTGATTTGCCGTCAGTGGTGACGGATGATGGCTTCGAGGTGGCTCGCCACTGGCCGGCGTTGACGGTGCGCTGGTGGGAGCGGTGGCGGAGGTCGCCGCAGGCGAAGACGTTCACGGAAACCGATTGGGACTTTTTGCTGGAGACGGCTTTACTGCATCGCGCGTTCGTGATGGGTGACCTGAAGCAGGCGGCTGAGTTGCGGTTGCGGGTGGCGAAGTTTGGTGCGACGCCTGAGGACCGGATGCGGTTGCGGCTGCAGATCGTTGAGCCGGCGAAGCCCACTTCAACCCCTACCCCTCAGTCCGGCGGCGATCGGAAGGAGCGTCTGCTCAAGGCGGTGTTATGAGTGGGTTTGTGACGCTCGGGTTTTCGGCGTTGTCGTGGATTGAGTACTACCTGGTGCATGGTCCTGGCGATGTGCAGGGGCAGCGGGTCGAGTTGGATGACGAGTTCGCTGGCCACATTTTGAAGGCGTATCGGCTGGGCCCGGTGACGGGTGGCCGGGTGGTGCGGCGGGACTTCTTGTCGCGGGCGAAGGGCCGCTCGAAGTCTGGGTTGGCCGCGTTTATCGCCTGCTTTGAGGCGCTTGGTCCGTGCCGCTTCGACCACTGGGCTGTTGCTGGCGAGGTGTCGTCGTGGGGTTACGCCTATGACGAGGGTGAGCCGGTGGGGCGTCCCTTGTCGTACGTCGAGGTGCTATGTGTGGCGACTGAGGAGTCGCAGGCTGGTAACACCTACGACGCGATCCACTTCATCTTGGCGCCTGAGACGTGTTCGGCGGCGCTGGCTGCTGACTACCCGGGCATTGATGTGGGCCTGACGCGGGTGATTCTGCCGGGGTCGCGCGGATTCATTGAGCCGGTCACGTCCGCGGACTCATCCAAGGACGGCGGCAAGTCGACGTTCATCGTGGCGGACGAGACGCACTTGTGGGTGCTGCCACGGCTGAAGCGGCTGCACCGGGTCATGGTGCGTAACTTGCTGAAGCGCAAGGTGGCGTCCGGCTGGATGCTGGAGACGTCGACCATGTACGGCGAGGGTGAGGGTTCGGTTGCGGAGGGGACGCACGCCTACGCGCTGGGCAAGCCGGATGATTCGTTGTTGTTCGACCACAAGCAAGCGTCACTGACTTGGGACTTGTCGGATCCGGCGCAGCGTATGAAGGCGTTGCGCGAGGCGTACGGACCGGCGTCTGAGTGGATGAATCTGGCGGCTATCTCGGATACGTGGGATGACCCGCAGTCGTCGGAGGCTGAGTTTCGTCGGTATTGGCTGAATCAGCCGGTGCCGATGGTGGAGCGTCCGACGTCGATTCTGCCGAAGTGGGATGCGTGTCGCGGTGAGGCGCGCAATCTGGACGGCCTGGCGCCCTCGGTGGCGTTGGCGGTGTCGTTTGATCGGGCATTTGCTGCGGTCGGCGCGGCTGCTGTTGATGGTGACCGGCTTGTAGTGATGACGATGCGGCACGGAGCTGGCTTGTCGTGGGTAGTGCGGGAGTGTGCCGACGTATGCGCCGAGTTGGGCGTGTCGTTGGTGCTTGATGAGCGTGGTCCGGCCGCCTCATTTCTGGCGCCGCTGCGTGAGGCCGGCGTCGAAGTTGAGACGGCCGATACGGCCGATGTGTGTGATGCGGCGGCTTTGATCTTTGACCGGGTCGAGGCGGTGTCTTTGGAGCATGGTGGTTACGCCGAGCTGGATGCGGCTGTCGATGTGGCTGCCTGGCGGTCGGTGGGTGAGCGGAAGGCGTTCGGGCGTCGGGCATCCGCTGGGGACATTTCTCCGCTGGAGGCTGTGGCTTTGGCTGCGTTGAAGGCGGTCGCGAACGAGGAGGTTGGCGTTGGTATCTGGTGACCGCCTCGAAGTCGCAGGGATTGTTCTGTGCGTCCTGGGGGCTGTGAGTCTCGTGCTCGCGGCGTCCGTGTGGGGGCCTCATGTTGCGGCTGCGGTGGCGGGCGTCCTGGTCCTGACTGCGGGAGTTCTGATCATCAAGGCCGCTGCGGCGAAGGGTGGTGAGTCGTGAGCATCTTCGGTCCGATGATCCGCGCCCAGGCGACCAGCTTGGAGAGTCCTCAGGCTCCGATCTCGTCGGCGAGCGTCGCCGAGCTCTTTGATGCCGGGTCGAAGACGACCGCCGGAATGAGCATCACCGAGAAGAAGTCCCTGGCCATGCCGGCCGTGTGGCGCGCCATCAACCTCATCTCCGGCACGATCGGCTCACTGCCCCTACACGCCTACCGGTCGGACGGTGAGGCGCGCTCGCGCGTTACCTCCGGCAAGGCGGCGGCGCTCCTCAACGCACCTCACCCGGATATGACTCCGATGGAACTCTGGGAGGCGGTGTCGGGCTGCCTGCTGCTGTGGGGCAACGCTTACCTGTGGATGGTCCGCGATGAGGTGACGACGGGGACGAGCCGGCAGGGGCCGCCGAGGGAACTCTGGCTGCTCAACCCAGCGAAGGTGCGCCCGGGGCGCACGTCTGCAGGGCGGAAGATCTACATGATCGGCGGCGGCGAACTCGAAGCCGACGACACCAACGTGCTGCACATCAAGGGCTTCGGCCTCGACGACGTCGTCGGGCTGTCCCCGATCCAACTGAACCGTCAAGGCATTGCGCTGGCGCTAGCGGCCGAGCAGTTCGGCGCCGAGTTGTTCGCGAACGGATCACTGGCGACCGGCATCTTGCAGACCGACGTCAAACTCAAGGAGACCGACGCGGACGCCCTGCAGAAGCGCTGGGACCAAAAACGACTCGGGCTCAATGCCAGTAAGACGATCATCCTCGGCGGTGGACTCAAGTTCGAGCGACTCACTATCCCGCCCGAGGATGCCCAGTTCCTCGAGACGCGGTCGTTCCAGGTGTCGGAGGTGGCGCGCATCTTCGGCGTTCCGCCGCACCTGCTCATGGATACCGATAAGTCGACGTCCTGGGGTACGGGCATCGAGCAGCAGTCGATCAGTTTCGTGGTGAACACCCTGCGGCCGTGGCTCACCCGGATTGAGCAGCGCCTGACGCGCGTGCTGAAGCCTGAGCCGGTGTTCGCACGCTTCTCGGTCGAAGGGCTGCTACGCGGCGATTCCGCCGCCAGGGCTTCGTTCTACAAGGAGTTGTGGTCGCTCGGCGTCTTCTCGACGAACGACATCCTCGCGCTTGAGGAGCGCCCGCCTGTCGAGGGCGGGGACGTCCGCTACCGGCCACTCAACATGGGCCAACTCGGCACCACAGACCAAACGACGACAGGAGTCGCACCGTGAGGACCACCTACCGCTTCCGCGGGCAGACGCCCCCGAGCTCCGGCATCCGCGCGTCGATCTTGACGTCGGATGCCGCGGATGGCGTCGCGACTCTGCGGCTCTACGACCCCGTCGACAGCTGGGGCGGCGACTGGGGGGTGTCGGCCAAGGAGTTCGCTCAGGCGCTGGATGCACTCCCGGACGACACGGCTGAGATCCAGCTGCACATCAACAGCCCGGGGGGTGAGGTGTTCGAGGGTGTCGCGATCCTGAACCTGCTGCGGCAGCACAAGGCCCGTGTGGTCGCGATCGTGGACGGACTAGCTGCCTCGGCGGCGTCCTTCATCGCCTGTGGCGCCGACGAGCTGATCATGGGCCGTAACACGCAGCTGATGATCCATGACGCGTGGGGCCTGTGTGTCGGTAACGCCGGGGATATGCGCGAGACCGGGGATCTCCTCGACCGACTCAGCGACAACATCGCCAACGTGTACGCCGCCAAGTCGGGCGGCTCGCTCGAAGATTGGCGCGGCGCGATGCTGGCCGAGTCTTGGTACTCCGCAGATGAAGCCGTTGCGGCGGGTCTCGCCGACTCGGTCATGGAGGCGCCGGCAGTCCAGCCGGCCAACGCGTTCGATCTGTCGGCGTTCCGTTTCCCGGGCCGCGACCAGGCTCCTGAGCCCGTCGCCCCCTCGTCCGGCTTCGACCGAGCGAAGGCCGAGGAGCGTGCGCAGCGCGGGCTGGCGCTGCGTTCCAAGCCCCGCCGGGGCTGACCAACACCAACGACCACCCGCCGGGATTCGCCCGCCGGGGATATTCCCACGCCCAAGAAGCGCGGGGAGGAAGGGAGCACTCTGATGCTCGATGTGCAGAAGCTCCGCGACCAGCGGGCGAACCTGTGGGAGCAGGCCAAGGCCTTGCTCGACGGCGGACTGGAGTCGGCCGAGGCCGTCCAGACCTACAACCGGATGGAGGCCGACCTCGACGCGCTCGACGAGAAGATCGAGGCGCACGAGCGGGCAACGGCGCGCGCGGAGCGGTACGAGACGCCCAATCGTCCCGCCGGGCTGTTCAGCGACAGCCTGCGCGGCATGGGCGACGAGGGTGACGACGACCGGCTGAACAAGGCGTTCGCGCAGTTCATCCGTCGCGGCATCGCCAACCTCAACACCGAGGACCGTGCCCTGATCGAGAGCCGCTTTGACGCCTCGATCCAGAACGCGGCCGCGGTCGGATCCGGTGCCGCCGGCGGCTACCTGGTCGCCCCGCAGTTCCGCGACGCTTTCGTCGAGACCCGCAAGGCGTTCGGTGTGATGCTGCAGGAGGCCGAGGTCATCGAGACCGACACCGGCGCGAACCTGCAGTGGCCCACCAACGACGACACCGGCAACATGGGTGCGATCCTGGGCGAGAACACGCAGGTGACCGAGCAGGACATCACGTTCGGCACGGCCTCGCTCGACTCGTACATGTACACGTCGAAGCTGGTGCGGGCGTCGCTGCAGTTCCTGCAGGATCGCCCGGACGCGGATGCCTGGGTGGCGAAGAAGCTCGGCGAGCGTGTCGGCCGGATCCTGAACAACAACTTCACGGTGGGCACCGGAACCGGCCAGCCGGACGGCATCGTCACCTCGGCGACCGTGGGCGTCACCTCGACCGGGTCCTTCGCCTCCACCGGCGGCGTCTCCGGCGACAACATCATCGACCTGACCGAGTCCCTGGACCCGGCCTACGCTTCGGGTGACCTGAAGTGGATGATGCACCAGTCGGCCCGCAAGGCGGTCCGCAAGCTCAAGGGCAGCGACGGCCAGTACCTGTGGCAGCCCTCCATCCAGGCGGGCGCCCCGTCGTTGCTGGCCGGGTTCCCGCTGGTCATCAACAACGACATGGCCGCGATGGCCGCGAGCTCGAAGTCGATCCTCTTCGGCAACATCAAGCAGGCGTACGTGATCCGCATCGTCAAGGGCCTCGCGGTCCTGCGTCTGGTCGAGCGGTACGCCGACTTCCTGCAGGTCGGCTTCCTGGGCTTCGAGCGCGCCGACGGCACGATGCAGGACGCCAACGCCATCCGGGTCCTGCAGACCACGGCGACCGCCTGATGGCTAAGGCCAAGCCTGATCCGGCGCCGGCCGAACCAATCGAGGGTGACCGTGTGGTCATGCTCTCAATACGGGCGGACGGTACGCCGGACCAGCGCGACCCGGTCCTGATCGGTGACGAGGAATCGATCGCCGTCGAGACCGAGAAGCTCGGCTGACAAGACCAGGGAGGGGCGTTCCGCATGGGCGCCCCTCCCCTGCATCAGTAGGGAGGTGCCATGGGCTGGCTAGCTCCGAATAATGATCAGGTCACTGCGCTGCTGACCTACTGTGTTGGTCGGGGCTCCTACACGTCGAGTCCGGCGCAGCTCGCGGACCTTGCGCTGGACGCCGTCACTGCTGAGGCTCAGGTTGAGTCTCGGTGTGGCCCGGTGCTGCAATGCACGCGGACGCATCGTGTGATGGCGTCCACGACATCGACGGTCGTTCCCGCACTGGGCGCCACGGTCGTGAGCTTCGTCGCCGATGACGGCTCGACTCTGGACGCCGCAACCTTTGTGGTGTCTGGTCAGGTCATTTACCGCTCGGCTGGTATCCCGGCAGGGATCCTCACGTACCAGGCGGGCTGGGTCCAGGCCGAGATTCCGGCGCCCGTGCTGACGGCGGCCCGGATGGTGTGCCGCCAGTTGTGGCGGGCGCGGTTGGGCAATCAGCAGCAGCGTGACGATGGCGTTCCGGGTGTTGGGGTCCTGTGGCCGCGGCAGGCCGAGGCTCTGATCGAGCCGTACGAGCTTGCCCCGTTGGGGTTCGCCTGATGCGCGGATTGATTGGGCGACATGTGCGCGATGCGCTGATCGCAGCCTGCAGGGCGCTCATGCCCGATGTCGAGGTGTCGGACGGGTACAGCCTGCTCAATGACGATCGCGACACGCTTTACGTCGGTGTCGCCGATCCCTGGTCAAAGGGTCCCGCCCGGGCGTCGTCGTCAGATCTGGAGTGGGCGACCGCTTCCCGCCCTGGTGGCCGTAATCAGGACGGGACGATCACTCTCCTCGCGATGGCCATTCGTGGCGACTCCGACATCAAGGCGGCCCGTGACCGCGCCTACGAGATTGTCGAGACTGTCGACGAGCTCGCGCGGCAAGGGTGGGGGCGTAGGCCTGATGACGGCGGTCTTGTGGTCATCCTGCCGACCGCCATGGTCCCCGGTGGTGAGGTGCCAGCCGTGGACGCCAAGGTCGACGGCCTGCTGTCGCTGGCGATCACCCATGAAGACCTCGATGAACTTCAGCCCGAGACGGGTGTCGAGGTTGGGGTCACCTTCATCTTGTCCTACCGAGCCCGCATCTAAGGAGCACACCGTGAAGATCCAGAACGTCAGCCCGCTCGGGGATCTGGAGGTCCCGATCCTGCGGCGCATCGTCAAGGCCGGTGAGGTCGTCGACGTCCCTGACGGCGTCGGTGAGCAGCTGGTGCTGCAGGCCGGCACGTGGGCGCTTGAGTCCACCGCGAAGTCCAAGTCCAAGACCATCGCGGCGGACGCCGCTGACCCGAAGGAGTAAGGCCCATGGCCACCATCCTTGACGCCTCACTGACCTTCGGTCCGGAGGCCACCTACGGCACGCCCGTCGTGACGTCCCGAGCCCTGGAGCATGTCTCTGAGGGCCTCGACTTCAAGCCGGGCCGCGTCCAGGGTTCTGGTCTGCGCTCGGGCACCCGTGTCGCGCGGGCGAACCGCCGCGTCACGCCCACCTACCAGGGGGGCGGCCCGATCGAGATCGAGGCGCTGTCGAAGGGCCTCGGCCTGCTCTGGCAGTGGCTGATGGGGGCGGGCACGTCGACGTTGGTGTCCACGGGCGTCTACCAGCAGGTGTTCACGCTGGCGGATGCGCTCGGAGCGGCCACCTTCCAGAAGGGTGTGCCGCGGCTCAACGCGGACGGGTCGGCGACGATCGACCCGATCACGTTCGCCGGGTGCGTGGCCACCAGCTTCGAGCTGTCTGGCGGCAAGGATCTGGTCAAGATCTCTGCCGACGTGGACGCCCAGGCTGTGACGACTGCCACCGCGTACGCGGCCCCGTCGTACACGACCGGGGCGAACCTGTTCACCTTCGCCGGCGCCGCGCTCTACACGGGTGCGCTGACCGCCCCGACGACGACGGCGTTGGCGTCCGGTGCGACGCCGCTGGCGAACGTCACGGAGTGGTCACTGAAGGTGGACCGGTCGGCCAAGACGGATCGCTACCTGTTCGGCAACGGCGGCAAGAAGTCGAAGCCGGTCGCGGGTGAGCCGAAGTTGTCCGGCAAGCTCGACGTCGAGTATTCGGACACGATCTTCCGTGACGCGTTCCTGGCCGACACGGACATGAGCTTGGTCGTGACCTACACGGCCGGTTCGCTCACGACCGGCCTGGAGACGCTGCAGGTCGTCATCCCGGACATCCGTCTCGATGGCGAGCTGCCGAAGACTTCCGGCGATCTGGTCAAGATGTCGTGCAACTTCACCGGCTTCGACAACCTGACGGCCGCTCAGCCGCTGTGGATCGTGGCCCGAACGTCCGACACGGCACTGTGACGAAGGTCGACGCCTCGGATTACGCGCGCCTGGCGGGCAAGCTCAAGGACGCTGACAAGGCGATCGCCAAGCAGGTCCGCGCCGAACTCGCCGATGCTGCGAAGCCGTTCGGCGAGGAGGTCATCCGCGACGGATCTGACAGCATGCCGAGGCGGGGCGGTTTGCGTGAGCTGCTGCAGCAAGGCGGGCGGGTCTCACTGCGGACGCGCAGCGACGGCGTGTATGTGGCCTTGCAGAACCGTGACGGCGTTCAGCTCGGGGCGTTGAACAAGGGATCGCTGCGGCATCCTGTGTTCGCCCGTGCGGGCATGTCTAGCCGTGAGGCCGGAGCACTCGTCGATGAAGCGGTGCGGGCGTCCGGCGGGCGCCTCAAGTACGGGCGACGCAGGGCCGTCAGCCGCGCCCGCAACGCGGGGCGCGTCTGGGTGGCCCAGACGGTGTCAGCGGACACCTACACCGGGGCCGCCGAGAAGCGGATAGACGAGGTGCGTCCGCGCGTCGAGCAAGCCATTGAGAACGCCCTGAAGGAGCTGACGTGATCCTCGTCATCGGTGACAAGCGCTACCCCGGCGTCACCTTGGAAGACCTGTCCCTGCGTCACACCCTCGCACTCCAGCGCGAGCTGGCCGTCACCAACATCTCGTCGGCCAAGACATGGGCCGACGTGCGCAAGCTCCTCGCCGACATGGACGCCATGCCGCGCGAGGAGCGGGCGAACCATCCCGAGGTGTTGTTCTTGTCGGCGGTCACTATCTGGGCTGCCCGCGTCTCGGCAGGAGAAGAGATGTCGCTGCTCGAAGCGGTGGACATCCCGCTCGGGTCGGTGCGGTGGCTGGCTGAGCCGGAAGACCACCAGCCCTCGGGAAAAGGCCGAACCGGCGGACGGAAGCGCCCGACCTAGCCGACCTTCGCGGACAGGTCGATTCGCGCCTGCCCGCGCTGATGCGTCTGTACCCGCAGATCACGCCGTGGAACGTGTGGGACCTGTCGGTGTCGTTGTGGCTGGTGTTCCGCGAGATCACCGACCGATGGATCGTAGAGCAAGGGAGGGATCGTGGCTGACACCACCTTGAAGCTGCTGCTGGTCGGCGAGGACAAGTCGGCAGGTAAGGCGCTGCGTGGCGTCGGTGACGAGGCTGACAAGGTCGGCGGCCGGTTCAAGGGGATGGGGGCGGTCGCGGCCGGCGCTTTGGGGGCCATTGCGGCCTCTGGGGCGATCGACGCTATCGGCGACTTTGGCCGCGCGTCCGTGGACGCCTTCCGCGAGGCCGAGCAGGCGCAGCGCAAGCTGGAGGACGCCTTCAACCGCTTCCCCGACCTGGCTGACACCAACATTGAGGCGCTGCGTGGGCTGAACGCGCAGATTCAGAAGAAGACGGGTGCGGACGCCGACGACCTGGCGGCTTCACAGGCCACTTTGGCGCAGTACAAGCTGACCGGTGCACAGATCGCAGAGTTGACCCCGCTGCTGGACGACTATGCGGTGAAGACGGGGAAGGATCTCCCGTCTGCCGCTGAGGACCTCGGTAAGGCGATGCTGGGCCAGGGTAAGGCGCTGAAGAGCGTCGGCATTGACTTCAAAGACGCCGGATCGACTGGCGCCAACTTCGACCAGGTGGTCCAGGGATTACGCGATCAGGTCGGTGGGTTCGCTGAGGGTGAGGCGTCCTCGGCTGAGGGTCAGATGCGTAAGCTTCAGGCGGAGTTTGGCGACGTCCAGGAAGAGGTTGGGTCGAAGCTGCTCCCGATCCTCGTCAAGCTCGGCGAGGTGCTGCTCGGAGTCATCGGATTCGTGAAGGACAACTCTGCGGTGCTCGGGCCAATGGCTGCCGCCCTCGGCGTGGTGGCTGCTGCGGTGGGTGTGTGGTCGGCGGCTCAGTGGGTTCTGAACGCCGCGCTGGTCGCCAATCCGATCGGCTTGGTGGTGGTCGCGATAGCTGCTCTGGTGGCTGGCCTGATTGTCGCCTACAACACCTCTGAGGGCTTCCGGAATGTTGTCAGCGGCGCTTTCGACGCTGTCGCTGACGCGGGCCGTTGGCTGTGGAATAACGCCCTCGCGCCCGCCTTCCGCTTCATCGTCGGCGGGTTTGCCGGTGTCATGCGCGCCTTGGCTGACTTTGTGGGCGCGCTCGGTAACATCCCCGGCTTTGAGTGGGCACGGGACGCCGCGGGGAAGCTGCGCGGGATGGCCGATCAGGCGGAGGCCGCCGCGCGTGGCATCCGGGACATCCCGTCGGACAAGAAGGTGACCATCGGAATCCACACGGTCTACACCAGGTCGGGGGTCTCTTCCTCGGGCGGCACGGTGTACCGGACCGGGAGCGGGGCAATGTTCGAGGCGGACGGCGGCAAGGTGTACGCGTACGCCGGGGGCGGGCAGTACGAGAGCCACGTCGCTCAGTTCGCCCGGGGCGGGGACTACCGCATCTGGGCCGAGCCGGAGACTGAAGGTGAGTGGTACCTGCCGCTCGCGCGCTCTAAGCGTGATCGCACCATCCCGATGTGGTGGCAGGCGGGCCGCGATCTTGGCGTGGTCGGCTTCGCTGATGGTGGCCGTTTTGGTGGCTCCCCTGGATCGCAGGACGGCTTCGCGGCGACGGTGGCATCCGCGGTGGCATCCCTACTTACCGGCCCGCTCGTCATTGAGGCGCCCGGGCTCGGCACCATCGTGGATGCCCGCATCAAGGCGGGCGTCTCCGCCACGACTAGGGGGCTGCGGCGATGACGATTGCGGTCTCGGTGCTGCTGGTGGCAGCCCCGCCGTACGCCGATCTGGGTGTGACGGGGCTGCCTGCTGGCACGACGTCGTTGCGCGTCTCACGCGTCACGGCGTCCGGCACGGAGGCGAGCCGGGCCCGCGGCACGATCGCCGGCTCGACCGGCCGCGTTGTGGACTATGACGCGCCCGTGGGTCGCCCGGTGGCCTGGCAGATCGACGCCCTGTCGGCGTCCGGTGGGCTGTTGGAGTCGGCCACCACGGCGCAGTACACGCTGACCGCGCCGGCTGAGGGCAAGGCGTGGATCATGGATCCGATGTCTCCCCGGTCGGCGATGCTGGTCGACGTCCTGGTCGGTCACGACGCCAAGCGCGACTACCTGGCCAGGGTGGCGCCGGCGGAGCGGTTGGGCATGTCGTTGCCTCGGGCGCTGACGTCGCCGCGGCAAGCGCCAACTCGGTTGCCGATGTGGACGACGGAGACGATCGCCGACTACTTGGCGATGGAGCAGTTATTGGCGTCCGGTCAGGTGCTGTCGCTGCGGGCGTCCCCGACCACCATCAAGCACCGCACGGGCGTGCTGCACGTCGCCTGCCCAGCGGTGCACGCCTTGGAGTATCAGCCGGCCGATTTCGTCGACTGGTCGGCCGAGGGTTTCGAGGCGGCCGGGGTTGCGTTGCCGCCCGTGGTGGTCCTGTGGACCTGCGCCGACCTCAAAGCCATGGGCGGGACGAACGCGAACCTCAAGTCACGCTACGTGGGGCGCGCCTACCTCGACCTCGCCCGGGGGCAGTGATGTGGCCGATCGGCGCCGACGCCTTGACTGCGTTCGGCGGATCGTTCGGCCTATCCTGTACCGCCTCGGCCAGCCGGGAGGGTGCGACGACGCCGCTCGAAGTCGGGCCGGGGTCGGTGTGGGTGGAGGAGTGGACGGGCCAATCGGTGTCGTCGACGCTGACGCTGGTCGTCGTGGACGCCACGGGCGCGCTCCTGTCCTCGGACCTGGCGTCGCCGTTGGCGCCGTTCGGGCAGCGGGTCACCGTGTCGGCTCAGGTGATGGTTGGCTCCCAGGTGATCGAGCAGATTCCGATCGGCACCTACAGGATCAACGAGCCCGACGAGGGCGAGGAGCAGTGGTTCCGCTACGCCAACGGCGTGTGGGTGCCCTCGGCGTCCGTGGTCACGGTGAAGGCTGTGGATCTACTGGACGAGGTGGCCGACAACGTACTCATGTCCGATTTCGTGCCGTCCGGGACGATCTACAGCGATTCGCTGCGGCTGCTGGACGGGCTGCTGCCGATGGGGCCGTGGGCGGCGTCGGGGGCCTCCCCTGGGGGCACGTGGGCGGACTCGCGGATCGCGGCTCTGGCGGCCCTGGCGGACGCGGTGGGGCGTGTCCCGGCCATGTCGCGGGTGGGTGCCTACCTGCCGCGCTCGCTGGCCGTCAAGGCTGTCCCTGATTGGACGCCCAAGCTTGGTGACCCGGGTGCGGTCCTGGCGGCGTTCACGCGGGCGCTGTCGGCGTCCGGGGTGTACAACGCTGTGCTGGTCACCGGCGAGACCGACGATCAGAAGCCGACCCGCGGCGTCGACTACATCAAGGAGGGTCCGCTCCGGTGGGGTGGGCCGTTCGGCCGCCGGGTGCTGAAGGAGACCAATCCGCTGGCGAAGACGGACGCGCTCGCGACGTCTTTCGCGGTCGGGAGGCTGGCGAATCTGCTGGCCAAGCTGACTGTTCCGATCACGGTCCGGTGCTCGGCGAACCCGGCGCTCGAGGTGCTGGACACGCTTGGGATCACGCTGCCGACGTCGGGCGGCAAGGACGCCGACGCGAAGGTGCTGGCTGGGTTGGTGACCAGGATTGAGCTGCCGCTGGACGGGTCGGCGGACATGACGGTGACTGCCGCGGTGCCGTGGCGTCAGGTGTGGACAGGCTGAGGGGGCGTCATGGATGAGCTTGCACGCGAGATCCTCGCCCTGCCGCCAGATGTCACCCTGCAGGCCCGCATCGTCACCACAGTGTCGCCGCTGTCGGTTGACGTCAATGGCACGAGCCGGGTCGTCGCCAACGCCCTGGGGGGTGTCGCGGTGCGGCTCGGTGACTCGCTGTTGGTCTCGACGGCCGGTGGTGTGGCCCGCGCGATCGCCAATCTGACGCCGTTGCCCACGCTGGGCACCGTCACGGCTCTCGGTACGACGACGGTCACCGTGTCCGCCGGCGGCCTGTCGTCCGCGCTCGCGTGGGCTGGGGCGAAGCCTGCGGTGGGTGACGTCGTGGGGATCGTGTGGTCGGCGTCCGGGTCGTACGTGGTCGGCAAGCTGTCCCAGTCGGCGCCGACGCTGCCCGGTGGGACAGCGCCGGTCTCGACGGCCGACCCGGTACCGACCGCACCGAAGATCTACACGCTCACGATCCCGGCCATCACGGTCTGCAGCGCAGATCCGGGCGGCTGGACGTCCTACGGGTCGTACGGCACGACGGCCGTGCAGGGTGCCTGGACGGGCACGAACTACAAGCGCGGGTTCTGGTTCTATGGGGCGGCGTTCGGCGGCAATCCGGGCCGCACCTGCCTGTCGCTCACGATCGAGCTGCAGCGCGGCCCGGCCGGACTCGGATCCTCGGCCGCCACACCCGCCCATCTGTACCTGCACGACGGCGTCAGTAAGGGCGGCAGCCCACCGAACATCATCGGCGGCGAGATCCTCGCCACCGCCGGATTCCTTTTCGGCGAAACCAAGTCGATCGCGATCCCCGCATCGGCCGGGCAAGCACTCCTCAACGGCACCGCCGCCGGGATCGCGGTGGTTCAGAACTCCACCGCCGACCACGCCCAGTGGACGGGCATCACAAGCTACGCGGCGTCTGGCCGCTTGACCATGCAGATCCAGGAGGCATGATGCCCACCACCGCTAGCGGTCTCGTCTACCCTGACCAGACCAGCCCCGTCGACGTCGCCGCTGACATGGCGGCTCTGGCGCAGGCGATCGAGACGGCCTTCGCCTGGAAGGCCTATACGCCCACCCTGACCGGGTCCGGCCTCGGGACGTCGCCGACCGTGACGGGCCGCTACCAGCAGATGGGCAAGCGTGTCCGCGGCTGGGCCAAGGTCGTGCTCGGCGCGTCGCCGTCGCCGTCCGGCGTGCCCTCGCTGAGCCTGCCCGTCACGGCCGCCTCCGGCGAGAGCGTGCTGTGCAACGCTAAGGCGTTGTCGACCGGCAACAACATCTTCTGGATGATGGCGGACGCGACCTCGACTGCGGTCGCCGCCGGCGTGTCGGTCGCCAGCGGCATGGGCGCGCTCTCATCGTCGACGCCCTTCGCTTGGAAGGCCGGCGACACGATCACCGTCACCTACGACTACGAGGCGGCGTGATGCTGTACCAGCTGAGGCCCCCGACGATCGAGGCGACGCAGATTGCCGCCGCGGCCTTGGCGGCTCAGTTGCTGGGTGGCGACGTTGTTGACGCGCCGGACGGTGGCTGGGCGGTCGAGGCAGAGCGCGACGGCGTCCGGTTGCGGTGGGAAGGCCGCCTCGGCGACTACCTCGCAGCGCATCCATGGCGCGTCATCGACCAGGCCACGTTCGAAAGCCAGTGGGTGGCGATGGGCGTGATCCTCGCCGCTCGATCCGCTCAAGGCTCGGCCACCACGATCCTCGGGCTCCGTAAAGGGTCGGTCGAGGTGACCAATTCGGCACTGATCGGAGGGGTGCTGTGATCGATCCACAGACCCCCCCACGCCTGGCCACCTACGGCACAGGAGGTGCCTGATGGCTCGCGCCAAGCGCCCGTGGGGTGACCGGTGCATGGTCGCCTACTTCGTGACCATGCTGGCCGTGTCCGCGGTCAGCCTGTGGGCGGTGATCATCACCCCACCCAACCCATGGCGGGACGCCACCATCGTCCTATACTCGGCGATCCTCGCAGTCGGCGCAGTCGCTGGGCTCGTCGGCATCGCACGCCGCCTCCGCCTGGTCGCCGTCGTGGGCGTCCTGGGGATCGCTTTCGCGACCGGCGTCCACGGGGCGCTCGCACTGCCCACCGACCCGGCCACCGGGCTCCGGCTGATCGCGTCCCCGCTGATGATGCTGCCCGCGATCATCGGCTGGCGCTACTGGATGGAGGCCACCGAGCACCGCCCGCCCGAAGGGGACCGCGCATGCTGACCGGCATCGGGCAGGTCCTGACCGTGGGCGGACTCGCCGGTGCGCTGCTGAGCACCCTGATCGGCATCGTCGTCGCGATCCGCAAGGGCGGCCTCGATCGGCGCACCGCCGCCATGGACATCGCCGACAAGGCCACCGAGCTGGCCGGGGTGTGGATGGAGCGGGCGCAGGCCGACGTCGCCCAAGCCCGTACCGACGCCGCCGCTGCCCGTGCCGCCGCCGAAAAGGCTCAAGCTGCCGCCGAGGTGGCCGAGTCCCGCGCCATCCGCGCCGAGCGGATCGCCGACCGCTTCCGGGCGTGGGCGCACCGCATCATCGCCGACTGGTCCACGCTGCGCCTCTCTGAGACGCCCCCCGGCCTCCCGGCCGACGACTAACCCCCCAACTCCGCCCGTACCCGTCCAATCCCTTGGGCGGGTCGCAAGCCACGCCCATAGGAGGCCACACCCATGACCGACCTGCCGATCGTCCCCGAGGTGCCCGACGACGAGCTCGCCGTCCACCCTGACGTCGATACCAGCATCGAGGGAACCGCTGGCGCCCCGATCCCCGAGCCCACCGACGAGGACGGAGAGATCCTGTGACCCGCGTCGCAGACGTCGTCCGCCTCGGACGCGCCATCAAGGCCGCCCGCATCGGCTACAGCCAGGAGATGAGCGGGCCGAACAGCCGCTGGTCCTGGCTCGACCTGGCCCACCGCGTCATCGTCCCCGGCATGTCCGGCGACTGCTCGTCGATCGTCCTCGGCCTGTACGTGCTGGCCGGCTACATGGTCGACATTTCGGGCCTGTGCTACACCGGCAACGCCGCGGCGCTCACCCGGGCGGCAGGCTTCTCGGTGACCCGCTTCTCCGGCCGCCTGTCGGACCTGCGCCCCTGTGACGCCCTGGTGGAGCCCGGACGCCATATCGTGCTCATCCTCGACGGCGGGGAGTGCCTGTCCCCGGAGACCAATGAGCTCGGCCGGTCGACGGGTGGGCGGGCCGGTGATCAGACGGGCCGCGAGGTCCGCATCCGCCCCGTCTACCTGCGCGACACGTCCCGGGCTGATGGGGGCTGGACGTACCTGCTGCGTCCGCCCGCCGAGGTGGCCGACTCCCTGTCGACGGTGGTCACGGCCCCGAAGCCCTCGGCGGCGTCCGCTCCCGCGTGGCCGCTGCCCGCCGGCTACTACTTCGGCCCCAAGTCCGGGCCGCGCGAGTCCGTGTCCGGCTACTTCTCCCACGGCGATGACCTGCGGCGCTGGCAGCAGCGCATGATCGACCGCGGCTGGCGGACCCTCAAGGCCACCGGACGCTGGGACGCCGCCACCGCCCGCGTCGTCGCCGCCTTCCAGCTGGAGAAGCTCGGCAGCGTCGGGCGCTTCGGCCCGCGCACGTGGGCGGCCGCGTGGACGGCGCCGATCACATGACCACCCAAGGAGGACCGATGACCGCTCAGACCACGACCCAGGTCCGCTACCCATGGCGGGCGGCAGCGCGCACGGCGCTCGCCTACATCGTGTCGGCCGCCGTCGTCCTGCCCGTCGCCTGGCAGATCGTCGAGGACGGGCTACGCGAGTACATCCCGCCCGAGCTGATGACCTCGATCGCATGGGCGGTCGGCGGCATGGTCGCCGTCGCCACCACCGTGACCCGCATCATGGCGCTGCCTCAGGTCGCCGAGTGGATGACCAAGATTGGACTCGGCCCGTCGCCACGGATCATTCCCGGTGCCGTCACCGTGCCGCCCACCATGATCCCCACCCTCGACCCGGACGCGCAGGTGGTCGCCGGCGTCCAGGACGACCTGGGCACCTACACCCCGGAGCGCGCCGCCCCCTGACCGTCGACCACACAGCACGAAGCCCCCCACCTCTCCGGAGGTGGGGGGCTTCTTTGCGTTCAGAGGCCGATCATCCCAGCGAAGCCAAGCCACCGGCCCCTGGCGGAACTGGTTACCAAACTGGTTACCAAACTCGCTGTTTCACGCTCAGATTCAGAGGTTTCCTAAACCTTGTGTCGCAAGTTCGAATCTTGCTGGGGTCGCCATCTAGGCTAGTCAGAGCCCTATTGGTAACCATCATCGGGTCACAGTAGCTAGCGCGATAGGTTACCAAGGTGGTTACCAGTGTGGTTACCAGCCTAGGATGCGCCTTATGGTGGTGCGCAGAGGCCAAGGCGAAGGGTCCATTTGCCAACTCGAAGACGGCTCCTGGGTGGCCGTCCTGAGCCTCGGATACGTCTCCGGGAAGCGGAAACGCATCAAGCGGCGGGCCAAAACCAAGCGGGAGGCCGTCAAGCTCCTCGACGAAATGAAGTCCGTCCGCGACGCCGGCTCAACCCCCGACGCCACCACCGTGAAGCAGTGGCTGACCACCTGGCTCGACGACGTCATCGAGCCCAGCGTCAAAGCGGGAGACCTCAAGCGGGTCACCGCCGACGGCTACCGCTCCAAGGTCGACACCTGGCTGATACCCCAGCTCGGCAAGGTCCGCATCGACAGGCTCGGCCCCACCCACATCAGAGCCCTGCACGCCGCCATCCGGGAGGCCGGACTGTCCGAGGCGACCGTCCGCAACGTCCACGCCGTGCTCAGGCGGGCGCTCATCGTCGCGCAAGCCGACCGCAAGATCCCGCGACTGCCGTTCGGATCCGTCGCGGCCCCCAGCGTCAAAGACCGCTACAGCATCCTCACCGAGGCCGACGCCGGAAAAGTCCTCCACGCGCCCGTCAACGCCCGCACCCGAGCCCGGGTCGCCGTCGCCATCCTCGGCGGCCTCCGGCAGGGCGAAGCTCTCGCCCTGCGCTGGGAGCACGTCACCGCCACACACCTGCTGATCCGCCAGTCCGCGGCGACCATCGGCGGCAAGCGCGTCCTGCAACCCCCCAAGACCAAGGCGTCGGTGCGTGACGTGCCCCTGTCCCCGCACCTGCGCGACGCGCTCGAATCCTGGCGGGAGGAATCAGGTGGCGTCGGCTACGTCTTCCCCGGACGCGGCCCCGAGGCCATCGAAGGGTCGGAGCGCGACTGGAGGGTTTGGAAGGCGACGCTCGAACTCGTCGACGTGCCGCACAAGCCCCTGCATGGCGCGCGCGGCACCTGTGCCACCCTCCTCGACAAGGCCGGCGTCCCGCCCCGGGTCATCGCTGACTACCTCGGTCAGTCGCAGGTCACCGTCACCATGGAGCACTACCTCCACAGTGACGATGCCCAGCGCAGGGACGCCGCTCAGAAGCTCGGCGGGATGCTCGCCCTAGACGTCAGCCCGGACGCCTAGGTGCTGGGCTGAGCGCGCCTCACGCCCGACCTCCTGCCGCTCCCTGAGGACTCGGCAGGGGCGCGGGTTTGGCACGCCTAGCGCCATGCCGAGCGCGAGAGCACTGGGGCACTCCTTGGGTGGGTTGATCGTCGGGTCCGGCCAGTCCGCCGCCAGGGGGTACGCGTCTGGTGTGTACCCCCTGGGGATCGATGGCCGGGTCGCGCTTCACCGGCATGGCTGCCACGGCGGACCCTCACCCGCAGTAGCGCCTCGTCCACCCATAGGACGTCGGCGGCTTCGGCGGCGTGCGGCGTCCAGGCGAGGGCCTCCCCTAGCTCGGGCAGGCCGATGAGGGCGCGGGCTGCGAGACGCTCCACCGCGGTGTACTTCTCCTGACAAGCAGGGTTGTCTTCTTCCGCATCTCTTCCGCATGAGGACTTGCTTTCTTCCCTTCCCTCTCCTAATCTCTTCCACATGAGTTCCACGCACACCCGGCACAACGGTCTGACGATCCGCACCTTCAGGATCAAGGCGGGGCTAAAGCCCGGCGCGTTCGCAACCATGGCCGGCCTCTCGTACGCCCATCTGGACAATCTGGAGAACGAACGCAAGGAAGCCAGCGTCGAGGTGCTGCATCGGATCGCCAAGGCGCTCGAAGTGCCCGCAGCTGCCATCGTCCGCGATCCGGCCACACTGACTGGCGAAGGGCGTGTGGCGTGACCATCGAGGCATCCCTACGCCCATCGAGGAGGACCGCATGAACGCCCTGGACATCTTGACCGTCTCGCAGGTGGTCGGGCAGTACCCGCGCACCACCGTCGCCGAGATCAACTCCGCGATTGAGGCGGGGCTTCTGCGGGCGCGGGACGTGTCATCTAAGCCGGAGGTGAAGCACGCCTACCGCCTGGTCCGCCAGGACGTCGAGGCGTGGATTGCGGACCTCTGTCCCACCGACGCCGCCGCCTAACCACCCTTCCCTCCACTCTCTCAACCCCTCGGGGTCGGCGCCGCCGTCCCCAAACACCCGAAAGGACCTCCCGTGGCTATCGACACTCAGACCTCCGCATCCGCCGCCCATCTGACCCTCGCCAACCTGCGCGAGCTAGTCGAGGCGACCGCTCACGTTGACGGGTCCGCGCTCGTCTTTGGGAGCCGCGCCGACGATCGACTCACGTACCTTCCGGATGACGATGCACTGGCCCGGCTGGCAGTCTCGACGACGCCGATGCGCTACCGCTGCGACATGCCGGAGTGCCGCGAGAGTGCGGCCGGCCGCTACGAATACCGGCTCTTGTGCGTTGAGCACCTGGCCGCAGCCCAGGTCGAGTCGTGAGACGGCATCCGCTGTGGGGGTCGCCCACCTGTCCGCACGATCTCGACGACGAGTGTGTCGATGAGCGCAACGCCCTGCTGTTGTGCAACGCGTGTGGCGAGCGGGAGCCCGCCCGCGGGTCGGGTTTGTGCCGGTCCTGCATCGACGATCGCCGCGCTGACGCCGAGGTGGACGCCATGACCGATCTGGCGGTGGCGTGATGAGCACCGGAGAGCTCGCCAAGGCCCTCGCCGCGTTCCAAGCCGAGGCCCCGTCGGTGGCCAAGGACAAGGAAGCGAAGGTGCCCACCAAGTCGGGCGGACAGTACTCGTACAAGTACGCCGACCTGGCCGACATCGCTCAAGCCGCCTACCCGTTGCTGGCCAAGCATGGGCTGTCGTTCTCATGCTGCCCTCGCACGGGTGAGCGCGGGCTGGAGTTGCAGGGCCTACTGCTGCACACGTCCGGCGAATCCCTCGAGGGCGTGCTGCCGCTGTTCGGCGGTACACCGCAAGAGCTGGGGTCAGCGCTCACCTACATGCGCCGCTACCTACTCGGCGCCCTCACGGGCATCGTCACGGACGCCGACGACGACGGGGCACTCGCCCAGCATCGCGCCGCCCGTCAGGAGCCGGCCGGATGGGAGTCACGCCAGACCCGGACGCAGGGCCAACCCTCGGCCGGGCAGGCGACACCTGCGCAGATCGGGGCGCTGCGTGGCATCGCCAAGCGGCAGGGCATCGTCGATGACTCTGACTGGCACGACTGGCTCACTGACATGGTGGGGCGCACCATCTGCTCTGGTCAGGAGCTGACCAAGGCCGAGGCATCCGCCCTGATTGAGCGGAGCCAGGGATGACCCGCCCGATTGACGAGTTGGACGCCGCCCACGCCAACCTGGAAGAGGCGAAGGCCCGCTACGCCGCCGCGCTGGACGCGGTCATGGCGCAGGCCGCCCAGACGGGGACGACGCAGTTCAGGACCGACCGCATCACCGTCTCCGTCTGCACGCGCCGCTCGGTGGAGCCCTCCCGGTTCCTGGCGTGGGTGCAGGCCAACCGGCCCACGGAGGTTGAGCCGATGGTGAGGCCGGCGTTCCGCCGCGCGTTCCTGGACGGGCTCACCTGGGACAAGGGCGAGGCCACCACCGCCGACGGAGAGGTAGTCGACTTCGCGGAGGTCACCGAGTATATGGCGGTGAGAGCCCGATGAAGCGCTCATGGGCGGTCAATGCGTTCCCGGACCCGGTCCGGGCGCAGGCCATGCACCGGGCCGGGTGGGGCTGCGAACGCTGCCACCAAGCCCCGCTGGACCACCTGCACCACCGCCGCCCTCGCGGCATGGGCGGAGGAGACGTCGACAACACGATCTCGAACTGCGCGGTTTTGTGCCGCCGCTGCCACGAGTGGGTCCACGCCCACCCCGCGGAGGCGTACGAGACGGGCTGGCTGATCCGCCGGGGCGACGACGACCCCGACGAGATCCCGGTGATGGACACGTCCGGGGTCCGCTGGTGGCTCACCCCGGACGGTGAGCGGCTGACGTCGGCGCAGCTCCTTGGGGGTTCCGATGCCGTCTGCTTCTGACGTCCCTTGCTACGCCCTCTGGGGGCTCGTCGGCGTCCTGCTGTGGGCGTCGACCCTCACCGGCCTGCTAGCAGCCTTGTGGCTGCTGCCCGCCCGCGTACACGCATGGCTGGAGCGAGTGCTGCCAGCCGCCGACCTTGACGACATTGAGAGGACTGACCGATGACCTACACGGGGACGCTGACTGAGGCGCAGATCGCCGATGTCGTGGCCTGCCGCGATGAGTGGATGCACCAGGCGCTACGCACTGACCGCTGCGACCGTCCGGCTGCTGAGGCGGCCGTAGCCGCCGCCTATGTGGCGGCTGGACTGGACGCCCCGGAGCAGTGGATCTGGATGGACTCCCCGATGGGTGGTCTGGTGGCGGCGACTCTCATCGGATCACGGGGCCAGCTCTGGGGCCAGCTCTGGGGCCAGCTCCGGGGCCAGCTCTCGGGCCAGCTCCAGGGCCAACTCCGGGACCAGCTCCGGGACCAGCTCCAGGA